>Ga0194120_10001894_pt1 | contig 36875 bp, 33 predicted proteins | sample TA2MahCa65mmetaG_FD_148642 | JGI IMG/M metagenome (GOLD analysis project Ga0194120, IMG submission 148642) | Freshwater microbial communities from Lake Tanganyika, Tanzania - TA2015019 Mahale Deep Cast 65m | ecosystem: Environmental > Aquatic > Freshwater > Lake | place: Tanzania: Lake...
TCAGTCAGCCGACTTACCGCCGAAATCCGGCGACTACTCGAAGACGGGCTTCCGTTGCTCTATCTCGAAGGTGAGTTGTCGAATGTGAAACACCACTCTTCGGGGCATCGGTATTTCACTATCAAGGATGAGGGGGCGCAGATCCCGGGGGTAATGTGGCGCACCCGCCCCGATCCGGGTTTCGATTTGCGCGACGGCTTGAAAGTGCGCGCCTACGGGCGCGTTGTCGTTTGGGAGCAGGGCGGGCGGTATCAGTTCGATGTCCTCCAATTGATACCGGCCGGCTTGGGAGCGCTTCAGATGGCATTCGAGGCACTGAAGACCCGTCTGGCAGCCGAAGGCCTATTCGACTTCTCCCGCAAGAAACCGCTCCCGCGTTTCCCTCAGGCAATCGGTATCGTCACCTCCCGCACCGGAGCTGCGCTTCACGACCTTGCCTGGGGATTTGCCACCCGCTATCCACCGGCGAGGCTCTACTTGATACCGGTAGCGGTGCAGGGCGAGGGAGCGGCTGCCGAAATCGCCGCCGCTATTGAGCACTTCAACGGTATGAATCTCGTCGATATGATGGTCATAGGCCGCGGCGGGGGATCACTCGAAGACCTCTGGGCGTTCAATGAGGAAGTTGTGGTCCGGGCTATCGCTTCATCGCGCATACCGGTCGTTTCGGCTGTCGGGCACGAGATCGATATATCGCTTTCCGATTTGGCTGCGGATCTTAGGGCTCCGACGCCGACTGCCGCTGCCGGCCTGATGGTGCCGGACCGGATAGATTTATTGGCAACACTTGGACAAACCCGTCAACGGATGAGCCGTTCGCTGCGTCGGGGGATCGAACTTTGGCGCGAGCGAACCGCCCGGATACGGGGAGGATATGGCTTTCGCCGCGCTCTAAACCGCGTTAACGAAGAGCGAATGCGCCTGACCGATCTTGCCGCGCGTATCGAAGCGGACAATCGTCGGCTGCTCGAATTGTGGCGGCAGAGACTGACCGGCACCCGCGACCGGCTCACCGCGCTTTCGCCGTCGGCGGTTATGGAACGCGGCTTTGCGGTTGCCCGTCGACCGGACCGGACTATCATACGCTCGTCGGCAGTGCTCGCTTCCGGCGACCCTCTTGAACTGCAATTTGCCCGTGGCAGCGCCGCTGTCGCGGTTATCGGAGTCAAGCCCAGTGAATAGCGAAACGCCCGCCGCCGGAACTGAACCTTCGTTCGAAGATGCCTACCGGAGGCTTGAGGCGATTGCCCGCAAACTCGAAGAGCCCGCCACCCCGCTCGAGGAATCGTTCCGCCTTTTCGATGAGGGGCAGCAGTTGTTACGCTATTGCGAGCGCCTGCTCGATCAAGCCGAGCGCCGTATTCAGGTCATAGTGGGGGAATCGAGCGGCGAGGTCCGGGAGGAGACCATTGCCTGAGACCGCTGCTGAGAGCCTCTTGACCGGAATCGACAGCCCGGACGATCTGCGGCGGCTGAAGGTCGAGCAACTGCCGCAACTGGCTGAGGAACTGCGCACCTTTGTCATCGATGTCGTATCGCGAACAGGAGGCCATCTCGGGTCAAATCTCGGCGCTATCGAATTGACTCTGGCGCTCCACTATGTCTATGATACGCCGCGCGACTTGATCGTCTGGGATGTGGGAGCCCAGGCTTATGCACATAAGATACTGACCGGCCGCCGGAGCCGATTCAACACCAACCGGCAATACGGCGGAATCGCCGGCTTCCCCCGTCGCGCTGAAAGTCCCTATGATACTTTCGGCGTGGGACATTCTTCGACCTCGATTTCAGCCGCACTTGGGATGGCCGTAGCGCGCGACCTCTCCGGTCAGAGCCACAAGGTCATCGCCGTCATCGGCGACGGTGGGATGACTGGAGGGCTCGCCTTCGAGGGTCTCAACAACGCCGGTTCCGAGGGCCGGGACATAACGGTCGTCCTTAACGACAACCGGATGGCGATATCGCCCAATGTCGGCGCGCTCTCGCGGCATATCTCCTCACTTCGCGCCGATCCCCGTTTTGAACGCCTCAAGGACAGCATGTGGCAACTGGCGGGGCAACTGCCGCGCGGTTCACAGTTGCGCAAAGCGTTGGGCGGCGTCGATGCCGGTATCCGGGCGATGCTGGTGCCGGGGTTATGGTTTGAACGGCTCGGCTTTCGCTATGTAGGGCCTATCGACGGACACGATACTGGCGAACTCGTGAAGATGTTCAGTTGGCTGAAGGCGATACAGGGGCCGGTGCTGGTACACGTCCTGACCGAGAAGGGCAAAGGCTATCATCACGCCGAGAACGACGGGCTGAGACTTCACGGCGTCAGCAAGTTCGATCCCGAGTTTGGACCGGTGGCTGCGAGCGGTGAATTGACCTTTGCCGGGCACTTCTCAGACGAACTACTTAAGGTTGCCCATGAAGATGAGAAGGTCGTTGCCATCACTCCGGCAATGATCGAAGGGAGCGCGCTCGGGCAGTTTCAGGCTGAATTTCCGGAGCGGTGCTTCGATGTCGGTATTGCGGAACAACATGCCGTAACCTTTGCAGCCGGCTTGGCAGCGCAAGGATATAAGCCGGTAGTGGCGATCTATTCGACTTTCTTTCAGCGCGCCTACGATCAGTTGATTCACGATGTCGCTTTGCAGGAACTGCCGGTCGTCTTCGGAGTCGATCGCGCCGGTATCGTCGGTGAGGATGGCCCCACTCATCATGGCGCCTTCGATCTCTCCTACCTGCGAGCCATTCCTGAGGTGCGGATTTTGATTCCGCGCGATAGCGACCAGATGCGGGCAATGCTTCGATTTGTACTTCTGAAGGATGACCACGCCACGGCGATCCGTTTTCCCCGTGGCAAATCGCTGCGATTCGACCCGCCGGTCCGTCCCGAAACCGATTTGACCCGCCCGGAGATGCTGCGCGACGGGACCGACGGGCTTATCGTCGGTTGCGGGATAATCCTGCGCGAAGCACTCGACGCCGCGCTCGACCTGGTGAACGAAGAACTGCTCAACCTCGCGGTAGTCGATTTACGCTGTTTGAAGCCGCTCGATACCGAAACCTTGCGCGAATTTTCGCAGCGATTCTCCAAGTGGCTAACTATCGAAGAGAATACCCTTGAGGGCGGTATGGGCTCGGCCTTGATCGAGCATATCACCGACCATCAACTTCCGATAGAGATTTGCCGGATGGGGCTGCCCGACAAGTTCATTGCACACGGTGACCGCGCCAGTCTCCTGCGCGATACCGGAATCGACCGGGCGGCGATTCGTAAAACAGCGCTCGGCTTCTTTGCCCGGCGGACGGTTCGTCCACGACGCCGGGTCGGACTATTCCGGCTATAGGGCGAGATCGTGCGCCTCGGAATCATCGCCAATACCGGCAAACCGCGGATACGGGAGTTCGTTGAGCCGTTCCTGAGACGGCAGCATGCCGCTGGAATATCCTGTCGGGTGGCCTCCGATCTAACCGGCTTGATAGGCGATACCGGTTGCGAGATCGTCCCTCCTGAAATGGTCGCCGAAGGCGTCGATTACGTCCTCTCTTTCGGTGGCGACGGCACCTTCCTGCAGACCGCCCGCCTTGTCGCACCGGCTGGCAAGCCGATCATCGGCGTCAATCTCGGCGGCTTCGGTTATCTGGCGGAAGTCAATATCGACGAAATCGACGCCCGCCTCGACGATCTGAAAACGGGTCGTTACCGGGAGCAGGAGCGGATGATGCTGGAGGCGGTCGGTGAAGGCATCGAGCCGGTTATTGCGCTGAACGACATCGTGATCGACAAGGGAGCGTTCACCCGAACGATCCGGCTTGAGACGCGCGTCGATGGCGAATTTCTTAACGAGTTTTATTCCGACGGCCTGATCATCGCAACGCCGACTGGTTCGACCGGCTATTCGCTCTCGGTTGGAGGCCCTATCGTAGAGCCGCGACTCGACGCGATTATCGTCAACCCCATATCACCGCATATGTTAGCCAATCGGCCGCTGTTGCTCTCGCCTGACCGTCGAATCGAAATTGCCGCCTACAGCGAGCAGGGTTGGTTCAGCCTTTCGGCCGATGGACGTAAAATAGCCGATCTACCTTCGGGAGCGACCATCCGCATCAGGCGCAGCCCGTTCGTGACCCGGGTCGTCACCTTCCGTGCTCCGACATTTTTCACTCTTCTGCGCAATAAATTGCACTGGCGTAACCGGCATAACGGCGAAGACAATAAACTTGAAAAGGTTCACGCGGGATGAGCCTATTCAACCGTATTCGAGCCGGGCTGATGCGCACTCGTGAAGCAGCCACCGAGCGCCTATCGGTGCTCTTTCGCCGCAACCAGTGGGACCCGGATGCTTTGGAAGAGGTTGAGGAACTGCTCCTGACGGCTGACCTTGGGGTCGCTGCAACCGATCGCCTGATGGAGATACTAAGGCAAGCCGGTCGTGACGTAAGTAGTCGTTTAGGCGATCCTGCGGCTCGCGTCAAAGAGGCCTTGGCCGAAATCCTCAATGGGCTTCCACCCTCTCCCAAGGTCGATGCCAAGCCCTATGTTATTCTCCTGGTAGGTGTCAACGGCACTGGCAAGACGACGACTGCCGGCAAACTTGCGCATCATTTTGCGCAGCAGGGCTTAAGATGTGCGATAGCCGCTGCCGATACGTTTCGAGCCGCCGCGATCGAGCAGTTGGAGGTATGGGCAAAGCGCGGCGGAGCAAGGCTTATAAGCCAGGCGCCGGGGGCGGATCCGGCGGCGGTGGCTTTCGATGCCTACAGTTCGTGTCGAGCGCAGGGCGATGACGTGTTGATTGTCGATACCGCCGGACGGTTGCAGGCGCGGCAGAATTTAATGGACGAATTGGCCAAAATTCGGCGCGTTCTGGGGCGGCTCGACCCGTCCTCGCCTCATGAGACGCTGCTGGTTCTGGATGCTACCACCGGACAGAACGGCCTGTCACAAGCGCGGGGATTCCTCGCTTCGGCGGGCGCTACCGGACTAATCGTCACCAAGTTGGATGGAACTGCCCGCGGCGGTATCGTTGTTCCAATCCGACAGGAGTTGGGACTGCCTATTACTTATCTTGGATTGGGGGAGGGCATCTCCGATCTGCAGTTGTTTGATGCCAAAGTCTATGTCGATGCGCTGCTGGCTGAATAATTCTATGATGAAGATGACCCACGGTATTTTGACGGCAATAGCCGTATTATCGTTGACTTCGGCAGCGACCGCCCAATCCTACCGCAGCGAAGGTGATCTCGGACAGCCGCTCTTCGAAGCGGCTGCTTATCGCCGCCTCAGCACCGATTCCGACACGCCGCGAGTCGATGTCGTAGTCGAGACCCCGCACGATATGCTGCAGTTTGTCCGCAAGGACGGTGGCTTCAGCGCTTCGGTCGAGGTCAATCTCTCGATATATTCCGACAAGCGCCAAGTTATTCGACTGGTGAAGAACGCTTCGACCACGGTGGAGGCTTTTCAAAACACCAATACCCGGCGTGAGTTCCTCACCGTGCCCTTCACAATGAATCTGAACGAAGGGGTTTATCAGGCGAAAATACTGCTATATGACCGGGAGTCGGGGCGAAGGGAGTTGATCGAGCGGGAATTCACGGTATCAAGATCGCCCAACGGATTCGACCTGTCGGATGTTCTTCCGGCGCGTTCGGGGCAACTCGATGCGGAAAGCGGCCTTCCTGCAGAGCCTGCCGTAGCCGGAGTTGTCCCCGACAGCACCGGCCGGATTCATTTCTTCGTCGATGTCCAACGCCGCGACCCGTCGCAGATCGTAGCACTGCATCTGACCTTGCTCGACAGCGACGGCAACGAACGTTCCCGGGACAGCCTCTCCCTGGTCGGAGGAGCAAACCAATCGACCCAATCCTTCTCCATCGATTGCAGCGGTCTCTCTTTGGGGCGGTATCACCTGATTCTGCGCGGCGAGTCGGGCGAGCAACAGGTTGTGCGGAAAGTCGAATTCAGGATCAATGCCTTCGACCTCCCGGGCACCATAAGCAGTCTTGAGTCGGCTATTCAGCAGTTGCGCTATATTGCCACCGATGCTGAGATCGAGGCGCTTCGGTCGGGATTTCCGTCTCAACGTGAAGAGGCATTCCTTAGGTTTTGGAGAGACATCTATCCAGCGGACGGCGAGTCTGCTCCTGGCCGGATGCGGGAATACTACAGCCGTGTCGCCTATACCAATCTGCACTACAGCACCGCACGAGCGGGCTGGGAGAGCGACCGCGGCCGAATCTACATCATTTACGGCAGTCCATCAGAGATCGAGCGACCCAACAACGACCATCCTGATCCTCCGGTCGAGATATGGTACTATCACCACCTCGGCAAGCGATTTGTCTTTCGAGATGACTACGGCTTCGGCGATTACCGGCTCGCATCGCCGGTTTGGTAGCAGTGTCGCCAACAGCTAGCCTACCCCGTCCCAGCCGGTGGCCTAAGGCTCTAAAGGCTGGCGACCGGATCGGCATCGTCTCACCGGCCGGGCCGGCGGATGCGGAATATGTGAGGCACGGCAAGGCGATTCTTGAGTCGTGGGGCTACGAGGTCGAGATTGCACCTCACGCGCTTGATCGGGAGGATTACCTTGCAGGAAGCGACGCCGAACGTCGGGGCGATCTTGTCGAAGCATTGTGCAGTGACCGGTTCGACGCGCTCATCTGTTCGCGTGGCGGTTATGGATCGTTGCGTCTGTTGCGGGATCTTCCTTGGGACGACCTTGCAGCAAGTCCCCCCAAGGCTTTTGTCGGATTCAGTGATATCGGCGGACTTCAACTGAATCTCTGGCATCGTGCCGGGTGGATAACCTATTCCGGCTTGCAGGCAGCGCACGGTTTGGGGGAGGGCAGCGCCACAGAACGCTCGGCAGCCCATTTTCGAGGCTGGCTTGATGGCTCCGGGCGGCGGTTTGGCTGGCCCGGGGAGTCCGAGGTCATATTGGGTGGAGACAACGTAGTTGGAACCGTTGAAGGTCCGATGGTCCCAGTCTGCCTCAGCATACTCGCTGCGTTGGCAGGAACGCCCTGGATGCCAGATTTGACCGAATCCATAGTGGTTCTCGAAGAAACTGGTGAAGCACCTTACCGGATCGACCGTATGATCTGGCAACTGAGAGACAGCGGCGCTTTGGATAAACTAAGAGCGTTGGTATTGGGCTGTTTCCTTTGGCAGGGACGAGACATCGCCGAAGATGCGCGGCGCATCGTTTGCGAACACTTCCCAAGTCTGCCAGTCTATTCTGGCCTTCCTTATGGGCATCGGGGCGACAGGTTCACATTGCCGGTGGGTGCAACTGTCCAGATTTCGGAGGGCAGAATGACGCTTGTCGGGGATGCCGTTTGAATCTGGCGGTCTTTCTGTCGGGGCGGGGGAGTAACTTCGAAGCGATCCTCGAAGCAATTGATAAGGGAACGCTCGCGGCATCGGTCTGCCTGGTAGTAACCCATAATCCGTCTGCACTGGGTGCACGAACAGCATTATCGCGCGGAATCCCGGTTGTCTTGCTTCAGCGCGAGAGTTTTCCCGACGGCGGGTCGTTTGCGACTGCGATGATCGCCGCTCTGCAGCGGCATTCTGTAGATTGGATAGTGCTTGCCGGTTACATGAAAATGGTCCCTCCGGCGGTGGTCAAAGCCTTTCCCGGCCAGATCGTCAATATCCACCCGGCGCTGCTGCCTAAGTTCGGTGGGAAGGGGATGTTCGGGCACCACGTCCATCAGGCGGTCCTGGACGCCGGAGAGACCGTAACCGGCGTTACGATTCACTTTGTGGACGAGATCTACGATCATGGCTTGGTAATCGCCCAGGAAACCGTGCCGGTGCTGCCGGGCGACACGGCCGCTACCCTTGGCGCGCGGGTACTGGAAATGGAACATCTTATCTATCCACGAATTCTGGCCAAAATTGCGGGCGAGTATCATAGTCGACAATGATGAACTTTGAGTCCCTTCCGCCGACCGGCGATGTCCGGATCCGGCGCGCTTTGCTTTCGTGTTTTCGCAAGGACGAAGCCATTTCCCTGGCGCAGCAACTTCACGTCCTGGGTGTTTCCCTTGTCGCCAGCGGCGGAACGGCCGATGCTATAGCCAAAGCCGGCCTTCCGGTTGAACGGACGGACCGTTGGACGGGTTTCGACGACCTTCTGGCCGGCCGGGTCAAAACCCTCCATCCGACACTTTATGCCGGAGTCCTTGCACGTGCTGGTTCAGCGTCGGATGACGAAGATCTTAGGCGGCATCAAATCGACCCGTTCGACTTGATTGCAATCGATCTCTATCCCTTCGAGCGAACCAGTGAACAGCGCACCGGTGAAGCCGCAACGATCGAACTGATCGACGTCGGCGGTGTGTCACTTATCCGGGCTGCAGCCAAGAACTTCGACCGGGTGACGGTGCTCTGCCGGGCTGAAGTCTTTGGGCCTTTTAGTGAACTGATTGCCGCTTCGGAGGGAATCATTGGACGCGCCGAGCGCCGCCGCCTGGCGGCTCTGGCTCTGCAGTGGACATCGTTCTACGACGGATGCATTGCGGGCTGGTTGGAGAATGACGACTCTGGATTCCCAGGTCACTTCGGGCTGCCTTTGATGTCAGACCTTGACTTGCGGTATGGCGAGAATCCGCATCAGAAGGCACAGTTTTATCGCCTCGGCGGTCAGGGCGCAACTGGTGTAGCCGGAGTCGAGGTGCTTGGCGGCAAACAATTATCATTCAACAACTTACTCGATCTTGACATCGCTCTCCGGTTACCTCGCGAGTTTGAGCGCCCGACGGTAGCGATCTTGAAGCACACGACTCCCTGCGGTATTGGACAAGGTGCGACAGCAGCCGAAGCCTGCAAGATGGCGCGCTCCACCGATCCGGTCTCGGCATTTGGCGGAATAGCCGGCTTCAACTGTCCGGTCGATGAAGAGGCTGCGAAAGTCCTGCGCGAGGGCTTTATGGAGGTCGTCGCTGCGCCCGATTATACAGAAATCGCGCTGAAGGAGTTGCGCAAGTCGAAGAACCTCCGTATCATTCGTCTGTCGGGATTGCCTCCAGCCGGGCGGATAGATATGCGCACCGTCTGGGGCGGGGTTTTAATGCAGGAGGATGACTTCGGTTTTCCCGAACTGGAAGAAGCCAAAGTTGTCACCCGGCTTCAGCCCGATCCGGCGCAGTGGGAAGCGCTCCGGTTCGCCTGGAAATCGGTCCGCTACGTGAAGTCCAATGCGATCCTCCTTGCCGATGGAGATCGGACGCTTGGAATCGGCGCCGGTCAAATGTCCCGCGTCGATGCGGCGCACATCGCCATTTGGAAAGCAGGCCAGTCCGGGCTTGCGCTTGATGGGTGCGTTGCCGCCTCCGATGCCTTTTTCCCCTTCCGGGATGGCATAGATCTGCTCATCGATGCCGGTGTAAAGGTGGTCGTGCAGCCGGGAGGGTCTATGCGCGATGCCGAGGTGATTGCCGCGGCCGACGAGCGCGGTATCGCTATGGTCTTTACCGGACGACGGCACTTTCGGCATTGAGGTCGTTTCGATTAGGTTGTCCAACTGGATGCCACTCTGAGCGCAGAGGTGCATCTCTCGCGGGATTGTATCCTTAGGTGTTTGGATCGGCATATTAACGGCAGAACGGATTACATTTGCCAGCATTCACTTCTATCATCACCAGCGACATCGCAATAGACCTCGGAACAGCCAATACCCTGGTCTATCTAAAGGGGCTTGGCATTGCCGTCCGGGAGCCTTCGGTTGTCGCCGTCACACGTCGCGACCGCAAGGTGCTCGCCATCGGAACCAAGGCGTGGGAGATGATGGGCAAGGCGCATGGCGATATCGAAGTGATTCGTCCGATGCGGGACGGTGTGATCGACGACGACGAAGTCGCAGAGATCATGATCCGTTCCTTTCTGCGTCGGGTGCAGCACAGCAAACTGATGCGCCCTCGGGTGATCGTCGGGGTGCCGTCGGGCGTTACAAAGTCCGAAAAGCGGGTCATTCGCGACTCGGCGGAGTATGCCGGAGCGCGGGAAGTGCACCTGATCGCCGAGCCGATGGCCGCGGCGCTGGGTGCTCAACTTCCGGTCAAGGAGCCGGTCGGCTCGATGATCGTCGATATAGGTGGTGGGACGACCGAAATCGCCGTGATATCGCTCTCTGGTATCGTTACGATGCACTCGATCCGCACCGCCGGGGACGAGATGAACGAAGCCATTGCCAAATACATTCGCACCCAGCACAACCTTTTGGTCGGCGACCGAATGTCGGAGTGGCTCAAGTGGATGCTTGGCTCGGCGGCGGAGCTCCCCACCGAGATTGTGCTTCATGCCAAAGGTCGGGACCTTGTCTCCGGGATGCCGAAGGAGAAGGAGATCACTTCAGAGGAGATACGCCGGGCGCTGCAGGAGCCGGTTTCGCAAATCGTCCTGGCAGTCAAGGAAGCCCTCGAAAAGACCCCGCCTGAACTGGCAGCTGACATCCGCGATCGGGGGATCATACTGACCGGCGGCGGATCACTACTGAAACGGCTCGACCAACATCTCCGCGACGAGACCAACCTCCCTGTCAACCGTGCCGATGAGCCACTCACTTGCGTGGTGCGCGGCATCGGCAAGGTTCTCGACGACTTCGACTATTATCAGGACCTTCTGCTGACCAGCAATTGATGCTGACGGTATGACCCTGCTCGCAAAGCGCTTCGGACCCTGGCTGCTGGTGTCGCTGCTCTCGATCTTGATCTTCATTCGAGATCAAGTATCGGGTGAGAGCGAAATGCGGCGTAGTCTCTCAGACGCCGTGGCTATCAGTGGCGCGCCGTTGAACGGAATTGCCCGAATGGTCGGACTTTGGGCTGAAAACCGTCTGCTGCGGCAGCAACTTACGCAACTTGCCTTCGAAGCAACCCAGATAGAGGATATCCGTCGGGAAAACGAACGCCTTCGCGCGCTTCTTGACTTTCGCCAACGTTCGCAATTCGATTTGGTACCGGCATTGGTGGTCGGCGCGACGAGCGATGCCGGCATCGTCGGAATCATCATCGATCGGGGGGCGGAGCAGGGATTACGGCAAAATATGGCCGTCGTTTCGGCTCATGGACTGGTCGGTCGCATCTACCGAATGTCCGGGTCGAGTGCTACAGTTCAACTGGTGAGCGACCCGAAGTTCGGGGTTGCAGCCCGGCTTGCCAGTGGCGGTGTCGGCGGGATACTGCATGCGCTCGGATCGGGCCGTCTTCGTCTCGACGGTGTTCCCCTCTCTGCGGAACCGGCCGCCGGGGATTCAGTCATCACCTCGGGTGCCGGAGGCATCTTTCCGCCCGGCTTGATGATTGGTCATGCGGTATCTGTCCGACCTTCACCCGAAGGCTGGCTAATGAACATTGAAGTAGAGCCTACCGTCGATTATAGCCGTGTCGGTGAGGTCTTTGTCGTCCGGCAGACCTCTCCTTGACCACCTTCCTTCTGGTTGCACTGGGCGGCGCAGGTATTCTAATTGCGCACATTGCCCTATCCCATCTCATTACGATTGCCGGGGCGCGTCCCGATATCCTGCTCATTTACATCCTTTGGGCGACGCTTCGCTACGGGCGTTGGACCGGGCTTTGGCTCGGGTTCTTTTTGGGACTATCCCAGGATGCGCTGTCGCTGGGGCCGTTGGGGATAATGGCATTCCTGAAGAGCAACCTTGCGTTTTGGCTGGCGGTTTGGCTGGAAGGTCGGGCCGGGACGATTAGCAGCGGATGGTGGATGACCTTCGTCGCCCTGACATCGCTCCTTCAGTTCACCCTTGCCGGGCTGTTTGCGGGTGTGCCCGACTACGCCGTCTATTTCCTTTGGACGGCAATCCCGGCGATGCTTTACACAGTGCTCGCCGGGCTGATATGGGCGCTTGCACCGCTGGGGCCTCGGCCGGTTGGGCCTCCCGGATTGAGCGGTCGTGGACGGCGGCTCAAACGATGAGTGCGGCGTGAAAAGACCCTCTCATATTTGGTGGAGCGAGCGACGCTATCTCTTCTACGTGGTGTTTATAGCGCTTCTCCTGGTCGGCATAGAGATTCGGCTCTTCCAAATGCAGGTGGTAAGCCGCCCAGACTTTTTGAAGCAGGCTGCAGCCAACCGCCTGCGAGCCGATGTTATAGAACCACCACGAGGACGCATATTCGACCGCAACGGTGCCCTTTTGGTCGATAATCGGCCGATCTACACCGTCTATGCTCTGCCCTGGACGATCCGCCGCAATCCCCATACGATCGAACTTCTTTCGAGCGATCTCGGCCTTGAGCCGGCCGTGCTGGAGCGTCGAATCAGTCAGCGTGGGTGGACGACCTTTCAGCCTGCCCCGGTGATGCGCGACATCCCGCTGCATTTGTTAGCCCGACTCGAAGCCAACAAAATCGATCTGCCGGGCATCACCTTTCAGTCCGAAGCCAAACGCAATTACCCGATCCCCGGAGCGGCGCACTTCCTCGGCTATGTCGGGGAGCGACCTCCCGATGCGAAGAAGGAGAAGGGGCGCTTTGGATTGATTGGCCGGCGAGGGCTTGAGAAAACTTATGAGGAATGGCTTGGCGGGACGCCCGGGGTGCGTTTTCTCGAAGTTGACTCCAACGGGCGGATATTGGGAGTCGTCGAGGACCCGCCTCCGGTTGCGCCTCAAGCCGGATGGGATTTGATCCTCAATATCGATGCCGGCTTGCAGCAACTGGCGGCCGAATTGCTGACCGACAAGACCGGTGCCGTCGTCGCACTCGATCCCCGCAACGGCGAGATCCTTACCTTGCTCAGCCTTCCGGACTATGACCCGGCTCTGTTCGCCGGAGTATTGCCACCTGAAATCTGGCGAGCGCTCGAAACCGATCCTGAATACCCGCTCCTGAACCGTGCCATACAGGGCCTCTACCCGCCTGGATCGACTTTCAAGATGGTCACCCTTGCTGCAGGGCTTGAAGCCGGTGTCGTAACCCCCGGATTTCACACCTCGTGCGGCGGCGGAATGCAAATCGGCAACCGTTACTTCAAGTGCTGGAATAAGAGCGGGCACGGGACACTCGATTGGGCCGGAGGGCTTCAGAAGTCGTGCGACGTCTTTTTTTATACTGTTGGTCTTCGGATCGGCGTCGATGCTATCAGCCGTTCGGCACTGCAACTTGCGTTGGGAAGCCGCACCGGGATCGACCTGGATGGTGAATTAAAAGGTCTGGCGCCGACTTCGACCTACCTAAGCCGCAGACACGGGACGAGCGGATGGAGCAAAGGTCTGGCTGCCAACATCGCCATCGGGCAGGGCGAGGTCCTCGCAACGCCGCTTCAACTGGCGGTTCATACCGGCGCCATAGCAACCGGGGTCATAGCCCGTCCGCATTTAGGGCGTGATTTGGTTCATCCGATCAGCGGCGAGATTCGTCCCATAGATCCGGTCTTGCGTCCGGTGAACATTTCTCCGATGATTTTGGCGAGATTGCGGGAAGCGATGCGGATGGTCGTCAACGAGCCTGGTGGAACCGCCGGTCGACAGAAGCGCCAGGACATCGTCATTGCCGGAAAGACCGGCACGGCTCAGAATCCTCACGGCAAGGATCATGCACTTTTCGTCGGTTTTGCTCCCTTCGACGATCCTGTCATTGCCTGCGCGGTCGTGGTCGAGCATGGCGAACACGGCTCGTCTGGCGCGGCTCCGATTGCCTGTCAATTGATGGAATGGCACATCCATAACCTCTACCCGGGGCCGAGGCCGGATAAATGGGTGACGGCGGTGCCGGGAACGCCATCTGCGCCGATCGATACGCTTGGACAAGTCCTGGATACCCCATCAGAGCCGGACGATGAGTGAACGCATCGGACGCAGCGGCAAAATCGCGCTCCTCGATCGCTGGCTCCTTATTGCGACCTTCCTCCTGACCGGCATCGGGCTGCTTCTGATCTACAGCGCGGATCACGCCCTTGGCAACTCGAGCCATTTCGACAAACAACTCCTCTTTGCTGGAGTCGGGCTCGGGCTGATGCTAATGTTGGCACTGACTCCGCTTCGACTTTACTATGTCTGGTCGGTGGCCTTCTACTTGCTAATGCTCGCCGCATTGCTCTTTGTCGATATCGCCGGAGATGAACACCTCGGTGCCCGGCGATGGCTTAGTATCGGAGGCTTTAGCCTGCAGCCATCCGAACCGGCAAAATTGGCAATGATCATCATGGCAGCGCGTCTATTGGGGCAGTTGCGGCACGATGAACTGGGCTGGAAGTCGCTGGTGCTGCTATTCGTTGTGATGTTTCCGCCGCTAATGCTGGTAATGGCTCAGCCAGATCTTGGCACTTCGACAGTATTCGTTGCAACCAGCGTTTCGATCCTCGGTTGGTCCGGGCTTCCGATGTGGTATTTTCTGGTCGCGGCGCTGCCCTTCATCTCGCTTTTTGCAGCGACATTGCCGTATATTTCACTACCTTTGGTGGCGGTCGGCTTTGCCCTGCTCTGGCGCAGTGGTATGAAGTGGGTAGGGACGATCCTGATGGTCGGGCTTTGCGTAGCCGCTGCCTTTGCGGCTCCGATGGCATGGAATAGGCTGGAGCCTTATCAACAGAAGCGGCTTACGACCTTTCTCGATCCCGAAGCCGATCCGCTCGGATCGGGCTACCAGGTGATCCAATCCAAGGTTGCCGTCGGGTCGGGTGGCATCTTTGGGAGCGGTTACCTAAAGGGGACGCAGACGCAGTTACGGTTTCTGCCCCAGCAGCATACCGACTTCATCTTCGCTTTGGCGGGAGAGGAGTTCGGACTTTTAGGGACGACGACGGTCATGCTGCTCATCCTGATTTACGGCTGGCGTGGTCTGAGGATCGCCTGGCGGGCGCGGACTCAGTTTGCTGCATTGGTGGCGGTTGGAATGACCGGGCTGGTTGCCTATCATGCGGTAATCAACATCGGGATGGCGCTTGGGATGCTGCCGGTAACCGGCCTCCCCCTGCCGTTTCTCAGTTATGGCGGGTCGTTTCTGCTCACATGTCTCGCTGCAACTGGAGTGTTGCTATCGGTTGGGGTGCATCGCAGAGAATGACAGTTGAATGCAGCATTATCGGTCAACAGGATGCTGCGAACATTCGAGGGGGGAGAGTTTTCCCAAAGGGGCAAGTCTAATGGTGAAACTGAAGCATCTTCCAGTATATAGTGGTCGTTGCGTGTTGTTGTTGCTCATGCCGCTCCTTGTGGTATCAGCCGGTTTGGCGGCTTTTCAGGATGACTACGATCGGGCTTTCAAAAAGTATCAGGCATCCCGGAGCAACTCGGACTACGAAAGCGCTGCTGCGGCTTTCGCCGCGCTATCGGCACGATCCGATGCCGGCAGTCTTCGTCCCAACTGTATCTATTGGGAGGGCGAGTGCTGGTATGGGGCTAAAGAGTATCTTCGAGCGCTGATGGCTTTTGAACGAACCTTGGTGACGCCGCAGTCAAACAAAGAGGAGGATGCTCGCTTCAAGGTCGCTGTTTGTCATGTAAAGTTGAACTGGAACGACAGCGCCAAAGTGGAACTGAGCCGGTTCTTGCGCGACTTTCCCGCCAGCCGCCATATAGCAGCGGTGCGCAGGGAACTCGACCGATTGACTGCGGAGAGCGGTGGGCGGTAATCGGGTGCGGTTTCTTGAAGGCGCGGTTATCAGGGTCGCCGGAGCCATATGCCTGATCGGCGTGAAGGTGCTGCTATTGACGGAAGGGCGCGCTGGATCGATTGAATCGAATTCTCCAGAGGTCATTCCACCATTTAGGTGGCCTCTTCAGACCGATCCGGGTCTCTCGGCGTCGTTCTGTGAGTTCCGTCCGGGGCACTTCCACGCCGGAATAGACATCAAGACCTGGGGCGCCCGGTCGGTGCCCTGTGTCGCCATTGCCGACGGCCGTATATCGCGAGTCAAGGTTCAGTCCACAGGCTACGGTAAGGCACTCTATCTGGCTTTACCCGACGGACGGATCGCCGCCTATGCACACTTGGACCGTTTTGCCGCCGGGATAGACGCCCGGGTGCGGGAGGTTCAGGAGCGAACCGGTGAGTTTGAGGTCGATCTCTTTTGGGAAGGCGACAGCGGCTATCCTGTCCGCGCCGGAGAGGTGATTGCACATAGCGGCGTCTCGGGAACGACCCATCCGCATCTTCACTTTGAGATGCGGAAAGGCTACAGTATCACCCGTAATCCTTTGCTGTCGGGATTTGCGATTGCCGACCAACGACCTCCGGTTCCGGTTGCTCTGGCTCTGACCCCACTTGACGCCGAATCGTCGGTCGAGGGGGATTACCAACCGAGGCTCTACTCGCGGCTCCTAAGGCGTCCCGACGGCATTTACGAACCGGGCGATCCCATCGGAGCGACCGGCCGCATCGGCATCTCGGTAGATGCTTACGACCAGACCGACAACGCCACCAACGAACTGGCGGTGCACCGGATTGAGTTGTATGTCGGGGGAGAGGTGTATTGGACGACCAGTTTCGATTGGTTCGACTACGCCGACTCCCGACAGATCGAATTGGAGCGGGACTATAGGCTTCAGCGGAGGGGTAAGGGGAGTTATCATCGACTATACCGGGCTGAGGGCAACCGCCTCCCATTAGGTCAAGGCGTTGGCATTATCGACGCCGGGTTCGGAGACGCCTTCCCGATCGACGTCGAGATCGTCTTCAGCGATGTCAACAGGAACCGATCGTCGTTGAAAATGCGGCTCGTAAGCGATCAGGTGGAAGACACCTCTAGGTCGGTCGGAGGCAAGTCACTCGTAACTCTAAATGGTAATGGTCAAGGGGCTCGGGAGCGTATCGGGATTGAAGTCTTCGATGGCTTCATTCGGCTCGCTGCGCCGCCGGGGGTGGCGCACTTCAAGATCAGAAACCTGGATCTGCAGATCCCGGCCATTTCCATTGGTGGGGGTGTCGCGGCGGCGTGGAAGCCGTTCGACGGGATGGACGGGGTAGCGACTATCGAGGCTGTCGATCACAAAGGTGTTGCCATCGGGAAGCGGGACTTTGAGGTGCGATGGGCGACTCCGGAAACTTCGTTACGACTACTGTCGGACGACTCTTTGGCTGTCGCCGAGTTCCTGCCTGGAACGGTTCATGACGGGACTCTTGTCCGGCTCGAGCGGGAGCAACTATTTGAAGACCCCGGATTCGTCGAAACGGTTGTCCGTCTCGAGCCACGCGATCAGGCTCTCGCCGGCCGATTGGCAGTCAAATTGCGACGCAGTGAAAACGGCACCACCGAACTAGGCTGGGGTGTCTATTACTTTCGCGATGGACGAGGCTGGGTCTTTCTGGGTGCAGAGACGGAAGGAGGTTTTCTGACCGCGCCGGCGACCAGCCTCGAGCGGTTTGCTTTGGTTCGTGATACGACCGCGCCGACAATTGCGATCTCTTCACCTTCGCATGAGAAGGGGATTGGACCGCAGCCGCAACTATCTGCTATGGTCAAGGACGAACTGTCAGGCATCGCTTATCGCGGCATCGAGGTGTATCTCGATGGCCGCAAAGTCCCTGCCGAATATGATCAACCCCGGGCTCGTATCTCTTATCGGCCACCTAAAGCGCTGGGTGCCGGTAAACATGAGTTAGTCATCGCCGTCAGTGACCGGTCTGGCAATCGGACCCGAAGGTCGATCGTATGGCAGATTCCCTGAATAGTTTCCTGACGGCAAAGGTAATCAAGCTGGTTTTAGGTAATCGCCGCGACTCACTCGCGGCATCTGGAATATCAATCCAAGTCGGAGCGGTTATGTATCTTGCCGACACCGAGAAGATGATCATCCACGATATGTCCTTCGTGCGCTACGAATGCCGCATAAAGAACATTCCGGATGATAAGCGGAAGAAGTTGTTCAGTCTCTCTTCGGTAAAACGGATGTGCGACAACGACCATGTTCCGAAGTTCAACGGCTGCCAGTATTGTCTGTCGGAATACCACACCTTTGACTTTACAAAACTGTTTCGCTGACGGTTGTATGACTATCTAAACGGACTGATCGACAACCTTGCCCTGGATCACCGAAGGGGCGCGGCGGAGATCGTCCGGGACATCATCGAACTCTTTGCATCCATCGCCGAATTGGGCCAGGAGGATGACGACGGTGCCGACCATCTATTGAAGCGGGGTGTCAAGCGGCTGGCGCGCGGTCAGCCGACGATGGCTCCGGTGCTCAATTTGCTTAATCGGACGGCAACGGCTTTCGAAGCATCTAATGGAGATTGGGAGGCGTTTGGACAGAGCATTTCGCACCTTGCCGCCCGACGCAGCCGGCTCACCGAGAAGATGCTTGAACGGCTGGGCGAACTGCCCCCGGCACAAGGCAAACTAATCGCCTATTCCAACAGTTCGACTGTGACGCAGATGATCGAGGAGTGCTCGAAACTCGGCTGGCCGCAGATGGTTTATTGTGGCGAAGGCAGGCCCGTAAACGAAGGTCTGTTTCTGGCACGCAAGTTGACTGGAGCTGGCATCCCGATCACGCTTTTCACCGATGCGGCATTGATGTCGCGGGTAACGGAAGCCGATGCGGTCTGGGTGGGAGGTGATTCGATATCGAGTCAAGGGCTTGTCAATAAGGTAGGCAGTCTGGCATTGGCGATGCTCTGCCGGGCGGTCGGCATTCCATTCATCTCGCTTGTCAGCAGCGACAAGTTTCTCTCGCCCGGTATGCGCCCCTACCTCAGATGCCTGCCGCAGAATCCCCGCGAGATCGCCGAAGACGAAGCCGACACCCTCAACGTCGTGAATGAATACTACGAGGAAGTGCCGCTTGACCTGGTGTCGGGCATCTTCTGCGATCTCGGCTTCTGTCCACCGGAGAGATTGGTGGGCGAAATCGAAGCTGAGCCGGTCAGCCCGCTCTTTGCGTCGCTTGCCGGTGCATCGTCTTGAAAGTTCTGTATGTGGCCCCGGAGAATGTTTCCGGCGGCTTCGGACTCTTCGTCAAGGGGCACAAAGCGCGCGGCAATGAAGCGCGCTTTTTGCTTTTCTACCGCACAAAATACGCCTTCGAGGAGGATATATGCCTCGATCTGCATGCCATGCCGACGGCGTGGTGGATTGCGAGGTTGGGACCTTGGTTGAAGGCGAAGCATAGCGTGCCCCGTCTGGAGACCCCGGCGCGACCTCCGATCTGGCAGCCCGGAGGCTGGCTCGAGCCGTTCTTCCAGAAGTGGCGGGACCAGATAAACAACCCAAAGATCCAGCGGGCTATCGCGCGGCATGGTCTGAACGACTTCGACATCTATCACTTCGAGCAAGGTGTCGATCCCTATCGCGACGGACGGTGGGCAGGCGAACTGGCTGCTCGCGACAAAGCGATCGTCTGTTTCTATCACGGCACCGACCTGCGCGATAGGGGGTTGATCGAAGCCGTCCACCGACACTCCCGCCTCAATCTCACCTCTGAGATTGACCTCCTCAGTTATCTTCCCGGGATGAAATATCTCTACTTGCCTATCGAAGTCGATAGGATGCCCCGGCGCATCAGGTCTGAGGACGGCCGTATCCGCATCGGGCACGCCGCGCGCAACAACCTGAAGGGCAGCGACATCATCGCCGCTGCAGTGCAACGGTTGGCACGCCGCTACCCGGTCGATTGGGTGATGATGCAAGGCTTGCCTCACACAGAGGCGCTTCGGATCAAAGCCGACTGCGATATCTACGTCGATCAAATCACCGACCGGGGCGGCTGGGGCTATGGCATGAGTTCGATTGAGTCGCTCGCGATGGGCATTCCGACGGTAACCAGGATCAGCGTAGAGACCGCCGCCTTCCTCGGCAGCCATCCCTTCTTCGATGCTAACGAAGCTAATATCGGGTCGGCGCTCGAGCGTCTCATCAACGAGCCGGAACTGAGGCAGGAGGCGGGTGCGTCCGGTTTGGAGTGGGTTCGCAAGCGGCATAGCCTCGACGCGGTGATGGAGGCGCTCTACGGCTACTATCGCGAAGCGGGGCTGATCTGAAGATCGTCTATTACCTGCCCAATCTGCATTTTGGGGGAGGCGCCAGGACGGCCCTTGAACTGGGCCGGCGACTGGTGCAGCGGGGGCATAAGGTAACGCTCGTAATACCGCGAGGCCGGCAACGGATGCCGGTGCCGGAAGGCATCTCGGTCGTCGAGAGCGGCCCTCAAATTGGGAATCCCTTGATTGCGGCATTAGTCTCTCCACTATTCTTCCTCGCAGCGAGGCTTGAGGCAGATGTCTTTATCGGCTCGATGCCGACTTTAGCGCTTGTTGCATATATGAAAGGCTGGTTGTCCGGCCGTCCGGCAGTGAACTACGTCCTGGGCGATGACCTAAACTTCTTCGATGACGGAACGCTGCTACGGTCGCGGCTACTTCGTCGCCTTTACCGTCAAGTGGCGCTTTTCAGCCTTGGGAAGACGACAATAGTCGTCAATTCGCATTGGACAGCGACACGGGTGGTAGCCGCGGTAGGAAGACGCCCGATTGCCATTGTCCCCGGAGGGTATGATCTACAATCGTTCTACCTGGTAACGGACCATGCGGACGAGTCCGGCGTCATTAACATTCTAACCATCGGTCGCAGGATGCGCAGCAAGGGACTGCCCGACTTACTGACCGCATTAAAAGTCGTTCAGTCTGATGGTGTAGCCTTCCGTTTGACCGTCGCGACGAACGAAAACCTTACGATTGACAAACCCGGATTTGCCTGCGAAGTCGTCCGACCAGCCGACGATGCCGAATTGGCGGACCTCTACCGTCGCGCAGACATTTTCGTCCATCCCTCATGGGCAGAGGGCTTTGGGCTGCCTCCGCTTGAAGCGCTGGCAACAGGAGTTGCGGTCGTGGCGACCGACTCGGGCGGCATCAGGGAGTTTCTGAGAGATGAGGTGAACGCGCTGATCGTCCCGCCGCGTGAACCGCAAACGATAGCCGATGCGATTATACGGCTGGCACGTGACAGGGACCTCCGCGCGAGACTTGCGTCCGGCGGAATTGATACCCGGGATCGGTTCACTTGGGATCATAGCGCCGACGCGTTGGAGGCTGTGCTTGATAAGATCGTCCGGGAGCACCATGCTACCTGACGAAGTTTCGATCGTTACGCCGACGTTTAACCAATTGCCGTTTCTGAAACAGTATATTGCTTCACTGGAACGGCAGTTGCCGGATCCGGCAGCCTTCGAGGTGGTGATTGTGAATGACGGCTCGACCGACGGGACAGGCGACTATCTCGACGCCTATCAGGGGCCGCTGCGATTAGAAGTCATTCATCTTAAAGAAAATCAGGGCCGTAGTTCGGCGCGCAATAGGGGTATAGAAGCCACGTCCGGCAGGTTGATTCTCTTCCTTGATGGAGATGTTGTAACGCCGAATGATCTGGTGCAGGGTCACAGCGAACGTCATACCGGCAAGCAGGAAGCCCTCCTGGGACGTATTATTTATAGGAAGCAGGGGCAAACGAGAGCCTGGACACGATTTCTTGAGAGGCGGGGCGCAGTTCGGCTGCCGCCGGGGCGTGAGATTCCCGGCCATCACTTCCTGACGATTCACTCCTCTGTCCCCCGCGATCTCCTGGTTAAGTGCGGCGGATTCGACGAAAGTTTAGCCATTTATGGCGAGGATATCGATTTGGGATTCCGGCTGCGCAAGGTGGGTGTTAGATTGAGTTTTGCGCCCGAGTTGGAAGTTTTGCATTTGCATGTCCGGACGCTTGAGGAGTCGCTCAAAGTGGCGGAGAGTTTTGGGCGAACGACGCTACCGCAACTTATGATCCGCTATCCAGAAATGAGTGAGTTGATGAAGTTCGAGCGGATAACTGTTGATGGCTGGAGCGGACGGTGGCGGAGGGCGGCGCTCAGCAGGGGGATTTATCGAACCGCACTTGGCCTAACAAAAGCGTTAGGGACTATCGGCGCACCGCCGGTGCTTTACAGTTATCTCCTATATTATCATTACTATCAGGGTTTTCAACAGAGGGATCGAACGCGGTGGCCATAATCCTGGATGGGAAGAGTCTATCCGCAACTTTGCGGATTAGACTCAAGAAGGTTTTGGAAGAGGGACGCGCCGCTGGAAAGCCGCTGCCATTCTTCGTCGCAATGCAAGTAGGGGATGACCTGCCTTCGACGGTCTATATCCGGGCCAAGGAGAAAGCCTGTGAGGAGATGGGGATCGGCTTCCGTCATCATAAGTTGCCCGCCGAGACCTCCATGGAGGACTTACGCCGCGCGGTGCGGGATGTAAATGAGGACGACTCGGTACATGGCTTGATCGTTCAAAGCCCGCTGCCGGGTCACCTCGAAGAGATCGAGGTTCAGCGGATGGTGTCGCCACTCAAGGACGTCGATTGCTTTCACCCCGAAAACGTAGGCCTCCTTTATATTGGCAAGCCACGTTTTCAGCCCTGCACTGCAGCCGGGGTGGTTGAGTTGCTTCTTGCTTATGGCGTCGAACCGGCCGGGAAACGGGTGGTTATCATCGGCCGGTCGGTTATTGTAGGCCGTCCGCTCGCCGTTATGATGATGTTGAAGGCGCGCGGCGGCGATGCGACCGTCACGGTCTGTCATTCCCGGACGCCCGACCTGCCGGCGGTCTGCCGGGAAGGTGACATCCTGATCCCCGCAATCGGCAAGGCGGAGTTGATACGGGGCGATTGGGTCAAGGAAGGTGTGGTAGTGGTCGATGTTGGCATCAACCGGCTGCCCGACTCGAGCCAGAAGCGCGGCTACCGTATCGTTGGCGATGTCGCCTTTACCGAAGTCGAGCCGCGATCGTCGGCAATTGCTCCGGTGCCCGGCGGTGTCGGGCCGATGACGGTGGCAATCTTGATGAGCAATGTGATGCGCGCAGCAGGCTACGATGTCAACCCCGCCTTCGAGCAGTGACATGTTGCAGGCAGGCGAATTTGCGTGATTCCGCAAATAGAGCGATTGTCCTATTGATTGCTCAAGAGGAAATCGTTAGATTGCAATGATAGGCACTCTTCCGGTCGAATAGTCAGGAAGGCATATGACCGAACGGGTCAGGCTCATTGGGCTGCTGCTGTTGGCAGCAGCCGTCATCAGCGGTTGCGGCGGAACCAAGCCGGGCGTCAAGGCGACGTCTGAGGATGCCGGCCCGCAGTATCAGATCGGCGTAGTCGTTGCTCAAGACGGCGATCCGGTGCAACTCACCAGCGGCGAAGCCGACAATGGCCTGGCGGCTTTTCAGCCCGACGGCGCGGCAGTCGTCTTTACATCCAACCGGGACGGGCGGTGGCAGGTCTATCAGCACAGCCTCTCCGACGGGTCGGAATCGCGGCTGGTCGAGAGCGAAGCCAATGATGAGGCTCCACGCTGGCTGCCTGATGGCAGCGGACTGATATTCACCTCGGACCGCAGCGGCGGCGGAGATTATGCCAGGGATATTTATATACTCGACCCTACGACGGGCGAGACGCGGCAGTTGACTACAAGCAGTGGTGATGAGTGGGGTGCGACACCAATTGCGGGGGACTCCCGTTACCTCTACCTTGCCAGTACCGGCGCAGGAGGGGATGAAGACTTGTATCGGGAGCCGGTGTCGGTAATGATCTCCGGTCTCGATGGCTCGGGGGGCGAACCTGTAGTGGGGGGGGAAAAGGGCTTGGCATCACCGGTCATCGTCGATGAGACGACTATCCTCTGCCGGACCCGGGACGGGCATTTAGCACGGTTCAACCGGTCTGATGAGTCGCTGGTGCCGCTCCTTCCCGGTTCACTTCAGGTCGGGTCCCTGGCTTACAGCCAGGAAAAGGGTATTGCCGCATTGACCGTCAGCAAGAACGGGGAAGATTACCGACTCTGTCTTTTCAACCCGGCCACCTCGATGCTGCAAGATCTCGGCGATGCAACGAGCGATGCCCATCATCCGCAATTTTCGGTGGACGGTTCGATGGTCGTTTTCTCACGCCGCATCGAAGGTCATCATCAGTTATTCCTTCAGAAACTAACCCGGTAGTTGACTACCTCTGAGTTAATAGGGGAGTCGGGCATCCCAACGGTCACTTGGGCGATCTAACGGACGAACAACCTGCACTGAATGCACGAGCAACTTAGTCGTCGTTTCCAGGTCAAAGCACTGCGGAGAACGAAATCGGATGAGGCGAACCGGCAGGTGACGATTAGGTCCCGCCGGGAGGCTGTTAGTGCCGGTGACGCGCGATGATCGTCCTCATTCTGGTCCTCTTGGGACTGCTTGCCTACGGCGTGCTGGAGTATCGGGGTCATCAACGCCGTCTTCGAGCAATCCCCCTGCGCATCCACGTCAACGGGACGCGCGGCAAGTCTTCCGTAACCCGCCTGATTGCTGCCGGACTAAGAGCCGGTGGAATCAAGACAATGGCCAAGACGACCGGAACCCTGCCGAGGATCATCGATTTCGAGGGTCGGGAAGTTCCCATTGTCCGCGATCAGCGCGCCAACATTATCGAACAAGTCAAGATTCTCAAATACTTCGAGCGCCGCAAGCCGGAAGCGATGGTGATCGAATGCATGGCCGTGCTGCCGGAGTATCAATACATCTGCGAGAGGCAGATTATACGCTCGCACATCGGCGTCATCACCAACGCACGGCTCGACCATATCAATGAGATGGGGAAGTTCCGGGAGCAAATAGCCCGGTCGCTCGCCAACTCGGTGCCGGCTGGCAAGCCTGCCGGCGGGCCGTTCGTTCTGAAGGGCAAGCCCCTTCCCCCGATCCTCTTCACATCCGAGAAGACCAATTTCAGGGTTCTCAAAGAAGTAGCCGACTTTCAGGGCGTCGAGGCGCGACGGGTCGGCGGAGGCGGAATTACCGGAGACGAACTGCAGAGATTTGGGCATATCGAGCATCCGGCCAATGTCGGGCTGGCGCTTGCAGTCTGCGAATATGTCGGCATCGACCGGCAGACGGCTTTGGAAGGAATGTACCGGTCCGCGCCGGATGCCGGAGCGCTCAAAATCGCCCGTTGTCACGAGCGTGGCAAAGACCTTCTCTTCGTCAACGCAATGGCAGCAAATGATCCCGAATCGACGCTTGAAATCTACCACCAGATCGTCGAGCGGTTCGCGCCGCTCGGGACGTTTATCATCCTGCTCAACTCTCGAGCCGATCGACAGGATCGCAGCATCCAGTTGATTGAGATGTCCGCTGGTAATATCACTTTCGACAAAATGATCCTGACCGGGGAGAGTCTGAGCCGGTTTCTCTCCTTTCTCCCCCGATACAACATCCCCCGCGAGAAGGCGTTGGGGCTGGGATGGATTGCGCCGGAGAAGGTCTATGACCAACTCTTCGACATGGTTGAGGGAAGTCACGGGACCGTGCTGGCGATCGGCAACGTGGGGGCGGGGGGGCTCGATATCTTCAGGCATTTCTACAAGCATAGGAGGCAGGAGGCTTGATTGAGATAGCGGTCGGCATCGGGGTAGCCTTCAGCCTACTGTTTCATGAGGTGTTCGGCCTCGCAGCCGGGGGCATCGTGGTCCCCGGTTATATCGCAATGAATTTTCATCATCCCTGGCGGCTGGCGGGAACGCTCGTCGTAGCTCTTGCCGTCTGGGGATGCATACGTATCGTCAGCAATTTCGTCTTCGTCTATGGACGACGCCGGATGGTGCTGGCAGTGTTGCTGGGGTTCATTCTCGGCTATATATCGCGGCAGATGTTCGACGCCGGCGGCGGCGATATCCGGCTGGAGGCAATCGGCTACATCATTCCCGGTCTTATCGCCAACTGGATGGAACGGCAGGGGGTCTATAAGACGATCACAACAGTCCTGATGGGCGGTGCTGCAGTGCGGATACTGGTGATCCTGGTGACCGGCGGGGAGGTGATCGGAAATGTATAGGCCAACCATCAAATCGAACTTCTGGCTTGGCGCGTTGACGGTCGCGTTTCTGCTCCTCTATTGGTGGGCTGAGAGCAACTTCATTACGGTTAGGTCATCCAACTTTGAGGTGAAACTGACTGCCGCCCGGACTATGCTAAAGGCAATGGAAGCGCTGCAGTCCTACCGTCTCCCCCACCTTAGCCGTACCGCCGCGCGGGAGATCGCCGACCCGCTGGTCTTTACGCTGTTAGGTGAGAAAGACAGCCCTATCACCACCGATGAAGGCCGCATCGACGACAAGATCACAGCCCTCAATCCGAACTTCGCCGCCGCAATGGTCGATATGATCGCCTCGACCGGCGTTGAAAGAGGAGATACGGTAGCCGTGTTGTTGACCGGTTCTATTCCGGGCGCCAACATTGCGACCTACGCCGCTTGCCAGGCGCTGGGCATCGTGCCGGTGGCAATAACGTCGGTTGGGTCATCGTGGTGGGGTGCCAACTCGGCAGACTTCACCTGGCTCGATATGGAGCGAATCCTGAGCGAAAAGGGTGTTTTCCCCTTTCGTTCGATAGCCGCGTCGCTCGGTGGAGCCGACGACCAGGGCGGACTGCGGCTTTCCGATGCAGGCAAGGAGATGATCCTCGAAGCGATCCAACGCAATGAAATGACATTGATTCGCGAAGGGAGTTTAGCCTCCAACGTCTCGGCTCGAATCGCGCTTTTTGAACGCATCATGCCCTTGAATCGCTACCAGGCGGTGGTCAACATCGGCGGCGGCATTGCGGCAATCGGGCATCGTGAAAACGGGAAGTTGATTCCGTCCGGGGTGCATCGGTATCTCCCGGCGCGGAATTATCCGTCTCGGGGTGTGATTCACTCTTTCTCCGATCAGAGCGTTCCGGTGGCGCACGTCTATGATGTTGTAGCGGTGGCGCAATCCTATCATCTTCCGGTCTCGGCATTGCCTTTGCCGCATATTGGCACAGGGGATCTTTTTTCCAGTGAACGCTACAACCTGACCATTGCAGCCATTGCCGCAGTTACGATGCTGGCGTTACTGGCAGTAGTGAAATACCTCGACCGGCTGCACTACAAATGGCGCGAAGACGGGGTCGATCCCGACACCTTGGTTTAATCTTAGGTTTAATCTTAGGGGCCGTTCAATATATGTCGAAACCTATTATCGGCATCTTGGCGCTGGCTTTCGGCATTTTTGCGACGGCCCGTTCAGACGCGGCTTGGCTTTCAGTAGCGCCGATCGGTAACGGCCGCAACGCCGAGACGCTCAAGGTGAAAGAGAATTCGCTTTCCTATTGGCGTCTTGGTGACAAGACTCCGGTTCAGGTCATGGTAACTGGACCGACCTCGCTCAAAGTCATTACCCGGTCGTCGCTGGATAAAAAAAGCAGCCACCGGACCTACGGATTGAATGTCAGCCGCGAGGATGGTAAGAAATACCGTCTATCCCGGACCACCCGCTATATCAAGTCGGTTACCAATCCGAAGAATGCGGCTGAACGCATTGGGGAGAGCCGTTCGATCACATTCAAAGTGCCGGCCGGCGAGCATACCTACACCTTTATCGCTCCCAAGAGCGGCAAGAACACGGTCTATGCCAGGTTCTTCGTCGCCAACGGGACTGCCAAGAGCCCCGGCGAACCGTTGGTTTCGTTCAAGCCGGTCGGGACACCTGAGGAAGTGGCTATTCTGATCAAGGAAGAAGAGTACCACTATTACCGTGCCGGAGGCGGCAACGGGCTGGAACTTGACGTTATCGGACCGACCCGTATCAACGGCCTGGCAAGGCTCGAGTTCGATCATACGATGCGCGGCGAAAAGACCTTCCGGGTGCAGGTCAAGGAAGGTGCCCAACTGGTGCAAACGACGCCCTTTAAGAGCAAGCCATCGGCAGCCGCCTCCTACAAGGAGAAGAGCGTTAAGGTGCTATCGCGAGGTCACTCTTTCAAGATCGACGTCCCAGCCGGCCGGCATCGTTACCATATTTCGACTCCCGATCCCGGGGTGACAGTCCTGTTCCGGTTCTACATTCCCCGGAAAAGCCTCGGTAACGAACTGCCGGAAGCGAAGCGCAATGGTTCGGCGCTATTGCAGGGCCTGTTCAAGACGAAGGCCGGATGATTTTTCGCTCAGTTGCAATTGCGACTCTAATTGCGGCTTCGGGCGCTGGTGCAATGCCACTGGGACCAGGAAGTGTGACGTTCGGCGCCGATTTGAAGCTGACCTACGACAGCAACCTGTTGCACTATTCGGATCGTGACTTCGACCGTTTCCTTGACGGCACCGAACCCTATCCTTCGACTTCTATCCGCAGCCTGGATGACTTGCGCACAGACTTTAAGATGAGTGCCGAATACCGTATCGACTGGGCGCGGCGTCGTACGACGCGGCTGCGGCTAACCGGCAATTTCGGCGCACACTACAGCAACCCGGTGAAGAACCTCGGTTGGGCAAGTTTCAACCTGCGGCAGGATATCGCTGCCATGCTGTTTGCTCAGGCAGGTTACTTCTACGAACCGCGCTACTACATTCGCGACTACCTCGACAGCCATACCGACTCTCGCCGGCGGTGTGATTTCGCGCTTTCGCAGTGGACCGGTTCGCTCACCTGGCGTCCAATGTGGAGCTATGAACTGACGGGCACACTTCGGGTCAAGGATTATGAATACAACCGCTATTTCACTGAATATGACGGCCGGGTGATCGAGAGTGGGTTGGGAGGGGTCTGGCGTCAAGGTGACTGGCGGTTTGAGACGGGTTACTCCTTTGCCGTTCATAACAACACCGGATTCAGCCGGGGCGACCGACTGCCCGAAGTGATCGAAAGTGAGGACTCAGAACTCGGCAACGCCGACTTCGAGGAGGATGGCTGGAACGTCTCGATGCGGCGCAGCCTGTTGATCTTTGCGTATGAAGGCGCATTGGAACTTGCAACCGATGTAGCGAGACGCGTCTATACGACTGACCGGTCCTCCTTCATCGACCCGATCCACTCGGAGCGAATAGACCGGATGGGGACAGTCTCTCTCGTCGGAACGCTTGATTATAGTCCGGAAGTGAACCTTGAAGCCGGACTCGGCCGGCAGTGGCGAAGCACCGAAGCCAACGACGAGCAAGCATCGCGCATCAAGAGTTTCGGAAGGTGGACGGTTTGGGCTGGTATAGGATATCGATTTGAGTAATTTGACGCACGATAGGCGGCCAACCCGGGTCTCTGGTGAGGACTCTTTGGGGCCCATAGCTCAGCGGTTAGAGCAGCGGACTCATAATCCGTCGGTCCCAGGTTCAAATCCTGGTGGGCCCACCCGAATGTTGCCGAACCGACATATTTCTATGATTATCAAGTATTTCCAATTCAATGGTCTGTTCGGCGGGCGAAATATGTCGCTTCGCCGCACACCCAATCAACTCGTGAAAAGCGCCCGGTGGACTCCGCCGCGCGCTTTTCTCATTTCAGAGGTATGGGAGGACATCCGTGCTTGATGATTTGAATCTCCTGGCCCGGTTGCAGGAGATCGACAATTCGTTGCAGGAACTGGTTGATGAGAAGGGCGATTTGCCCGACCAGTTGGCTTTGCTAAAGAAAGATCTGTCGCGGCTCGAAGACAGCATTGCCAAAGCCGAGGGGGAACTCTCGGCCAATGCTGCCAGACGGCAACAATTCGATCGGGGCGTCGAGGAGGCGAAGGAGCGTCTCAAGAAGTCGCAGGGGACGATCTTCAGCGTCAAGACGACCCGGGAATACGATGCCATATCGTCGGAGATAGAGCAAGCCAAGCATCAGATTGCGGACTTCGAACGGCAATTGCTCGAGTTGACCGGTAGCGAAGATGTTCTGAAGAGAGAGATCATTCAACTTCGTGACAAGTATGGCGTCGTTCTTGCAGAGAATGAGGAGCGCCGCCTCGAAATGCAGGAGCGAATGGGGCAGAGCGAGGGCGAGGAACTTACCCTTTCCCATGAGCGGGAGAAGATCGTCGTCCGCTTGAAGAGACCGGTCTATGCGCACTACGAACGGATCCGCAAGATCCGGGATGGGGTCGGAGTATCGCACCTTTCAGAAGGAGCCTGCAGTTATTGCTATTCGATGATTCCTCCCCAGCGTCAGGCAGAAGTGCGCCGAATGGACGATGTTATTCTCTGCGAAGTTTGCGGGTGTATAATGGTTTCGTAGAGGTTAAGGGCTGGTGAGGGTAAGGGGTTGTGAGGGGGGAGAATAATCGCCTTGTGATGACACTGGTTCACCAAACGTCTCCGGTGTAGCCGGATGATGATGATGTGGGTTAGAATTCGATAATTCTAAGCGGAGGCGGTCGGGCGGTCGCGTCGGCAAATAGCCGACGAGGAAAGTCCGGACTCCACAGGAGCGGGCGCTCGCCGCAAGGCGAGGTCTGACAGCCGGGAGGCTGTCGGAACAGAGAGCGCAACAGAAAACAGACCGTCCGCGACCCGCGGACAAGGGTGAAAAGGCGGGTTAAGAGCCCACCCGGATCCGGCGTGAGCCGGGTCTGATGCAAGCCTCGCCCGGAGCAAGACCGAGCAGTGGAGATGGTCAGCCCATGGGCTGACCAGCAAAGCGCTCCGCTTTGATTGATCCACGGGTAGGTCGCATGGACGACCCCGTCGTCCGTAGATGAATGACCGCTGAAACAGAATCCGGCTTATGAGCCGCCTCCGCTTCTCTTCCACTCCGGCCCTGAACGGCCGGTCAACATCGCTACTGCGTGTCGTTGCTTGAATCCCGATGGGAGGTCAGCGTCCCTGCCGACGCTGCAGCCATCGACCTATTAATGAAGGAGTTCCGCATTCCTCGTCCGGTAGCCCGGGTGTTGGTGAATCGCGGACTGGTCTCAACCGGCGAGGTCGAACGATTTCTCGCGCCGGGCCTGGCGCAACTTCACGATCCTTTTCTCCTGATAGATATGGAGAAGGCCGTCGAGCGAATCCTGCGCGCCATTCGGGAACAGGAGAACATCCTGATCTATGGCGACTACGATGTCGATGGGATCACCTCAGTTGCTCTGCTCTACCTCTTTCTGCGCGATATTGGGGGGGCTGTATCGTTCTACATCCCGGACCGTTCGACGGAAGGCTATGGACTTTCGATATCGGGTGTCGAAGAGGCGTCAAAGCGGAGTTGCAGCCTCATCATCACTGTGGACTGCGGCATCACTTCGATCGAGGAAGCGATTCACGCTCGGGCTGCCAACATTGACGTGATCATCTCCGACCACCATGTGCCGGGCGAAGCGATACCCGATGCTTATGCGGTCATCGATCCGAAGCGGTCTGACTGCCCTTATCCTTTCAAGGAACTTGCCGGTGTCGGGGTCGCTTACAAATTGGCACAGGGAATCGCCCACCGATTCGGACTCGATTCGTCTTATCTTGAGCGCTACCTCGATCTGGCTGCGATTGGCAGTGCGGCTGACATTGTCCCGCTGGTGGATGAGAATCGGGTGCTGGTTAAAACCGGCCTGGAGAAACTGAACAAGGACGGACTGGAAGGGGTTTTGACTCTGGTCGAGAGTGCCGGACTGCAAGCCGGCCGGGTCGATGTGGGACAGATCATTTACGGGCTTGCACCGCGAATTAATGCCGTCGGACGGCTCGGTCATGCACAACCGGCGGTGGAACTATTGATCACCCGCAATGCCGTGCAGGCCCGCCGGATGGCTGGAATCCTCGAAGATGAGAACCGGCAGCGCAAAGAGATCGACACCCGGACATTGAACGATGCGTTAGCCCGTATCGAAGGGGAATACGATCCCGAGCGCGATCGGGTAATTGTCCTTGCCTCCGAAGACTGGCATCCCGGAGTCATCGGCATTGTCGCTTCACGGATCATCGAACGCTACTTCCGGCCGACGGTCCTGATAACTATCGAAAACGGCATCGGCAAAGGATCGGCGCGTAGCATCCCAAACTTCGATCTCCACTCCGCACTCAAAGCCTGCTCGGACCTCTTTCTGCAGTTCGGAGGGCACAAGTATGCGGCAGGTCTGACCATCGAAGCGGAGCGAATTCCTGCGTTCCGAGCGCGGTTCAATGAAGTTGCCGGTTCGATATTGACGCCCGATGACCTGGTACCGCGAATCAAGATCGACGATCATCTTGCGCTGCACGAAATGAACCGCGATTTAGTGTCGATGCTGGAGAAGTTAGCCCCCTTCGGGCCGCGCAACAGCCGCCCCAGTTTCATATCCGAAGGCTTGGAGGTGGTTGGATACCCACGCATCGTAGGCACCAATCACCTTAAGTTCCGGGTGCGACAGAACGGCGTCGTCCTTGATGCGATAGCCTTTAACCAGGGCGAGAATGTCGAATGGATGGAGCCGGGCGGCATGGTCGATCTGGTCTATCACCTCGAGGAGAATCACTGGCAGGACCGGCAATATCTGCAATTGAAAGTGAGAGCGCTGCGGAAGTCGGAAGAGTAAAGAGCACAAGGCGTCTATGGAATGTGGGATGACTAACGACCGCTGATTGATACATTGCGCAATTGAGATTTAAGTGCGAATCTTCAACATTATCCGTTCGATAATCGCTGCCATTGGCCGCCGGAACATCGGGTCGCCGGAACGCGCGAAAGAAACTATCAGGAAGAACTATGTCGGAAGTCGGAATCGTCGGTTACGGGGCTTACATTCCCCGTTACCGTATCAAATTGGAGTCGATTGCCGCCGTCTGGGGCGCGGACGCCGAGAGTTACAAACGAGGGCTGATGCTCTACGAGAAGTCCGTCCCCGGCCTCGATCAAGACACAATCACAATGTCGATTGAGGCGTCGCGCTATGCTCTGAAGCGGGCCGGCATCACCGGTCGCCAGGTCGGCGCCGCCTATGTCGGATCGGAGTCGCATCCCTATGCTGTGAAGCCGACCGGGACGGTGCTGACTGAAGCCATCGGCGCAACGCCGGAGGTTCACAGTGCGGACTTCGAGTTCGCCTGCAAGGCTGGCACTGAAGCGATGTATGTTGCCTATGCCCAGGTCAAAGCCGGGCTTATCGACTACGGCATCGGCTGTGGAGCCGACACCTCGCAGGGCGCTCCCGGCGATGCCCTTGAATACTCGGCTTCGGCGGGCGCGGCGTCGTTCGTTTTCGGCCGGACCAACGTCATCGCGACGGTCGATCTGACCTACTCGTTCATGACCGATACCCCCGACTTCTGGCGGCGGGAGCATCAGTTCTATCCGCAGCATGGGGGGCGCTATACCGGCGAACCGGCCTACTTCAGGCACACCCTCGGTGCCGCCAGGGGCATTATGGAAAAAGCCGGGACGAAGCCTGCCGACTTCCGGTTCGTCGTCTTTCACCAGCCGAACGGCAAGTTCCCAACCGAAGCGGGGAAGAAACTCGGCTTTATCAAGGAACAGTGGGAGACCGGGCTCTTGACGCCATGGCTTGGCAACACCTATTCGGGCGCGTCTCCGATCGGGCTCACGGCGATCCTCGACATTGCGAGTCCGGGAGACCGCATACTGATGGTTTCGTTCGGATCGGGCGCCGGTTCGGATGCGTTCATTTACACCGTAACCGACCAGATCAATGGCAAGCCGCAAATGGCGCCCCTGACCCGGCCGCAACTCGACGAGAACAAGTTCTACATCGACTACGGCCGTTATGCCAAATTCCGGGGCAAGATCATCCGCAACGAGAAGTAAGAGGAGCCAAGAGGCACAAAGCAAGCAGTTGTTAATGAAATGCTGAATCTTCCCTGAACCAGGAACACCATTTAGCATTAGCATTATCATTACCATTATCGCCGCTGCCCGGTGGTAATAACAACTTTGAACAGGCAATAAAGGGAGACATCAATGCGTGAAGTCGCCGTCATCGGAGTCGGCATTCACAAATGGGGGGAACTGTGGGACTTGTCGCTGCGCGATATGCACGCGCTGGCGACGTCGCGCGCCATAGCCGACGCCGGAATCGATCACATCGACTCGCTCTATGTCGGCTGCATGTCAAGCGGGCTCTTCACGGCGCAGGAGCATCTCGCCTCGCTGCTCGCCGACAATGCCGGCTTGTTGCCGGTTCCGGCGACCCGGGTCGAGAGCGCCTGTGCTTCGGGAGGACTGGCCTTCCGGCTTGGCTGGATGGAGGTCGCCTCCGGGCTATCTGACATCGTCCTCGTGAGCGGTGTCGAGAAGATGACCGATGTTACAGGCGAGGAAGCGACCTTTGCCCTTGCGACCGCAGCCGATACGGAATATGAGGGCTACCAGGGCGCGACTTTCCCCGGCCTCTATGCGATGATGGCACGGGCGCACATGGAGCGCTATGGCACGACGCTTAGGCAAATGGCTGCGGTCGCGGTCAAGAGCCATGCCAACGGAGCGCTCAATCCCGATGCTCAGTATCCGTTCACCGTCTCGCTCGATGGTGTACTCAACTCGACAATGGTCGCCGATCCGCTGAGACTGCTCAACTGCTCGCCGATCACCGACGGGGCGGCGGCGGTCATACTTGCGCCGGCAGAGTGGGCCAGGGCAAATCTGAAGAAACGGCCGCTTGTAGTGATCAAAGGTTCGGGTCATGCGACGGACACAATAGCGCTACATTCGCGCAAAGATCTGACATGGCTCGAGGCGACGGAGATCGCGGGTCAGAAAGCCTACCAAATGGCGGGCGTCGGGCCGTCAGACATCGACTTCGCCGAGGTGCACGACTGCTTCTCGATTGCGGAGATCATGGTTACCGAGGCGTTGGGATTCTTTGAGCCGGGACAGGGCGGGCCGGCCGCCGAGGCGGGTCAGACCGCGCGGGACGGAGCCAAGCCGATCAACACCTCGGGCGGGCTCAAGTCGAAGGGGCATCCGGTCGGAGCGACGGGCGTTGCGCAGATCATCGAGGTTGCGCGGCAACTCTGGGGCGAGGCTGGCGGTCGTCAACTCTCGAAGGCGCGGCGCGGCCTGGCGCAAAACATGGGCGGAACCGGCGGATCGGCGCTGGTGCACATTCTCGAAAGGAAGGACTAATCCTATGAAAATCCGTTCACCGCGTTACGCGCGGGAGATTCCGCGCCGGTATCGTTACGAAGGTGCGAAGACCACGTCGGGTGAGATCTTTTTCCCGCCGCGAGTCGTCTATCCGGGCGGTGCCCAGGCTGAGCCTCACACTCTTGCGACGACGGGCAAGGTGATTACCTGGACGGTGCTGCACGTCGCCCCGCCGGAATATACCGATTTGACGCCCTTTGCTTTAGGGGTAATCGAACTGGATGACGGAGCGCGCATCACGGCGCAAATCGCAGACATCGACCCGAAGGAGGTGCAGTCGGGGATGCGGGTGAAGATCGAGTTTCGCAAATTGCGCACGGAGGGGGATGAAGGGTTGCTCTGCTACGGGTATAAGGTGGTGCCGGAGCGGTAGAAAAGGGGCGGGGCAGAGGGTGTGGGAATAAGAAACGGGCAGGCGCTTCGCCTGCCCGTTCTGTTATGCAGCCAATATGCAACCTGTGGCGGCAAGGCTGGCTTGCAGGGGCTGGGAATAACGGGCTTCAGAACCACCCGGTGGCATCGACGTAGCGTGATTGGACTCCGCTGAAATAGATGTCGATGGCGGGACCGTTGCCGTGTCCGGTGGAGTTCGGGACGATAGCGACCGCTCCGGTGTCGGAAATGCTGTTTCCGAGCAGAAGGATGCCATTGCCGAGGGTGCGCAGCAGCCCGTTAAAGTCGATCGTCTTCCCCGACCGGCCCAGGATGACAGTGGAGGTGACGGAATCTCCTCCGATCTTCAAATCCTGGGGACTGACTGCTGTCCCCCCGGAGTTGATTTTCCCGGCTGATGATGTGCTACCGACGAAGAGGTCGCCCTGGATGCCAAGATTGGCATCGTTGATGACGTCTTGGCCTGATCGCCCTATCTTTACACCGGCGGTTTGAATTCCAGTTCCGATGTGCAGAGCTTTGGCCGCGACACCGGTCCCACCGGAATCGATCTTGCCGACATTGTCGGATGGACCAACTGACAAGGTGCCGCTCGCACCGAGGAGGTTGGTTTTTATCACGACTTTGTAGCCCGATCGACCGATTTCCACATCCGATGTGGAAATGTCAGATCCGATTTTGAGACTCTGTCCGTTCGGATCGCCATTAGCGTCGATCATTCCGGATCCTTGGAAATTGCCGATCCGAACTTCCTCGATGATCCGCATGTCGCCTTCGACGGTAGTTCGATGATTCAGCTGCCCGATGGAAACTTGCGCAGAATCTCCGCCCATACTGAGGGTTCCATTCGTTCCTGCGTTGATTGATCCAAGAAACTCGGACTTTCCCCGCACCTTCAACGCCCGAGCATCGTCATTGATGCTTGAGTTGATGAACTCCGCGGCGATCGAAGCATTATCGTTGACATTCACATCATCGACACGCAGTATCCGATGATTGACCTCTCCAGAGATCATATCCTGATCTCTTGTTGAGTCATCTGCATTTCCCTAAGCCATGATTGGCTCCTTTGTTAGGGATGTGGTTACGGTGATGAACATTAGTAGGCATAGGGGCCGCCGTAAACCCCTATGTCAGATCGTGTGCCGTCCGGATCTTGGAGATCCGGGCGCCCTTCATCGACTCCGCGTGAATTGGCGCGTAGTCGGTAAGATCCCTCTTCGAATGCAGGCTCCACATTCATCAAATTATTCTCGCCCCATCCCGCATTCACCCAGATCCTTCCAGCATTCCAGAGAAGATTGTAATCGGGAACAAGTAGTTGGCCGTTTATAGCCCGATTAAAAACTGCCCAATCGGATATATTCATAATGATATTGTTGCTCAAGTCACCCCAAGAATGTGCTATTTCAGGACCATCTCTTAAATTCATGAATAAATTATTTCTTATCAAGGCGTTGTTTTGACCAATAGTCAATCCTCTTTGCTCTTCTCCTGAAGAACCCTGAAAGATGCAGTTGACAATACGTGGACTGGCTCCCCCACAAGCAAGCCCATAACATACGAAATCTGATGTGTTCCTAAAGGTCAGTCCCCTTACGAGCATCGTGGTATCCTGCCCGCCTGTGATCCATGCGGCCGTATAATAGCCAGTTCCATCGAGGATCGTCTCCTCCGGTCCCGACT
>Ga0194120_10001896_pt1 | contig 36846 bp, 15 predicted proteins | sample TA2MahCa65mmetaG_FD_148642 | JGI IMG/M metagenome (GOLD analysis project Ga0194120, IMG submission 148642) | Freshwater microbial communities from Lake Tanganyika, Tanzania - TA2015019 Mahale Deep Cast 65m | ecosystem: Environmental > Aquatic > Freshwater > Lake | place: Tanzania: Lake...
TGGCCGACGGCGGCGCGGTGGCCCCGGGGGCGGGGCGACAACGGCCCAGGCGGGGCTGAACGCCCAATTCGCACGGGTGGACGCCAAGGGCACCCTGCTGTGGTCCAAGGATTTCGGCCAGGCGGGCGCCGACGAGGTGGCGCTGGCCGTCGCCGCGGGCGCAAGCGGGGCTCCGCTGGCGGTGGGGTGGCGCAAGGCGGGCGCCGCGACCGACGCGTGGGCGCTGCGATTGACCAGCGCGGGCGGCTATGTGTGGGATACCGCGCTCTCGACCGGCGGTGGCGAGGCGCGCGCAGTGCACCTCGGCGACGATGGTACAGCAGCCGTGGCCGGCTGGCAGGTGGTCGGCAGCAAGCCCGTGGGTCGATTGTGGTCGCTGACCGCCGAGGGCAAGCCAGCGGGGTCGGGCGCCCAACTGGCCCTGGCCGGCGCGGTCCGCTTCGAGGCGTTTGCGCCGTCCGGTTCTGGATGGCTGGTGGTCGGCACGGTCGGAGACGGTTCGGCCGCGCGGGCCACCTGGTGGCGGCTCGATGGCGGCGGCAAGGTCGTGTGGCAGCGCCAGGCCAAGGTCGCTTCGGCGGCCCACGCGCTGTTGCCGGCGGCGGGCGATCGCTGGCTGGTCGCCGGCATGAGCGACCCTTCGGGCGGCAACACCGACGCCTGGCTGGGCGCCATCGACGGCCTGGGCAACGTGCAGTGGGCGCGCGAATTGGACGGTGGAGCGGCCGATCGTGCACTGGCCGTGGCTTGGACCAGCGACGGGGGCCTGGCGGTGACCGGCCTGCAGGTCGTCGGCGCAATCCAGCGGGCGCTATTGGCCCGCACCGACCTTTTCGGGCACGCCTCTTGTGCCGCGGCGGGCTCTTGCCTCGGCAAGCCGATGGCTGCGTGCGCCGACGGCAAGGCGTGCACCGCGGACGACTGCCACCCCACCGCCGGCTGTCAGGCGCTGCCTGTGGACGCCTTTGCGTGTGATCCCCAAGACGGCTGCAGTCTGGACGGTCAGTGCCAATCGGGCGCGTGCAAGCCGGGCACGGTCGGCCGCCTGTACCAGAAGACCCATGCGCTTGGCGCCGGGCTTGCCTTTGGCGCCGTTGCCACCGACGAGGCCGGTGCGACCTGGATCGCCGGCTACGACACCGCCGGGCCCGCGCCGCACAAGTGGCGGGTCTTCCCGCTGGACGCAGCGGGCAACCTCGGACCCGGCACCGTCGTCGCGACGGGCAAGCAGTTCAACAACAACCCCTACCCGGTCGAGGTCGCGGCCGCGGTCCCGCGCGGCGGCGGCGGGCTGGTCATCGGCGGCAGCTCCACCGACTCCACGGTCCTGATGGCGCGCGTCGTCGGCACCAACGCCAACGGCACACCTGCATGGGAACTCAAGGAGTTCTTCTCCAACCCCACGGACGCACGCCTGCACGATCTGGTGCCGAACAGCGACGGCACGGTCACCGCGCTCTGCAACTTCAAGACGGGATTCGGCCTGATGCGCGCCAAGGCGTCGGGCCAGATCGTGTGGAAGACCGAGGTGGCCGGCAACGAGGCCTACGAACTCCGCTTGCAGCGCGCGGCCTTCGTCCCTAGTGGCGCGCTCATCGGCGGCGGCACGGCCCGGGCGACCCAAGTCGGCCCCGAGGAATTCGCGGCCGTGCGGATAGATGCTTCCGGCAAGGTGGTGTGGTCGCGTTTCGTCGGCCTGCCGTTCCGCCCCGGCGCCGCGTTCGCCACGCCGTCCACCGTCGACTTCTGGGGCACCCTGGCGACCGCAGCGGGCAGTCGGCCGGCCCGGGTGCGCGTCTCGCACGACGGTGCGTTGGTCGGCGTGTTCCGCTACGGCGACCCTCAGGCCACGACCGAGGTCATTGCCGCCGTGCAGCGCCCGGACGGCACCTGGCTGCTCGGCGGCCGGCGCTGGCAGGGTCAGTCCCCTTCGGCGTGGCTCGGTGGCATGAACGGCAGCGGCGATCTGGCCTGGCAACGCACCTAGAAGTTGGGCCTGGGCACCGGCCTGTCGACCGCCGGCGCGCTGCTGGGGCTGGCGGAGGGCGACGCCATCGCCGTCGGCACCGCGGTCGCGGGCGGCGTGGACCAGGGCTACGTGCAGCGGATCGACCCGTGGGGCCACATCAGCTGTCCGGCGCTCGGCGCGTGCGCCCAGGTCGCCGCCACCGGCTGCGACGACGGCAAGCCGTGCACCGCTGGCCGCTGCGAGGGCGCCACAGGCTGCTTGCAAGGCCCGGCAGGCTGCGACGACGGCAACCCTTGCACCACCGACGCGTGCGCGGCGCCGGGCGGATGCGCGTACGCGGCCGGCTGCGACGACGGCGACGCCTGCACCCTGGACACGTGCGATGCGACCTCCGGCTGCAAGCACGCCACCGCGACCTGCAATGGCAAGCCCTGTGCGCCAAACCAGTGCGCCGCGGCGGCGTGCACCGGCACCTGGTTCAACGGCCGCTGCTGGCACGCCAACGCCAACGCGACCTCGTGGCAGGCCGCGCGGTCGGCCTGCGAGGCGCAAGGGAGGCAATTGGCGAGCGTGCACTCGCTCGCCGAAAACCAGTTCGTCGCTGGGCTGGTCGGCCCCGGCAAGGCGTCCATTTTCATCGGTCTGCACAGCCCGAGCGGCGACGTCAGCCAATACCAGTGGACGGACGGCACGGCCGGGGATTTTTCGCTATGGGGCTATGGTGGTTTGCCCTCGAAAGCGGGGCCGGCGTACCTGCAAGCGAGCGGCGGCTATGTGTGGCTGGCGACGGCGTCGCCCACGGTGACGTTTGGCGCGGCGTACGTGTGCACCGGGCTATAGACGGTATGGCCGAGGTCCCGACCCGTTCCGGTCGGGGTCAAGGACCGGCACTCGCCGGGACGAACTGCGCATCAACCCGCCGGGTCAACGGTAGATGCACGCGCCACGAGCCTGCGGCGCCTTGCCACACAAGCTCGCCCGTCCGCATCGTCAGGTGCGTTGGGGCGCGGTGCAGGGACAAGCGCGTCGCCACGACGGCGTCCTTTGCGTGCAGCCGCGAGATCGTGCGAGGCGCGTCCCAGCGGACGGGCAGGGTCGCTGCCGCGGTGCCGGTCCACGCCACCCGGTCGATACTCAGTTCCACCCCTGGCCGACCGCTCCAACTCAGAATCGCGCCGACTGAATCGGCCGCAACGGTCGGTTCGCCCTGCGCCCGCTCATGGATCGCCAGCGCCCGCGGCCGATCTGCGTGCACCTGGTCCAAGACCAGCACGGCGTGCGGGTCCGCCCCAAAGAGCAGCGTGCGCCGATGGAGCACACCGTCGTACAGGTCCGAACGGGCCTGGAGGACCGCCCACTGCAACGCCTCGCTCGTGCCCGCGGAGTCCGTGAACTCGAACTCAGCCGAACCCTGGCGCTGCGCTGCGTCATCGACACTGAGGGCCGATTGCGCCGGTGTGGAGGTCAGCTCATGCCGATTCGCAATGAAGTACGGCGGATAGCCTGGACCGGCGAGCAGCGGCCGGCCCGCGCCGAACAACGTCAGCGACAGCTTGTCGGCGTGCTGATGCGCGACGGAGGCCGGACCCGCCATGAGCGTGGCCACGATCGGCGGCGCGGCGTTGCCCGCACCGGTCGTGCGCACCAGCCCGTACCCCGCGGTCCACACCCGAGCGAGCGCCGGGCGCGCCGCCAGCGTGTCCCGTGCCGACAGTTCCGCGCGCTCCCGCCATGCGGGCCACGGGTGCGGCCAGCCCAACAGCTCGTCGCAGCGACCGCCGGGGGCAGTGTCGGCGATGACCGGCAGCGTGCCGTCCGGCAGGCGCAAGTCCTGCAGGAAATGGACCATCTCGCGCAGGCGTTCGACCTCGTGCGCTGACACGGTCAGGCCGCTGGCCTGGCGACGCCAGGCGTGCCAGAGCAGGAAATAGGTCACCACGCAGTGATAGCCCGGCGTCAACTCGCGCGAGACGCCATCGGTCGTCACCAGCGTGGCGAGGTATCGGTCGTGTCGGGTCAGGGCCAACGCGAGCATCTGGCGGCCCGGGTCGAACTCTGGCAGCGCCAGGGCCATCGCCAGGAGGGCCGCGTTTTGCATCAGGCCGTGGTTGGTCACGTCGTTCCATTGGTCCGGTTCGACAAGCGCGCGACGGTGCCGAACCAGCATGTCGAGCATCTGTGCAGCGGATCCGATGTCGTAGCCGCCAGCGCGCACCAGGCGATCGTGCAGCTCGAGCAGGGCCATGGTGCGATTGGGTCCCGGGTCGTCTCCCCACACGATGGGGTCAGGCCAGGGCCACGCGCGGAACGACCACGCCGTCGCCGGCCAATGCACGGCAAAATCACGAGCGCGAGCGAGCAGTTTGGGATCGGGGGCCGTGTCGTACGCCCCAAGCCACGCCAGCAGGTGGTCGCCGCGATGTGCGGAAAAGGCGAGGCCTCCAGTGAGGCTCAGCCACGGAGCCGGTGCTCCCTCGGGCCAGGCAACGCCCGCATCGCCCAAAATCGCGATGCGGCCGGCGCGCAGGCCGTCGACGCGAGCCCGATCCTGAACTGAGTCTCGGACGGACCAGTTCAGGGACCACGGCCCCGGGGCAAGGTGGCGATTGCGCAGGTGGTCGACGAGCAGGTCGCGGGCCCGGTCCGTTTCTCCGGCGGCCAGCCGACTTGCTACCTGGGCCAGGTCGGGGTGCGCAGTGTCCACCGCCTGACGCCAATCTGGAGCGTTGCAGCGCTGCCAGTACGCGCTGGCGCTGGCCAAGGTGGCGATGGCCGCCAACAAGACGGCCGAGACCACGACCCGTGCGTGCCGAAAGAACCAAGCCCATGCCCGGACGCCGCGCCAAGCGCCGAACAACTCGACCCCGCCAAGGCAAGCCGCGACAGTGGACAGGATCCAAAGGCACAGCCGCCGCGGTCCGACATCGACGTAGCCATCGGCCAAGAACAGAGGGCCGAACACCGGCGGGGCCAGCAGGACCGCGCCGGACTCCAAGACCAGGCCGCCCAGCGCCCAGGCCCAACGCGTTTCGCGCAGGCGCTCAAGCCAGCCCATCTGCAATTGGACTGAACCAGGTCGATCCGTCACGACACGTGCCACAGCCGCGCGCCGACGCTATGCGACGGGAAGCTGCGACCCACGAACCAAGCAAGTGGGACCCAAAAAACGATGGAGCACATCCGTTTCGGTCCCCAGCCGCTCCAAACCCAGCACGACCGTTCGGCTCCGTTGCCGGCCGGTTGTCCTTGCCCGCGTGGCGCTATCCGGGCGACAGCCCAGCATGCGGTTGACTGCAAGGCGCCTAGTACCTCAGGACCGAAATTCGCGCCGGGTTCCGGCGCGCAACAGGGCTGAGGTACTTCCGGCCGCGGCTGCGGCCGGACGCGGGGGTGAGCGCGCATGAGCGCGCGAGGGGGCTGCGAGCCCCCTTCACGAAACAAGCAGCTAGTAGGCGAAACCGATTGAGGATTTGTTGCGGCATTGCGGCCCGTTTCCCGACGCGAATTTGGGGTTTCGCCTACTAGTACCTCAGGACCGAAATTCGCGCCGGGTTCCGGCGCGCAACAGGGCTGAGGTACTTCCGGCCGCGGCTGCGGCCGGACGCGGGGGTGAGCGCGCATGAGCGCGCGAGGGGGCTGCGAGCCCCCTTCACGAAACAAGCAGCTAGTAGGCGAAACCGATTGAGGATTTGTTGCGGCATTGCGGCCCGTTTCCCGACGCGAATTTGGGGTTTCGCCTACTAGTACCTCAGGCCCGAAATTCGCGCCGGGTTCCGGCGGCAACAGGGCTGAGGTACTTCCGGCCGCGGCTGCGGCCGGCCGCGGGGGTGAGCGCGCATGAGCGCGCGAGGGGGCTGCGAGCCCCCTTCACGAAACAAGCAGCTAGTAGGCGAAACGGATAGAGGATTTGCTGCGGCATTGCGGCCCGTATCCCGACGCGAATTTGGGGTTTCGCCTACTAGTACCTCAGGCCCGAAATTCGCGCCGGGTTCCGGCGCGCAACAGGGCTGAGGTACTTCCGGCCGCGGCTGCGTCCGGCCGCGGGGGTGAGCGCGCATGGGCGCGCGAGGGGGCTGCGAGCCCCCTTCACGAAACAAGCAGCTAGTAGGCGAAACGGATGGAGGATTTGCTGCGGCATTGCGGCCCGTATCCCGACGCGAATTTGGGGTTTCGCCTACTAGGCCCCGCCCCCTGCGCCGGCCCGTGCGCCTGACGCAGTCGCCAGCGCGATACTGCTCTGGCAGGCGGGCAGTGTCAAGGCGGCGCCGCGCCGGTAGACCCCGCGCTTGTCAGCACGGGCGTGCGCGGCTACCCTTGCGCCGGCCCCAAGGTGGCCCAAGGATTGCCCCGATGTCCGTCGCTTCTGACCCGCAGCAACTCAAGTCCGACGTGCGCGCGCACTGGACGGCCGAACCGTGTGGCACCCGCGAAGTCGGCGGACCCGATCGCCGAGCCTATTTTGACCAGATCGAGCGCGAACGCTATGAACTCGAACCGTTCATCCCGCGTTTTGCCGGTTTCGCCGAAGCGCGCGGCAAGAAGGTGCTTGAGATCGGCGTGGGCGCGGGCACCGACTTTATTCAATGGTTGCGCAATGGTGCAGACGCGACGGGCATCGACCTGACCGATCACGGCATCGCGCTGACGCGCGAACGGGCCGCGCTCGAGGGGTTCTCGCCGGAGCTGCGTCAAGGCGACGCCGAAAGCCTGCCGTTTGCCGACAACACGTTTGATATCGTCTATAGTTACGGTGTGTTGCACCACACGCCCGACACCGAGAAGGCCGTAGCCGAAGTGCTGCGCGTGCTCAAGCCCGGCGGCACCGCCCGCCTGATGCTGTACCACTACCCGTCCATGACTGCTTTGCTCTTGTGGGGCGTGCACTTCGCCGCCAAGGGCCAGGTGTGGAAGAGCCCGCGCCAGGCCGTGCACGAGCACCTCGAAAGCCCGGGGACCAAGGCGTATACCCTCAAGGAATTCGACCAATTGCTCAAGGGTTTTGGCGATCGCCGCTATGAGGTCGTGTTCCTCGGTGGCGACCTGCTGAGCTACCGCCGCTCGAAGAAGTACCAGTCGCCCGTGCATCGCGTGATTTGGGCTGTGTATCCGACGGGTTTGGTCAAGCGTTTTGGCAAGGGGTTGGGGCACGGGACACTGATCGAGGCGCGCAAGCCGCTGTAAGGGCAAGGAAATGATTTACTCAATCATTCCCCGGGCCCGTTTGCTTGCTCCGTGGGTCGCCAGCTCGCGGACCAAGGGTCCGACTCGCGGCTCCGTCCTGATGTGAGAGTGATCGACTTATTGTTTTCCAGTCCCTAAGCCGGCTCGGCCCACCCTGGCCGAGCCCGCCGCTACTTCCCATCACAGTTATCATCCACCAAATTCTGATACGTCAGCCCCATCAAGAACCCGGTCTCCTGCGTACACGACCCGCTCACCCCGGCCAGCATCACCCGCTTGCCGACCAGCGCCACCGCTGCCGCCGCTCCGTGCGAGCTGTTGTAGACGCTGCCAAGGCTCAACTGCGTCGGACTCCACGCCCCAAACGCCGTGGTCAAGTACAGGGACATCGCCGGCACCAGCGCGTGCAAGGCGCCATTGCCGTCCACCGTCAGCCCGAGCCCGGTCGCATACGCCGTGTTGCCGCCCTGCGCCACCTGCAGCGGCTTGGACCATGCTCCGCCTTGCAAGGCCATGTACATCAAGAGATCCGACCCGCCGCTCGGCACATTCTTGCGGTACAGGACATGCCGCACGCCCGCGCCGTCCACCGCCAGGGCCACGTCGGCCGCGGCTTCCGCCACCAGCGTTTCGATCGCCCACGGGCCGTTGCCCTTGCGGCTGGCCATGCGCACGTTCTTGCCGCCGTAAACCGCGACCACCGTGCCATCGGCCAAGAGCGCCACGTCCTGCGTGCTGCCGGTGCCGAACGACGGGTCGGGGATCTCGGTCTGCGAGGCCACCCCGCCCTTGACCGTCGCGTAGCGCATCACCTGGTTGCCGGCGTCGTACCAGGTCAGGTGCGCGGTGCCGTCGGGGGCCATGGCCAGCGCGCAGGGGTTGAGCGCTTGGGTCGCGGCGTCGACCGTGACCATGGGCTTGAACGTCGCCCAGTTGCCGGTCGCGTAGCCCATGCCCTTGGGCGAGTAGCCGCCAGACTGGGTCACCACGCCGCAGGCGTGCCAATCGCCGCCCTGCGTCACCGCCATCGAGCCAGGCCGCAGCACCGTCGCCGCCTGGAAAAGCCGCCACTCGTAGGCTTGACCCAGCCAGCGCGCCACAGCCATGGCGCCGAAAGTGATGCCAATTCCCGCCGGGTCGCCGACGCCGAGGTTGGCGCTGCGCGGTCCAGTCCAGCCGACCATGGGCCCCTGACACCATTCGCTTGCCGCGCCGCGGTCCACGTATTCAAAGCCAAAGCTGCCGCCTTTGCGGGTGCCGAGCCGCACACGCTCTTGGAGCGGACCCGTGGTAGCGCTCAGAAAAGCGACGTACAGCTCGCTGCCCCACGTCGCCACCGCGGTTGGCGTGGACTTGCCCACGGTCACCAGGTTGCTCAGCTGCCACGGTCCCGGCTTGCCGATCGCCAGGCGGCCCATGCCGGTGTCCACGTTGACGTAGGTGATGTGCACCGCACCGGCCGCGTTAGTTGCGATCGACGTCCACTGGCCGACGGTGCCGGCCTGGTCGACCACCTCCGATTTCCAGATGCCGCTCGCGTTGCTGGTGTAGAAAAGGTCGCTGCCCACCAGCTCGTAGTGGCTGATGTGGACCTTGCCGGCGTTGTCGACCGCCAGCGCGGCGTAGAACCCGGCGGCGATGCTCTGGCCTTCAACGGCTTTGGCGGTGAACGTGCCCGGGCTGCCGTCGTCCGTGGCCCAGCGCAGGTCCTGGTTGGTGTAGTCCAGGTAGGCGAGGTGGACGGCGCCGGTGCCCGACACGGCGATGCTGACGAACTGGCCGACGTCGTTTTGGCTGTCCACGGTCTTGGCCAGCCACTTGCCACCGTCGTTGTTGGCGTAGCGTACGTCGCCGCTGCCGTTGTCGTACCAGGCGGCGTGCAGCAGGCCCCCTGGCCCGGCCGACATCGCCACGTAATCGCCGATGTTGGCCTTGGCTTCAATGAGCTCTGTCATCCAGCCCTGAGCGCTGCGCCAGGCGTGGCGCACGGCCTTGGTGGTGAGATCCTGATACACGATGTGCGGCACATTGGCGGCGTCGACGGCCAGGGCGAAAGCGCCGACGGCATTCTTCTCGTCCACCACTGCGCGCACCCAGTTGGGGTTGCCGGCCTCGCGCGACCACGCGTAGAGCAGGACCAAGTTCTGGGTCAGCGCCGCGCTTTGGTTGCGTGTGGCCAGCCACTGGGTGCCGTCGTTGGCGACCTTGAGCGCCGTGCCAGCCGCAGGGTTGTAGTGGAAATACGGGGTGCTGGTGGCCAGCCGGTGGTCGATGTCCACCTCCAGTTTTTCCGTCGCGCCGGGGTTGATGGCGGCTTTGGTGTCTTCGCAGTCGCCGCCGCCCTTGGTGCAGGTCTTCGGGTTGGCGGGACCTTTGCCCAGTTGCATCTTGCTGTCGCACCAGTCGTCGTTGTCGTCGTCGCAGCCGTCGTCCACGCCACCTTTGCAGTCGTTGTCAAAGTCGTCGCACACTTCAAGCTGGCCCGGGAAGCACGCCGCGCAGTTGTCGTCGCAGTCGTCGCCGCCGCAACTGGTTGGCAGGTGGCCGTCGCCGTCGGCGTCCTTCTTGCCCTTGGGCGTGCATTTGCCCTTGCCGCAGGCCTCGTCGATGGTGCAGTTGTTGTTGTCGTTGCAGGGGTCGCCGTCGGGCAACGCGGCCACGGTGCAGCCTTTTTTGGGGTCGCAGCCGTCGGTGGTGCACGGCTCGCCGTCGTTGCAGCCGACCTTGGGGCCGCCCAGGCAAATGCCGTTGGCGCATTTGTCGCTTTGGGTGCAGGCGTCGCCGTCGTTGCACGGCGTGCCGTCGACGAGTTTTTGGTAGGTGCAGCCCTTGGCGGGGTCGCACAAGTCTTGGGTGCAGGTGTTGGCGTCGTCGCAGTTGGTGGGTTTGGCGCTCTTGCAGGCGCCGCCGGCGCAACTGTCGGCGTCGGTACACGAATTGCCGTCGTTGCATGCGAGCGTGTTGGCGGCAAACGTGCAGCCGTTCTTGGGGTCGCAGCCGTCGTCGGTGCAGGCGTTGCCGTCGCTGCACGGCAGTTGGCCGGCGCCCAAGCACTGGCCGCCATTGCACTTGTCGCCGCTGGTGCACGCGTTGTTGTCGTTGCAGCCGATGCCCTGGTTGTTGGCGTGGGCGCAGCCGGTCTTGGCGTTGCAGTTGTCGATGGTGCAGGGGTTGTTGTCGTCGCAGTCCAGGGCCTTTTGCGGCGTGCAGACGGCCGATTTGCACACATCGCCGTCGGTGCACACGTTGCCGTCGTCGCACGGCAAGGTGTTGTTGTTGTGGACGCAGCCGGCCTTGGGGTCGCAGCCGTCGCTGGTACACGGATTGGCGTCGTCGCACGGCAAGGTGGCGCCCGGCTTGCACAACCCGGCCGCGCATGCGTCGCTCACCGTGCACGAGTTGCCGTCGCTGCAACTGACGCCGTCGAGCGGCGACGACGTGCAGCCCTTGTTGGCGTCGCACACGTCTTGGGTGCACGGGTTGTTGTCGTCGCAGGCTGCCGCACCGTACTTGCCGAGGCAACTGCCCTGCTTGCAGGCGTCGCCGCTGGTGCAACCGTTGCCGTCGTTGCAGTCGCCGCCGTCGTTGGTGGGGGCAATCGCGCACTTGCCGCTTTTGGCGTCGCACTGGCTCTTGACGCATTCGGCGCCGTTGCCGATGGGCGGCGGGCACAAGATGACCGTGCCCGGGTCCACCTGGCAGGTGTGGGTGATCTTCTCGCAGAACAGCGTGCCGTTGCACAGATTGCCGTCTTCCTTGGCGGCGCAGTCGCTGGTGGCGCTGCACTCGCCGCAGCCATAGGTGCCGGCCTGGCACTGGCCACCCGCGCAGTAGTCGCCCTTGGTGCAGGCGTCGCCGTCCTCGCACGGGCCGCCCTTGGCCGCCTTGGTGCACCCCGACTTGGCATCGCAACTGTCGGCCGTGCAAGGGTTCTTGTCGTCGCAGATCAACGGCTGGCCCTTGCAGCCGGCGCCGGTCGCAGTGATCTCGCAGGCGTCGCTGACGGTGCACACATCGCCGTCGGTGCACGCGGCGCCCGCCTTCGGCGCGTGGATGCAGCCGGTCTTGGCGTCGCAAGCGTCGGCGGTGCACGGGTTTTCGTCGTCGCAAGGCAGTTTGCCGAGCCCGATGCACTTGCCGCCGAGACACCCGTCGCCGAGCGAACAGGCGTTGCCATCGTCACACGCCGCCGCGTTGTAGAAGTGCTTGCACGCCGCGACCCCGCCTTGCAGCGCATCGCAGCCGTCGTCGGTGCAGGGGTTGGCATCGTCACATTTGCTCTGCGTCGCCAGGCACTTGCCGCCACTGCAAGCCGCCGCGATGGTGCAGACGGTGCCGTCGCTGCAGGTGGCGCCATCGGCAAGCGCCACGCCTGTGCATTGCAGTTTTCCGCCGCTGCCGGCGCCACACAGGTCGCCACTGGTGCAGGCGTTGTTGTCGTCGCAGGGACCGGCCGGGGTCGGCTTGTGCGTGCACCCCGTGGCCGAACACGCGTCAAAGCTGCACGGGTCGCCGTCGTCGCACGACACGCCGATGCCGCCGCATTTGCCGTCCTTGCACAGGTCCTCGTAGGTGCAGACGTCGCCGTCGTCGCAGGGTTTGGTCACGGTCGCGAACACGCAGCCGCCCTGGCCGAGGTTGCAGGCGTCTTCGGTGCAGCCGTTGCCGTCGTTGCATGCGGCCTCGTCCGTCTGGCCGTCGCAGTCGTCGTCCTTGCCGTTGCACGTTTCGGTCGCCGGCTCAGGAGCGTCGCAGGCGCCTTTGCCTTGGGCGCAGGTCAAGGTGCCGGTGCAGGTGCCGTTGGCGTTCGAATTGCTGCACGGGGCGTTGCCGAGCCCCTCGTCGGTGGCACCGTCGCAGTCGTCGTCTTTGTTGTTGCAGAGTTCGGCGGAGGGCACCGGGGCGTCGCACAACGTCAGGCCGTCTTTGCCGCAGAACCGCGCGCCCGCGCAGGTGCCCGCTGGCGACGTCTGCTTGCAGGCCGTTTGCAGTTGGGCAACTTGCGCGGTCGGGCTGCACGCGCACAGGCCAATCTGCTGCCGGCACTGCCCGGCGGTGACCCCGTTGTGGGTTTCACTCGCACAGAAGTAGCCGCCTGGGCAGTCGGTATCGGCCTTGCACTCGGTGGCGCAAAACGACCCGTCCTTGCCGTAGTCGACGCAGAACTGGATGCCGCCGCCGAGCGTATTCTTGCAGTCGGCGTCGGCCTTGCATGGGTCGCATAGTTTCGGGTACTTGGCGATACACACGAACACCGCGTCGCTGCCGGGCACCGGGCCGCATGCGTAGCCTTTGGGGCAACTGTCGGTGCAGGTCTTGCTGCACTGCTTGCCAGCGGCGGTCGGCAGGCAGGCGGCGCTGGCACACTCGCTGTTGTCGCTGCACGGCCAGCCAAAGGTGCCGGGGGCGGGCGGCAGGTCGGCGGCAGGCACATCGGCGGCGCCGTCGGCCGGGGCGTCAGAGCCGAGGTCGCCGACAACGCTGTCCAGGCCGCCATCTGCGGGGTCGTCGCCGTCCTTGGCGAATACGGCGCCGACGTCGGTGGGCAGCGTGCCGACGGTTTCGGGCGTGCCGGCGCCGGTGGTGTTGGTGGCGTCTTCGCACGCCGCGACGGCGCAACAGACCGCCGCGAGGGCGACCGCCACCGCCCGATTGCTGTGTTTGCCCATGGTCCGCCTCCCGCGCGCTCGACCTGCCCGCGGCGCAGGCTACGGCATTGTGGTGGGGGCGGCAATGGCAGTGCTTGGGCAGGGCGCAGGCCCAACAGGCGCCGCGCGGTTGGCCCAGGCCGATGTGCGCTCGGGTGCAACTCGCTGGGACCCTGAGAGGGTGTTTATGTTTGATTGCCGTCGCGAGCGGAATCAGGCGCCCGACAGGCGAGGCGGAGGTTGTCAGGCGACTGAGGCGTAGCCCCACGCTACGCCGCAGGGAGCCTGGCGACCGACAACAAAGCATGTCGGGATGCATGGTTAGGGCCCGGAAATGATTTACTCAATCATTTCTTGGGCCCGTTTGCTTGCTCAGTGGGTCGCCAGCTCGCGGACCAAGGGTCCGACTCGCGGCTCCGTCCTGATGTGAGAGTGATCGACTTATTGTTTTCCAGTCCCTTACGCGTAGCAGGCGTTTCAAACATAAACACCCTCTGAGAGCCTCAGGCGAGCAGGCGTGCCGCCCGGCTGCCGATTCGTCGCGTGCGCGCTCATCCGCCCAGCTCGCCCGCAAGAACCCGCTCCGCCGCACAAGGCGCCAGCCACGCATGCGCCCGCGCCGACACCTTGGCCGCCCGCTTGGCCATCGCCGCGGCCTCCCGCGACACCCGTCCTGGATGCGGTGCTCCCGCCATGTCGCGTCGCCGCAGGGCCTTGCGCACATCGATGGCGCCCGCGACCACGGCCTTGTCGACGCCCAGCTTCTCGGCCACCCGCGCGGCGCCGAGCTTGCCGAAGGTCGTGTTCTGCGCGACCAGCTCCGCCACCAGCGCTGCCACTTTTTCATGAGCGGTGCGAAACGGCATTGCGGCGCGCACAAGCTCGTCGGCCAGATCGGTCGCCAACAGGAAGCCCTTGTCCAGCGCGGCCAGCAGCGCCTTCTTCTGCCACTGCGCCGCCGCCAGCATGTCGGCCGTCACCTGCAGGCAATCGCCCCACGTCTGCAGGGCATCGAAAAGCGGCTCCTTGTCCTCCTGCATGTCCTTGTTGTAGGCGAGCGGCAGACCCTTGAGTGCCACCAGCAGCGTCACCAGGTCGCCGATGACCCGGCCGGACTTGCCGCGCAAAAGCTCCGCCATATCCGGGTTTTTCTTCTGGGGCATGAGCGAACTGCCGGTCGTGAACGCGTCGGGCAGCCGCACGAACCCGAACTCCGCCGAGGCAAAAAGGCACAGTTCTTCGCCGATGCGCGACAAGTGCACGGCCCCCAGCGCCGCGGCGGCCATCGCCTCGACCAGGTGGTCGCGGTCGGCAACCGCGTCGAGCGAGTTGCGGGTCGTGCCCGAAAACCCGAGCAATGATGCCGTCTTGTCGCGGTCGATCGGCAGCGTCGTGCCGGCCAGCGCCCCGGACCCCAAGGGCGAGACATTGAGGCGTTCCAGGCAATCCAAGACGCGCCCGGCATCGCGCAGTTGCGCTTCGGCGTGGGCGAGCAGCAGGTGGCCCACCGTCACCGGCTGCGCCCGCTGCAGGTGGGTATAGCCCGGCATCGGCCAGTGTGCGTGGGCGCGCGCCGTTTCGGCCAACACGGACGCCAACCGCGCGATGTAGCCGGCCATCTGCGCCAGGGTCCGCCGCAGCCACAGCCGCTCGTCCACGGCCACTTGATCGTTGCGCGATCGCGCCGTGTGCAGCCGCCCGGCCGGCTCGCCGATGCGGTCGCGCAGGGCGGCCTCGATGTTCATGTGCACGTCTTCGCGCGCCACCGACCACCCGAAACGGCCCGCCTGGATGTCGGCCCAAACCGTGCGCAGGCCGGCGACGATGGCCGCATGATCGGCGGCTGGCAAGATGCCTTGATCGCGCAGCATGGTGGCGTGGGCAATGGAACCCACGATGTCGTCGTACGCCAGCGCCTGATCGTAGCCGACCGAGGCGTTGAGCTTCTGGACCAGCGGGTGGGTGGCTTCGGCGTAGCCGCCGCCCCACAGGCGGTCTGGGGCCTTGCCGACGGCGTCGGTCATGGGGACTCCAACACAGCGCCATGTTTTGGTTTTCGCCGGGCGCCGCTGCAACGGTCGCAGGACGCCCGGCCGGGCGCGCGGGCCTATTTGACGACGATCTGGCCCTTCATGCCAAACGATGCGTGCGGGCCGCAGACGTAGTAGTAGGTGCCGGGCTTGGTGAACGGGATCTTCTTGGTCTGGCCAAAACCGACCGAGAAGCCGTCGGGCACCGGCACCGCGTCGCCGGATTCCCAGTCGGACTGCGACACCTCAATGACGTTGTGGTTGCCGGGCACGGTGAATTCGACGATGTCGCCGACGGCGATGGTGAGCGGCGTGGGGGTGAAGGTGAAGCCGCTGGTCGTGACCTTGTGGATGGCCGGCGGCAGGCCGGTCTGGATGCGCACGTCGTCGACGAACCAACCGGGGCCGTCGTTGGCGAAGGAGTCCTTGGTGGTGAAGCGGAAGCGAATCTTGATCTTCTTGCCGATGTGCGCCTTGAGGTCCACGGTCATCAGGACCCATTTGTTCAAGTCGCCGATCGGCTGCTTGGGTACGGTCTGCAGCACGGTGGTGCCCTGCATGATGTCGACCAGCGCGTCTTCAAACGGCTCCGCGAATCCGGTGAACGACGCATACGACAGGACCGCCACGGGCACGCCGGTGAGATCGATTTCGGGCGACGTGGCATTGCCGGCCGAGACGCCGCCGGTGCCGGCATAGCTCGACCCGTCGTTGATGTTGAGCGAGCACGGCGGGCTGAAGGCCGCAGGCTGCGCCGGGGTGCCATCGACACCCCAACCGACACCGTTGACACCCTTGGCGTCCAGGGTCCAGCCAGCGGGCACGCTGCAGGCATCGAAGCTCTCGTTGAGCCCGAGTTTGCACACCAACGTCGGTCCCTTGCAGGAACCGGCCGTGCACACGTCGCCGTCGGTGCACGCCACGCCGTCATCGCACGCCACGCCGTCCTTTTGCGGCGTGAAACTGCACAAGGCCTGGCTGCCGTTGACCGCACAGGCGTCGACCGTGCACGGGTTCTTGTCGTCGCACGCCGGCAGGGTGCCGCCACACTTGCCGGCCTTGCACACGTCGGCGTTCAGGCACGGGTTGTTGTCGTTGCAACTGCTGCCGTCGGCGCTGCTGCCGACGCCCACGCACGCACCGGCCTGGCAGTTGTCGCCCGTGGTGCACGCGTTGTTGTCGGTGCACAGGGCCTTGTCGGCCTTGGGCTGGCCGCCCGCGCACTTGCCGGCCTTGCAGCCCTCGGCGGTGGTGCAGTCGTTGTCGTCGCTGCAAACGGCGCCGTCGGCCATCGGCACCGCCGCGCAGTCGCCGCTCGCCGGTACGCAATTGTCGGTGGTGCAGCTGTTGCCGTCGTTGCACACCTTGGCCACGCCGGCGCACGCCGAGTTCGCGCATTTGTCGGCGAGCGTACAGGCATTGCCATCGCTGCACGGGGCGCTGTTGGCGGCGTTGGTGCATCCGCCCGAGGTGACATTGCAGGTGTCGGTGGTGCACGGGTTGCTGTCGTTGCAGTCGGCATTGGTTTTGCAGGAGGCGTCGCCGATGACCAGGTTCTCGATGAATGCACCGACCGTGGCATTGAACTGGCAGTTGGTGGCCGAGAACGAGAACTGCACCCGGAACCGCTGACCGATGAACTTGCTGGCGTCCAGTTGCACGACTTTCCAGTAGTTGGCGCTGTCGTAGGTCGCTGTCACCGCCGTGGCTGTCGAGTTGATGGGCAAAAGCGCCACGTCGAGGTTGTCGAAGCTGTTGTTTTCCCAGGCGCCGCTGTACTGGAACTTGACGTGCAGTTTGGTGCCAGTGTAGCCGGTGGCGTCGATGACCGGCGACAGCGCCTTGCCGCCGACCTTGGTGGCGCCGGTCGGGCACTGGAAGTCGACGTCGTTGTTGAAGTTGAGCGAACAATCCGGCGACAGGAAGCCGGGCGGATTGGGCTTGGCGTCCACCATCCAGCCCGGGCCCGGCTGCGGCGGGTCGTTGACGATGAGCCACGACGTCATGGGGTCGCCGCACTTGAAGTCGTTGGCGTAGGGCGGCTTGACCTCGGAACAGCCGTTGGTGTACGCCGACTTGCAACCCGCCTTGGGGTCACAACTGTCGGCCGTGCACTTGTCGCCGTCGTCGCACGAGATCGGCTGGCTGCCCTTGCACACGCCGGCCTGGCACGCGCTGGCTTGGGTGCACACGTCGCCGTCGTTGCACAGGTTGGCGTCAAGCGGTGCCGACACGCACTTGGACTTGTCGCACTTCTCGACCGTGCACATGTCGGCGTCGGGCGGGCATTCGCTGTCTTGCGAACAGCCAGCGTTGGTAGGCGCGATGATGGTGACGTCGTCGATGAACCAGCCGGCACCGCCATTGGCGAAGCTGTCGCCGCTCTCGAAGCGGAAGCGAACCTTGATGGTCTTGCCCGCAAACTGCGCCAACGAAATCGGCGCCGGCTGGTACCAGGTCATGATCTTGTTTTCGGTCAACTGGAACGAGTAGGCCACCGACACGAAGTTGTCGGTCGAGATGTCGATGTACTTTCGGTCGTAGTTCGACCCGGTCTCAGTGTCGTAGTAGGTCCAATACTTGAGCACCTGACCAGGCCCGACAGCGACTGCCGGCGAAATCGCCGTGCCGTTGACCGTTCCCGCAAAGTCCTTGCCGTTGTTGAAGTTGAGCGAACACGCCGGGCTCTTGGGCGCTGGCGGGTTGGGCGTGGCGTCAAACGCCCACGCGCTGCCGTTGCTCGGCGCGCTCATCGTCCAGCCCGCGGTGTTGCAGTCCATCGGCCAGTCGGCAACCACGGCCACGGTGCAGGCAGTCGCGGCGGCCTTGCACAGGCCGGCCTTGCACACCTCGTTGACGGTGCACAGGTCACCGTCGCTGCACGGGGCGTCCTCGGCCATGGGCACGCTGGCGCAGATCTTGCCGCCGGGTCCGTTCTGGGTGCAGGTGTCGAGCGTGCACGGGTTGCCGTCGTCGCAGGCGTTGCCGCCCTGGCACTTGCCCGACAGGCACTTGGGACCGGCGGCCACGCAGCCGTCGCTGGTCGAGCACGACGTGCCGTCGGCCGCCGCCATCTTTGGCACGCACTTGCCACCCTTGCACGCATCGCCCGCGCTGCAGGCGTCGCCGTCGCTGCAACTGAGGTTGTCGGCCACCGGCAACCCGGTGCACTTGCCGTTGGCGCACGCGTCTTTGTCCGTGCACGCATTGCCGTCGCTGCAGAACGCCGCGTCGGCCAGCGGCGTGTAGACGCACCCCACCGCAGGGTCGCACTTGTCGCTGGTGCAGGCCTCGTTGTCGTTGCAGATCTTGCTCGGACCCGCCGCGCACGCGCCCGCCTTGCAGTTGTCGGCTAGCGTACACGGGTTGCCGTCCTCACACGGGGTGCCGACAAGCGGGGTGAACGTGCATTTGCCAGTGGCGCAGGTGTCTTTGGTGCACGCGTCGCCGTCGCCGCAGTTGGCGTCGGTCTGGCAGCTCTTGGCTACGTCGGTCCAAATCGACAGGTCGTCGACGAACCAGCCAGCCCCGCTGTTGACATTGCAGTTGACCGAGTCAAAGCGGAAGCGGACCTTGATCTCTTTGCCAGCGAGCGGCGTCAAGTCCACCAGCACCTGTTTCCATTGGGTATTGGTGCTGTCGTTGTCGACCAACAGCGACACCGGGATGGTCTTGAAGTCGTCGGCGCTGGCCTCGATGTAGCGCAGGTCGGCCGCATCGGCCGTGCCGGTGCCGGCCCACGACCACACCTTGAGCAACGCCGATTTGGCGCCGGCCAGGCTATAGGTCTTGGCCGACGCCGCGCTGCCGTCGACCTTGGTGGCGCCGGTCGGGCACGAGAAGTTCTGGCCATTGTTGAAGTTGAGCGAACACGCCGGCGAGAAATAGCCGGGGTTGGCGGCCGTACCGTCGATGGCCCACTGCACGGGCGTCGGGTCGGCTTGCGGCGGCACGACCCAGCCACCCTTGCCGCAGTCGAACTTGTCGTTGGCGGCGTTGCTGCACGGCCCAACAGTTCCCACGCACTTGCCGGCCTTGCACGCGTCGCCCGCCGTGCACGGGTCGTTGTCGCTGCATGCGGCGTTGTCCGCGGCGGGCGCATTGGCGCACACCCCGGAGCTGGCGGTGCAGTTATCGGTCGTGCACGGGTTTGCGTCGTCGCACTTGGCGCGGCCTACGCACTTGCCGCCCTTGCAGTTGTCGTCGATGGTGCAGTTGTCGCTGTCGCCGCAGCTGCTGCCGTCGTCGGCGTTGGCGTATTTGCAGCCGGCGACCGGGTCGCAGCTGTCGATGGTGCAGGCCTGGTTGTCGTTGCAGTTTGTGGCGGTGGGACCCAGGCAGCCGCCTGCGCCGTTGCAGACGTCGCCGGTCGTACACTTGCTGCCGTCGTCGCAGGGCAGCTTGTTGAACGGGTACTGGCAGGCGCCATTGACGCACTTGTCGTCGGTGCACGCGTTGCCGTCACCGCAGTCGCCGTCGCCGCCGCAGCCCTTGGCCTTGTCGGTGAGAAGCACCAGGTCATCGACGAACCAGCCTACGCCCGAATTGCTCAGGCAATGCAGCGAGTCGAAGCGGAATCGCACCTTGACGGTCTTGCCGGCCAGCGGCGTCAGGTCGAATGCCAGCAGCTTCCAGCCGTTGAGCGCCGATGCGCTGTTGTCGAGCTTCCACGCCAACGACACGGTCTTGAAGTCGTCGCCGCTGGCCTCGACCCAGCGCTGATCGGTGTAGTTGTCGGTGCTGACACCGGCCCAACTCCAGAACTTGAGCACGGCCTGCTTGCTGCCCTCTAGGTTGAGCGCCGCGCCCAGCGTCGCCGTCCCTGCCACCTTGGCCTGGCCGGTCTGGCACAAAAAGCTCTTGCCGTCGTTGAAGTTGAGCGAGCACGCCGCCGACTTGTAGCCGGGCGGCAGCGCCGTGCCGTCCACCGACCAACCGCTGTGGGTGGCGGTCTCGGGCAAGGGGGCAATCACGAACGCCTGGGCCTCGGTACAAGCAATCGCCAGGCTGTAGGCCACTGAGCACGGTCCAGCCGTGCCGGCGCACTTGCCGGCCGCACAGGCGTCGCCAGCGGTACAGGCGTCGGCGTCGCTGCATGGCGTGCCGTCGGGCGCGTTGGGCGTCGCACAGGTGAAAGTGCTGGCGTTGGGCGTGCACTTGTCGTCGGTGCACGGATTGCCGTCGTCGCAAGTGGGGTAGGCGACGCACTTGACACTTTCACAGTGGTCGAGCTTGGTACAGGGGTCCCCGTCGTTGCAGGTGTTGCCGTCCGCCAGCGGCTTGAAGACGCACTGGCCGGACAGCTTGTCGCAACTGTCGCTGGTGCACGGGTTCTTGTCGTCGCACGGCACGGCGCTGCCTGCGCAGTTGCCCTCTGCGTCGCAAGCGTCGTCGGAGGTGCACTTGTTGTTGTCGTCGCAGTCGCCCGCGGGCTTGGCGAGGTTCACGCAGCCCTTCTGCTTGTCACAACTGTCGGCGGTGCAGGCGTTGCCGTCGTCGCAGGCGCCGTTGTCGCTCAGGCACTTGCCGGCCTTGCACACGTCCTTGGTGCAGGCGTCGCCGTCACTGCACGCCGCGCTGTCGTCCGCGGCATTGCTGCAGCCAGCCTTGGCGTCACAGGCGTCCTTGGTGCACGGGTTCTTGTCGTCGCAACTGGAGAGCGCGCTCACACATTTGCCGGCCTTGCAGCCCTCCGCGGTGCACGCGTCGCCATCGGTGCAGGTGGCGGTGTCAGGCAGCGCCGCGTTCTTGCAGCCGTCCTTGGCGGCACAGGTGTCGGCCGTGCACACGTTGTTGTCGTCGCACAAGCCCGGTTTTTCGTCGACGGCGCCGCTGCAATCGTTGTCGATTCCGTCGCAGACTTCGATCGAAGGCGTCGCGGCGGTGCACGGGGTCAGGCCGGCCGCAGTGCAGGTGCGGTCCGCTTTGCAGGGGCCGTTGCTGCAGGTGGTGCTGGCGCCCGCGGCGATGGCGGCCGGGCTGCACTTGCAGACCGCGTTGTCCTTGGGCTTGCAGAACTTGCCCTTGGCACCGCTGACGTCCGCGCCGTCCACGCAGCTATACCCATCGGGGCAGTCCGGGCTCAGCAGGCACTGGAACCCGCAGAAACTGCCGTCGCCGCCAAACGCAACGCATGCCCCGGCCTTGCCCGCTGCGGACGGCTGGGCGCACTGGTCGTTCGCCTTGCACGGCGAGCACAGCGCGATGTCTTGTTCGAGGCACAACGCCTTGCCGCCCGCCTTGGCGCAGCCGAATCCCGCCGGGCAGGCGTCGTTGGCGCCGCAGGCCGCCACGCACACTGGCTTGCCGGCCAGGTTCAGGCCACATTCGCCGCTGGCGCAGTCCTTGGATTCCTTGCACGCGCAGCCCGTTGCGCCGGGGCAGACCGGGCCGGCGTCGGCGGTTTCGGCCGCAACGTCGCCGGTGTCGCCCGAGGCCGTTTCGCCGCCCGCAGCGTCGGTGTCGGGGGCCAGCGCGGTTTCGCCACCGGTCGCGTCCCCGTCCGCGCCAGCGGTGGTCTCGGCCGCGACGTCATCCAAGGTTTCAGCCGCCGTCTCGGCGGTCACTTCTGCGGTGACCTCGGCCGCGACGTCCGGCGCAATTTCCGCCTCGGTATCCGGTCCGACCTCCGCGGCCACCTCCGCGGCCACCTCTGCGGCGACTTCTGCGGCGACTTCTGCGGCCACCTCGGCGGCGACTTCGGACGCGGCTGCGTCCGTGTCGGCTGCGGTGTCGGGTGCGGCATCGACGGCCGCGTCGGTTCCGCCGCCCGTGGTGTCGATGGGGACGCCGTCCTCGCCGCCGCCTCCGATGGTGTCAGTGGTCACGGCCTGGTCGGCCACACCGACCGCGTCGGCCCCGGTGTCGGCGGTGGATGTGCTGCCGCCGCCCGCGCCGCACGCCGCCAGTGCGGACAGGGCGCACAGTATCAAAAGACGCCACAGCACCGACGCGCGGACGCGCGCGCCAAAACTCGCCGACGTTGTCATGCGATGCCTCAAACGGGTTCTGGAAAGGACCGCGCGCCGACCCGCGCGCTTCGCCGCGGCCGCCGGTGGAGCGGCAGGCCGAACGCGCAGTGTAACGAAGTGTGTACAGGGGGCGCAAGCCCGTCTGCATCCCCGCATGCTTCGAGGTGCGGCCCCTCAAAGGCGCGGCGGCGCCGATGGTTTCGGCTTGCGCTCCAGCGACTTGGCCAGGACCAGAAGCCGGATGACTGGCCTTCCGCCGGCACGGCCTCGACCCTCGCCGCAGCGTTGCGACCGAGACTGGCCCGACGAACACCGCGTCCTTTTTCGCCTTGACAGCTCGCGTTCCGCGGCGCATGGTCCAATCCAGGCGCAAGCAGCGCCCCGCGGAGCGGCCATGTCGCACCTGCCAACTCGCCTCGCCGCCGCGCTGGCGTGTTTGTGGACCCTGCCTGCGTGCTGGACCGACCCTGTGCAGCGGCCGACGGGCCAGGCACCACGGCCGCCCGGCGCGCGGCCCGGTAGAACCGCCATGAACCGTCCACCTCGTCTTCTCTTCGTCCTTGCGGCGGCGCTGGCCCTGCCGCGCTGCGCCAGCGACCCCAAGCCCGCCGCGACTGCGGACGGCGCAACCACGGCCGACACCGCGGTCGCCGATGGGTCGCCCGCCGACGGCGCAGTCGCCGACACCGCCAAGGCCGATGCAACCAAGGCCGAAACCGGCACCGGCGACGCCACCACGGCCAGCGACACCAAGGCTGGCAGCACGGGCGACGCCAAGCCGGCCGACGTCGCCAAAAAGTTGCCCACCTGCGCCGAGGCCGCTGGCGGCTGGGTGGTCACCGGTACGTGCAGCACCGGCGGGGCGTCGATCCCGTATGCGTGCATGAAAGCCAAGGACTGCACGCTGACGTGGGAGACCGACTACCGCAATTGGAGCGGGCCGCTCACGGGCGCCACCTACGCGCTCAAGAACGGCACGGGCAGCGAAAAGATCGACGGCACCTTCGAGTCGATGGACACCGGCAGCTACACCTACGCTGGCCCCGGCATCACCTGCAATGCAACCATGGAGCGGTTCGTCTCCACCGTGGCGCCCCAACCGTGCTGCGACCCGGTGGGCCAGGACTGCGCCGACAAGAACACGGCCTGCGTACCGATGGCCGAGCAGTGGAATGGCCAGGAGATCTTGACGACCGGGTGCCTGCCGTTGGCCGACGGCGCCACTACCAGCGAGGGCGCGGTGTGCAAGCTCGCAGCCGAGCAGCCCTGCGCGGCCGGGCTTCTGTGCGCGCGCCCTGTTGGCGTCAGCAGCGGATCCGAGGGCACGTGCAAGAAGCTGTGTGCCGCCGCGACCCACTGCGGCAGCATCCAATCGTGCGTCATCGTCGGCGGCGCGCCCAAGACCGGCGTGTGCAGCGCAACGTGCGGGCCCTTTGCGACGGCCGGCGACCCGTTGGCGTGTCCGGCGGGCTTTGGCTGCAGCCCGGCCGCCGTCGCCAGCGCTCAGGCCGAGCGCGAGCTGGGCACCGTGTGCCTCAAGCAGGGCAACGGAAAAGCCGGCGATGCGTGCACGAGCAGCACCACCTGTGCCCCGGGGACGACCTGCAACTCGGGTCAATGTCGGCCGTTGTGCGACGACGCGCATCCTTGCGCAGCGGGCGCGTGCGCCGGCTTTGGACTGCCCGAGGGCAAGACGGTCGGCAAGGGGTTTGGCTACTGCAAATAGGCGAAGCGTGCGCCGCGGGCGCCAAGCCCACCCGCGCGGGTCGGGCCACCGAGGCTGCGCCGGTCAGTTGGCCTTGCCGTATTTCTTGGGCAGCGCCCAGCGCACGATTGGACCGGTGCTGCCATAATACGCCGGCACGTGGTACAGCCAGCCACCCGGGCCCATGGCGATGCGGCCCTTGGCGCCGGCCGTCGCGAGTTGTTGCAGGTCGGTGCCGTCGGGAGCCAACGAGACGACCGTGTTGTCGGACAGTTGCGCATACAGCCGGCCATGCCACGGGTCGCGCGCGATGCTGGTCGGCGTCTTGGGCAGCTTGATGATCAGCTTGGGCTTGGTGGCCTTGCCGAGCACCGGTGCGAACCACACCTCGCCGTTGTCGAGCGCAACCGCCAACCGCGCGCTGTCGAAGGGGCACGCCGCCACGACGCGCGACGCAAAGGTCGCCACCACCGATTTCTGCGCGCCGCCCAGGTCCACGGCGTGGTAGTCGCCGTTCTTGCCGACGTTGCCGGCGTACAGCACCAGGTCCAGGCCCCACGTCAAGCCCTGCGGCCCCGCGTCCAGGGCGCCATTGCCAAAGGGCCCGCTGCCGCTGGTCACCGTGTTGGCCGGGATCTTGTTGGGCAGCGCGCCGCTCTTCTGGTCCACCCACGCCACGCCTTGCTGACTCGACGGCGTGCTGATGCAACCGCACGTCGCACAACAGGTGTACGTGAACGCGACCTGCGAGTCGGCCGATCCGAAGACCCCGCCCATGCCCTGCAACGCCGCGACCTCACCCATGTTCAAGTTTGTGATGCCGGTGTACTGCTTGACCTCGCCCCACGGCGACAGGTGCCGGACGTAGTCGGGGCCAGAGATGCAGGTGGCGCCCCAGGCCCCGCATTGGCCGTCGAAATCGAGGTCGACGATGCCACCGTCGCACGACGACAGCGTGCCGCACTTGGCAAACACCGGGTCGTTCAGGGTGCCCTTGTCGCCCGGTTGGCCGAGCGGCGGCGGTTCGCACGGGGCCGGCGGCCGCTCGCACGGACAGTCCACGCCCCAGCACTGACCCGCGGCGCACGCGACCCCCGCGCATGGCAGGGCAGCGATGCACTGGCCCGGATCGGCATCGCAGACCGTGCCCGGGCCGCACTGCACGATGACGCCGGTCGCCAAGGCGCACCCCTCACTGGGGCTCGAAACGACGCAGCCCTTGGCGGGATCGACGCACTGGCCCGGATGCTCCGATCCGACATCACACACTGCGGGCGCCTGACACGGCTGCGCGCCGGGCAGGCGGCAATCGGTCGCGCACACCCCTTGCTGGCAGAGTTGCCCGGGGCCATTGCAATTGGCGGCCGAGCAGGGCGGCTTGGCGTCGGGCGCCGCGTCGGCCTTGGCGTCTGCGCTCGCGTCGCCCTGGCTGTCCGCTGGCGCGTCGCTCTTGGCATCGGACGCAATCTCGGCCTTGATGTCGCCAGCGACCTCGGCCTTGGTTTCGCTGGCCTCCGCCGCTGCGCCATCCAGCGCGGTGCCAGAGTCTGCGGCTTGAACTTCGGCGGCCGGCGGCGAATCCTCGGGGCCTGGTGCGGCGTCCGCGGTGGCGGCATCGCCCGCGTCGGGCAGTGCCGTGTCTGCAGCGCCAGTGGCGTCGTCGTCCGCGGCAACGTCGCCGCCCTCGACCGGCTCGGGTAGCGCGTCTTGCGCGGAGACGGGGGTAGCGTCGCCGGCTAGCGCGTCGGGCGCGGCGTCCTTGGCTGGGCGCAGCCCCAGTCCGTCCAGCGCGCTGCCAAAGGCCGAGGTGTCCGCCGCGTGCTGAGTCGCGACCGGCGGGTTGCTGCACGCGACAAGGGCCGCAACGGCAAGCATCGACATCGGATGTGCGGTGCTGGGCATCGCGAGGGGCTTCGCCCGCAAGGGCGTGCGGGCTGTAGCGTAGCCGATTCGGCAGTTTGTGGAAGGGCCGTGGGGCCGCGAGCGGGCCTGTGGATGGCAGCCGTCAACAGCACATGTCGGGGTTGAAGCGTCCTGGGAACTCTTCAACGGGTCGGGCGCAGCACGCGGTTGGTGCAGCAACATCGTCTGAGGCGACCCACCCGGCAACCCCACGATCGCCAGTCCGGCACCCGACGCAGGACTTTTGCCATCGCGCACGGGCAGCCTGTCACCCCGCCCGAAATCCCTCGATTTCGTCGGCGCCGATCCCCGCGTACGTCAACCAGCGATAGACCTGCCTGCGGTGGACGCCGAACTCGTGGGCAAGCGCCTCGACGCGTCCGTGATGCCGGCGCAGGGCATCGCGCAGGTGGGCGGGAGGCGGCCTGCGGGCCTCCGTCGGCGTCAGCGTCGCCTCGGGCCGGGCCACGGCGACCTTGCGGATCAGGTCGTCGGGCAGGTGCTCCAGGCCGACCGGGTCGCGACCGGCCAGCGCCCGCGCCCGCGACAAGGCCCCGCGCAGCGACCGCAGGTTGTCGAGCCAGTTGTGCAGCAGCACCGCCTCGGCGGCCTCCGTGGTCAGCCGGTCCGCCCACATCTTGGGAGGGCGGCCGTCGACCAGGGGCAGGACCACGTCGGCGAACTCCAGCACGTCCGCGCGCCGGTCGCGCAATGGCGTCAGGTGCACCGTGTTGCTGCGCAGCCGTGCCAAGAGGTCGCGGCGAAACCGCCCTTCGCGGACCAGGGTCTCCAGATCGGCGTTGGTCGAGGCGACGAAGCGCACGTCCACGCGCAGATCCGCGCTGCCGCCCACCGGACGCACCAGGTTTTCTTCCAGCACCCGCAGCAGCTTGGGCTGCAGGTGGGCCGGCAGGTCGCCGATCTCGTCCAGCACCAGCGTGCCGTGGTTGGCCTCGCGCACCCGGCCCATGCGCGCGGCGGTCGCGCCCGTGAACGCGCCGGCCACGTGGCCGAACAACTCGGATTCGAAAAGTTCCGAAGGCACGGCAGCGACGTTCATGCGCACGATCGGGCCGGTCCTCCGGCTGAGGCGGTGGATTTCGGCGGCCGCGTGTTCCTTGCCGGTGCCCGTCTCGCCGACCAGCAGCACGTGCAGGGGTTGTTCGGCGGCCAGCGCGACGTCAAAGCGCGTCAACCGGGCACGTTCGGTCCGGCCGGGCAGGTTGGGCGTCGGATCGGCGTATTGCAAGGCCGTGCCGGCATCGGCCTCGAGCACCAGGACCGTTCCACCCAACCGCACCACCGCGCCGTCGCCCAGTCGGGCCTGTCGCACGGGCTGCCCTCCGGCCCAGGTGCCGTTGCGGCTGTCGAGGTCGCGCAACCATACGCCGCTCAGGTCCGGGTGCACCAGCAACTGGTCGCGCGACAGCGCCGGGTCGTCCAACTGCAGGCCAGCGGCCTTGCGACCGACTGTCCACGGCGCCATGGGCATGCGCACCACGCGCCCGGCGTGGGCCGGATCTGGACACTTGACCACGTGCAGGCGCCAAACCATGCTGCTCGAGCCCGGTGGCACCTTGGGCAGGTCGGGGGTGATGGTGGTGGTGGTGCTGTCGCGGTCCATCGATCGGTTCACTTTGGGATGTAGGGCGCCTTCCAGTCGGCTTGCGCGGGCGCGGGGGGCGAGGGCGGGCTTTCCGCCGCCGTTTCGCCGCCGTGCGGTGCCGTCCGCGGGCGCTCGGCGCCAGCGCTCGCCGGGCGCTTGGCTCGCGCGAGGCGTATCACCGCAGGCGTCGCGGGTTCCGTCTGGATCGGCGCCGGGGTCGATGAAATCGGCCGGTGGACGCCCACCGGCATACCTGGAGGCGCCTGCGCCTCGACCCGCGCGGCGACCCTGCGGCTGTCCCCAGGTCCGACGGACGGCAGTTCGGTCGTACCCGGGGGTTGGTGCGCTGCGGACGGCGTTCGCGCCGACGGACCCGGCGTCGGGGCGCGCAAGGCTTGCACCCCGGCCAGCAGGCCAACCGCGGCGAGCCCGGACGCACCCACGATCCAGCTCCGGCGACTGCGGGCCTGCGGGATGGCCACCGAAACCGTCTGGGTGCCCGTGCGCGATTCGCGCGCTTCGCCCGGTTGCGGGACTATCTGGGTCACCGGCCTCCATTCGGCGACCGACGCCGCCGGATCCGTCAAGGCCAGCCGCATGTCGCGCGCATTGGCAAACCGATCCGCGGGCCGCTTGGCCAGGGCGCGCATCACCACCTGTGCAAAGCGCGGCGACAACGCCACCGGGGCGACGCTGGCCACATCGGCGGCGGGCTTGTGCACGTGCCCCCACATCACGGCCATCGCCGTCGGCGCGCGAAACGGTGTGTGCCCCACCACACATCGGTAGAGCACGACTCCCAAGGCATACAGATCGGCGCGGGCGTCGACCGATTCACCTTGGCACTGCTCGGGACTCATGTATTCCGGTGTGCCCAACGCGTGCTCGGTGGGGGTCAGCGACGAGTCCTCGACCAGCGCGAGGCCAAAATCGAGGATTCGGACCGCACCGTCTGCGGCCCGCAGCGCGATGTTGCTGGGCTTGAGGTCGCGGTGCACCAGACCGGCCTCGTGCGCGACCTGCAAGCCGTCGAGCACGTGCTGGGCGATGCGCGTCGCCTCAGCCTCGCTGTAGACCTCGCCCTGGCCCAAGCGGTCGCGCAGGTGGGCTTCGAGCGTGCAGCCGTCGATGTACTGCATCGCGAGGTAGAGCGCCCCCGACTCGGTTTGGCCCACGTCGAGCACGCGCGCGAATGCGTCACCGTGCAGGCGGGCCGTGACCTGGGCCTCACGGAAGAAGCGGCGCAGCGACTCGGGGGTCGGCCGCTCGCTGCGCGGCAGCTTGAGCGCCACCGCGCCCAGGCCGAGCAGGTGCTCCGCGAGGTACACCACGCCGTGGCCGCCGCGGGCAATCTCCCGAACGATCCGATACTTGCCGCACACCATTGCGCCCGGTTCAAGGTCGACGCGGGCAGTGGCGAGGGCGTCCAGCGAGACCGTGGCAGTGCCATCGCGCGGGCAGACGGGCGCGCTGGCCGACTGGCCGCATGCGGGGCAGAGGCGAATGGGCGCTGGAGACGCCATGGGCGGATTGTCGGCGGGACGGCGGCAGCCGTCAAGGTGCCATTCGCGCTGTGTCGGCGACGCGCACGGCGCTTCCGTCATTTCGGGTGCCGAGTCCGTGGTCGGCAGCGATCCGCGTTCGTCCGGCGGGTGCGACCAGGTCCTGCGGCCACCGGTTCGAGCGACGGGGTGCCGGCGCAATCCTTCCGACATGGCCCGGGTAAGAGGGTGTAGCCAAAACCCGTCCCGCTACGGCCGAAGATCCCGGGAATCTCGCGGCTTACGTCCTCCCCTGTCCGAATCAGTGTGCTACTGGCTCGGTCGGCGCACTGCGAGTGCGCCTCGGTCGGTCGCTGCGGGCGCGCTCGCGATCTGCCGGCATGCTCTTCGACCTCGCAACAGACGAGATTTGGCTACACCCTGTAAGGGACTGGAAAATAACAAGTCGATCACTCTCACATCAGGACGGAGCCGCGAGTCGGACCTTTGGTCCGCGAGCTGGCGACCCACGGAGCAAGCAAACGGGCCCGAGAAATGACGGAGTAAATCATTTCCTGGCCCTCATCAAGCCTGCGGGTTGGGAAACCTGGCCGAGGCAAGGCCCAAGGCGGGACAGTGAGACAGAAGTGTCTCGTCAGTGACGGCCCTTTGCGCGACAGGGTTCGCGGACGCAGTGGTGCATGGCTCAGTTCGCCGCGCTGCGACCCGTCGTGCCGCCGCGGGCCATTGCACCCCCTCGGCGAGCGCCTATAATCGGCCTGCGGACGCCGGCAGCCCGACGGCGACGGCCTCGTCACGCACCCAGGGATCTCATGCTCGCCATCGATTTCGGGACTTCGCGCACCAAGGTCGCCTACATGGACACCCGTCGCGGCGAGGCGCGCCTGTACCGCATCGGCCGCGGCGAGAGCCCGTCGATCCCCTCGCTTTTCTACCTCGGCCCGGGCGGTGAGCGCTTGGTCGGCGACGACGCCTACGACAAGCTGGAGGGCGAGGCCAACCGCGTCATCCGGGTGCTCAAGCGGCGCCTGCGCGACAGGCAGGTGCGCGCGGGCGGACAGAAGGCGACACCCGAGGAACTGCTGACGTTGCTGCTGACCGAGATTCGCCGCCGCTCGACAGACGAAGTGCCCGCGTTTCAAGGGTTTGCTCCGACCAGCGTGGCGCTGACCATTCCGGCGGCGGGCGCCGGGTCGGGTCCCGCGATCGAAGAACTGATGAAGCGCTGCGCCGAGGCCGCCGGTTTCGACGACGTGACGGTCCTGACCGAGCCCGAGGCCGCCGCGCTCGGCTGGCGCAAAGACGAGGGCCGCTACAGCGACGAAGAGGCCGTGGTGGTGCTCGACTGTGGCGGCGGGACGGTCGACTGGGCGTGCCTTCGGCGCGTCGGCGACCGCTATCGGCTCTACGCCGACTGCCCGGCCGGTGGCGACGAGCAGGTCGGCGGCGAGCACCTGGACGAGGACCTGTATGCGTTGGCACGCGAGCGTCTGGCCGCCTCCGCAGACGCCGCCGCACTGGACGAGTTGGACCAGCACGCCACCAACTACATGAACCGAATCCGCAGGATGCGCGAGCGATTCTGTCAGTTGGGCGCCAAGGCGGCGCCGCGCCCGGAGACCCTGACCGTCGGATCGGCCAAGGTCGAGTTCACGGCCGACGATTTTCGCCAAGCGTTTGAGCGCCGCTTCATCGCCAAGGTCTGCGACGGCTTTGGCCGCTACCTCGACGAAGTGCGGCGGGCCACCAACGTGCAGGTGCCCAAGGTGCTGTTGGTGGGCGGCAGCTTCCAGACGACCGGGCTGCGCGAAGCGTTGCGCGACCGCTGCCGATGCACGCCGACGCACTGGGACGCCAGTGAGTATGCCCCGGTGCGCGGTGCGGTGTGGGCGGCCGGCGGCATCGCCGTCAGCGCCGTGATGCCGGCCGTGGGCGCCACGTCGCCGATCGCGGCCCCGGCCCTCGCCTCGCCCGCAGCCGTACCGGTCCCGGCGCGAGCGGCCGCGCCAGCGCCTCAGCCTCCCGCCGCATGGGAACAGCACCGTTGGTACGCGCTGAGCGACGGGATCACGTCGCCCGTGTTGACGACCGGGCAGTTGATCGACCGTTGGCGCACCGCGGCCCAGCCGGACGCCTTGCACGTCAACCTGGTGGGCACGGCCAAGTGGGGGTCGATGGGCGACTGGCCGGCCGAGTGGCCCGACCTGCGCACCTACGTCGCCCGCCCTGCGCCCCCCCTGGCCGCGCCCCCTCTGGCCGCGCCCCCTCTGGCCGCGCCCGGTGCATCGGCGCCGAACGCGACCGTGCCAATCGTGCCGGTCCAGCGCGAGGCCACCCGCCCTATCGCGGCCTTCAACCCGTCGGAAGTACCCAAGCGGATCGATGGATTCGTGTTCCAGGGCGCCCCCCGTCGGCCGCGCAGGCCAAGACCCCGTCGGCGACGCCCGCGCTGCCGCCCATGCCGGTTGGGCCGGCGCCCGTCACGATTCCGCCGCCACCGTCGGGACCTGCGCCGCAGTCCGCGGCTGTCGCCCCCGCCGCTGGCGCACCGCCCCGGGTGCTTGCGCGCGCGGTCGTCGTCGGTCCTGGGTTGCCGAACGGCGACACGCTGCCCATCACCGTCGAATCCGCCATCGTCGGCCGCAACAAGGACTGCGACGTGGTGCTCAACGACGGCAGCGTCAGCAAGCGCCACGCGCGAATTTTGCTGCACGGCGGCAGCGTGGCAGTCGAAGACCTCGGCAGCACCAATGGCACCTACGTCAACGGTCGACGCATCCAGGCCAGAACGGTCGTCCACGCCAAAGATGTCGTCAGTTGCGGCGACTTTGACTTGCGCGTCGCTGCCGTAGAGGCCCTCGCCGGGCCGGTGTCGCTCGGCTTTGCCGTAGTGCGCGGCGAGGTGGTCGACGTGGACGCGGGCGGACCGGCCCACTTTGGCGGCGTGCGCCCAGGCTGGAAACTGCTGGAGTTGGACGGTCAGGTCGTCTCGGACCAGGCGCAGGTGGACGCCATCGCCGCCGCGCACCGGCCCGGTCGGGAGGTCGTCGCCGTGTTCCTCAACGCTCGGCGCGAAGAACAGGCAGTGCCGATCGAGGTGCGCCGGGTGCGGGGCTGACGCGGCCTTTTGCTTGCCTCGCGGGTCGCAAGCTCCCGTCTTGAAAGACGACGCGCCGTTCCGTCGCAATTCGCTTCCATCGCGTTGCTGTCGGCGGGGGCCTCAGGGCCAGGAAATGATTTACTCAATCATTTCTCGGGCCCGTTTGCTTGCTCCGTGGGTCGCCAGCTCGCGGACCAAAGGTCCGACTCGCGGCTCCGTCCTGATGTGAGAGTGATCGACTTATTGTTTTCCAGTCCCTCAGTCGCGTGGCACCGCCCAAGGCCTGGGTTCTGGCGCACCAAACTTGGCCAGCGCCGCCGCATGGGCCGCCAGCGCGGCGCGCAAACTGTCGTTCTCGCTGCGCAGTCGCGCCAGTTCCGCCGCGTCGGTCAGGCGCTGCCGCTCCAAGGCGACCACGCGCTGCAAGAGCGTGGCGATGCGGGCCCGCAGGTGGGCGTTTTCAGCGGCAATGGCGTCAGCCCGGGCCCGCAGTTGCGCCGCGGCCGCCTGGTGCTTGCGCAGGCGCGCGGCCAGGACTTCGCGTTGCCGCTGCAGCGCCGCCCGCTCGGCGTGTGCTCCGGCCTCCAACTGCTGCAGCAGGCGATCGACGCGCGACTTGTCCGCCAACACGCGCTGGGTTTCACTTGCAGCAGCGGCCAGTTCGACGGCCCGCTCGGCCTCGATGCGCTGCGCGGCCAGCAGGCGGGCCGCCGCCTCGGCATAGACGCGGGCCATGTCGCGGTTGGCCTGCAGCTTGGCGACTTCGGTGGCTGGCGCCTTCGGCAACGCGGCGTCCAGGTGGGCGCCACAGGACTCGAACGCAGCATGCGCCGCGCCGTAGTCGGTCAGCGCCCACAGGCACGCAGCCTGGGTGCAGCGGTCGCGCGGGTCGCCATGGCGGTCGGCCAGGGCGCCAAACACACCGCAGGCCCTGCGCATGAGGCCCACGTCCTTGCTGCGGTACCAGGCGCGCGCTTGTTGCCGTTCCGCATCGGCCGGCGGGTCAGCAGCGGCGAACTGCGCAGCCACACAACTGCCTAGCCAAACGCCAAGCCAGAGGACACCGACGCGTGACTTCATGGGGCCCCCGTGCCGCCAGGGTCGAAGAAGTTTTCATGGACGTTGACGGGTTCGGGTTCGTCGTGCAGCCAAGTCAGGGTCAGGCTGAGGACTTCAAAGCCCAACGCGTAGCCGGCTGGCGAAAACTGGCTCTCCCTTTTGGGTCCGAGGGCCACCATGAAGCCCATTTGCAGCCCCAATTTGAGACCGAGCGGACCGACCGGCTCCATGTGCACCAAATGCGGTCCCACGCGGATGACGCCGAACCGCACGAAACGGTTGCCACTTTTGCTCGACAGCGCCTCTTCGTACGATAGGCCCAGCGCGAACGCGGACAAGCTGAGCAGCGAAAGGCGGCCAGATCTGCCAATCCGGTAGTTGAGGAAATCGACGCCGCCACCAAGTAGGGTAAGCGACGGATCCAGTCCATCGGCTTGCAGCGTCGCACCAGGTAGTACCACGAACGCCGTCATCGGCAGCGACCGAATGCCATAGTGGGCATCCAGCACCCCGTCTGCGGCCTGCACCGGCCGGCTGCCAACGAGCACAACGCACGCAACGCCTGCCCCGAGCCATGCAAGGGCAGCGCGCCCCACCCTGGTTGCGCCCATCACGCCGCCTTGCTGGTCGCGCCTGCAGGCGCGGTGGCGGGGGCCGTGACTTTGGCGAGCCGCGCCGCAAACTCCTGGATGAGCGCCGCTGCGGCCTTGGCCTGATCGACCGCGTGCTTGTGGCCGTCTTTGTTCCTGGCGCGCTGGCTGGTGAGCCAATCTTGCAGCTCCGCCAGTTCGTGCCGGCGCCTGGCCGCGGCCGCCTCGAAAAGCGCCTCGCCCGCACGGCGAAACTGGGTGACCAGGTCTTCGACGAGCTGCAAAGTGGTCGCGGTGGCGGTTCGGAACTCGCCCTGCAGGCTCGGCACCAGCTTGGCGCGCAAGACTGCGACTTCTTTGGTCAGCGCTTCCTGCGCTTTGCGCGAGCTCATCCACCACAGTACCGCGACGCCCGTGACCAGCCCGACCGGAGGAAACAGCGCCGACGCCGCGCCACCCACGCTCATCGCCAGCGACATGCTGGTCAGCACGTGTTCGGCCCGGGTCGCGCGCGGCTCTTCGATGGTGATTTCGCCGCCGCCCGCCAACACTGCGTCCGCCGCACCCGCGATGTCCGGTTCCTCCAGATCGAGTTCGGCCTCGCCCAGCAGCGTCCGCGACGCCTCGGTCAGCCGATCCAAGGCCGCCTCGCGCAGGGCCGTGCCGACGGCCACGGTGACGGCGGCGCAGTCTTCGCGGCAGCGCTCGACCAGGCCGTTGATGCGGGCCTGCAGCCCAGACGTCGGGTTGCTGAGCACCTCGGCCACGGCCGTTTCGATGCTGCGATACAGATCGCCCGGCGGCGAGGTCTGCAGCGCCGCGCGGGCCTCGCGGGCGGCGTCGCGTTGTAGGTCCACCAGCGCCTGGTTGAAGAAGCGCACGGCCTGGCGGTGGTCATTCTGAAGCCAGTCGCTCAGCACCCTGCGGCGTTCGTTGTACGAGGCCTCCACCTGCGCAATGTCGCCGGTCGCGACAGCCGTGGCCTGCGCTGCGCGCTCCAGCACCGCCTTGCTCGCCGTAGCCAAGAGCGCCTTGCAATCGGCGGCACAGCGCGTCTCCGCCTGCTTGCGCCGCGCGCCGCCAAGCCTGTCGATGAGGAACTTGCGCAAGTCCTCGATGCCGCTGCGCTTGAGGAGTTTCTCCTTGTGCTCGGGCGGCGCGGTCTCGGCGCGGGCGGCCAGGCGGGCGCTGACGCAGAAATAGGCCAAGGTGTTCGCTGGCTTGCCTGTGGCCTCGGCAAGGATCTCCAGGTTGCGCTTCTTCCAGCCGAGCACGTGCTCCGGGTCGGCGGCATCGGCCTTGGTCTGCACATAGAGGGTGAACTTTCCTAGCTTTTGCAACTGCTTGATGTAGTCCACCTCGTCTTTGGTCAGCACGGTCTCCACCGAGTCGGTGACGAAAAGCACGGCATCGGCAGTCGGCACATGGCGCCACGTGACCGCCGCATGGTTGCGAAACAGGCCGCCCAGCCCCGGCGTGTCGAGCAGCGTGACGCCCGCGCCCAGAAAGGGCGACGGCGCGTACACGTTGATGGCGTCCACCTGCCGCAAGTTGGCCGGGTTGCCGTCCTCGGTGGCGTAGGCGGCCACTTCGGCGCGCGCGATGTGTTGGGTCGGCGGGGCGGTGCCGCCGGGCGGCGGGTAGAGTTCGACTTCGATACGCGGCGGGCCGTGGCGCAGGCGCAGCGCGACCGAGGTGGCCACGTCCGAGGACACGGGCGACAGGTCGGCGACGCCGGCCAGCGCGTTGATGAGCGAGCTTTTGCCCTTTTTGACCTCGCCGACCACGGCGATGGTTTGGTGCTGGGCTTGGGCGGCGGTGAGCGTCGCGAGTAGATCGCGGGCCGGGGCCAGCACGTCGTGGTCGGCGGCGGCGGTGGAGAGGTCGTGCAACAGCCGTTCAAGCGTGTCCGGGGTTTGGGCTTTGGTCATGATCGCCACTCTCTTCAGCGCGCGCCGCGGTCTCGCTGGCGTCGCTACCAGCGAAGGCGGCCGATGCTCAGGCCGCTAGTTACATCAGGGCCGGACGCGATGACTTGTCCTACACGCGCAAACACGGACACGAACGACGGCCACCACCGCCACGTTGGCTTGCAGTCAACACCGGCATAGGCGACTGTGGCATTGAAATCAACGTCCTTGTACGAGTAGTTTCCGTCGCTATCCCGTTCATGGTAGCCATCGCGCACATCGGGCATTCGTTTTGGCCGGACGCCGTAGTCGACGCCCAAACCGAGGCGGACGAAGGGCCATGAGTAGTAGATCGACGAGCCGACCTTCCAGCCGCCGCCCTTGATTGCAGCGCCGTGGATGTGCAGGGCGACGTTCCAGATCCGCACACCGACAGCACCACCGTAGCTCAAGTGATTGCCAAGAAAGGACTGCCATGTGTGTGCGGCCTCGAGCCGGGTGATAAGGCCTGACAAGGAGGCCGGTTCGCTGGGCGGGCCAAGCAGTGAAGGCGCGCCACCTCGGGTCTCCTCGCCGACGGCACTGGCTTTGGATGTCTCGGTTGTGGGCGGGGTCACCGCTCGCTCCGCAGACCTCGGCGTCCTGTCCTTGTCGGCCGGGCCGGTTCCAACCGCTCCCGCCTCGGCCTTTGGCGGCTTGGACGCTCGGGTGGCCTCTTCTGCCAGCGCTGGCGGCGGCGCAGGTGCCGCGGCCTTTGCCTCCCCCGCCACTTCCTTCGCGACGACCACCGGCGGCGGCGCCGGCGCCGCCTCCTTGGCGGGCGCCGCAACGGGCGCGGGCGCAGCTTCAACCGGCGCCGCCACCTTCTCCGCCTTGCCCGCCTCCTTCGCCGCCCCGCGCGCGCTCACCAGCTCTGCCCGCCACGCCTCCGCCTGCGCCCGCTCGGCCAACTCCTTCGGTGCCACCGCCAAAAAGGCCTCGTACACGGCAATTGCGCGATTGGCTTCGCCCGCAAGGTGCAGCGCGCGGGCCTCGCGCAGCTTCCACAGCAGCTTCTTTGGGTTCAAACGCGCAGCTTCGGCCCACAGCGAAGCCGCGGTGCCAAACTTGCCGGATTTCTCGGCTTCTGCGGCGCTGTCGGCCGCGGCCTGGGCTTGGCGTTCCTGCACTTCGACCAGACGCTCTTGGGCGGTGGCGCGCAGCTCGGCCGGCAGGTTGGGCAGGCCCAGCAGTTCGCGAAGCAGCTCGGCCGCCCGCTCCAGTTTTTCGCCGAACATGAACGCTCGGGCGGCGTTATTCAGCGCCACCGGGTTGGTCTTGTCCTGCCGATACACTTCGAGGAAAAGCTCGCCCGCGCGCACGAAGTTGCCCTCTTCAAAGGCGCGGTTGGCGCTGGCGACCAGCACGTCGATGACTTTGCCCTTGGGGGCGGCGACCGCCGGCACGGCGGACGTGACCGCGCATACAGCCAGCAACACGGCCCACAGTGGCCCGCGCCAAGCGCTACAAGGCTTCCAGTTTTGCATCGGCTTTCTTCTTGTCGGTTGTGGGTTTGCTGATTTTCTTCTTGGCAGCGGCCGGTGCCGCCGGTGTGGGTGCATCGCCGCCGTTCGCAGGGGCCACAGGGGCGGCCACCGCGGCAGGAGCCGCGGCAGCCGGCGGCTGCGGGGCCG
>Ga0194120_10001899_pt1 | contig 36828 bp, 42 predicted proteins | sample TA2MahCa65mmetaG_FD_148642 | JGI IMG/M metagenome (GOLD analysis project Ga0194120, IMG submission 148642) | Freshwater microbial communities from Lake Tanganyika, Tanzania - TA2015019 Mahale Deep Cast 65m | ecosystem: Environmental > Aquatic > Freshwater > Lake | place: Tanzania: Lake...
GTTTGACCTGACGGAAAAATGGTTTGGTCTGTATCTGCAAGATCAAGTGCAGTTGCCGTATCACGTGCATCTGTTGGCCGGGATGCGGTATGACAATGCTGAAATCAAGTCTGATAATACGTTCGGTGGCACCCAAACTTCGGACAAAAGTCTCCAGAGCAAAGTCGTGCCGCGCGTCGGTCTGCTCTGGCAACCGATCAAGGAATTGGCCTTCTATGGCAATTATGTGGAAGGGTTCGGGCTGCCGAATCTTGGGTCGCGAGGCGTGGGGGGAGCCCAACTGAAAGGCCAAACCTCGAAGCAGTGGGAGGTCGGTATCAAGACAGAACTGCTCGACGGGCGGTGGAGCGCCACACTGTCATGGTTCGATCTGACCAAACAAAACATCCCCACGGGTCATCGTGATCCGGCGCTGGCGGGCTTGGGATTTTTCGAGCTGACAGGGGAGGTTCGGAACCGAGGAGTCGAACTGGATCTCGCCGGCCAACTGCTTCCGGGATTAGATGTGATAGGCAATTATGCCTATACCGATTCTGAAATCACCAAAAACAACGATGGGACGCAAGGCAACCGATTCACGAACGTCCCAAGACATGCAAGCAGTCTCTGGGCCACCTACCGATTCCAAGACGAACGCCTTCAGGGGTGGAAAGTGGGCAGCGGGGTCCTGGTGCGAGGAGAGCGCGAAGGGGATCAAGAAAACTCCTATCAAATGCCGGGCTACGTGCTGTTCAACATGATGAGCAGTTACACGATGAATGTTTGGGGCGCCAGACTGACGGCGCAGCTGAACGTCGACAATATTTTAGGGCAGGAGTACTTCCCGAGCAGTGGCGGCTTCGGTCGCGCGCGGATTGATATCGGGACGCCGCGCTTCTTCACCGGAATGATCCGCATGGAATACTGAGCAGAACAGGAGGGCTGATGCCCGGTGTTTCGGCGCTGAGCATCCGTTCGATCAGATTGCGTTTGCCTATTGAGGCGATCAGGTGGACGGCCAACCGGTATCATCCGGCGGGCTGTCCGGTCGAAGCAATATCGACAGTCACTCTTGTCCAAAACAGCGTATGACGTTGGGTCAGCCAACGGTGTAGGGTGTTGGTGAATCGCCAAACTCACCTGCCCCCAACCGAAGGAGACCCCACGTGAACGCATCATGCAGCCTGTTCAGTCAGATCCTCAAGCTCATCCCGCGCTCCGACTTCGAGCGCATCGTGAAGGGGACGCGGGCCGAATATCGCAGCAAGGGGTTGTCGAGCTGGAGTCAGTTTGTGGGGATGTTGTTCTGCCAGCTCGGTCGGGCGCATTCGCTGAGGGAGATTGAGGGCGGGCTGAAGAGCTGCGAAGGCAAGCTGATCCACTTGGGGATCACAGCCCCAGTCCGCTCCTCGCTGTCATACGCGAACGGTCACCGTCCGTGGGAGTTGTTCGAACAGGTCTTCTACGGCCTGGTCGAGACGGTCGCCGCCAAAGTGCAGGGCACAGGCAAGTTCCGTTTCAAGCACAAGCTGGTCAGTCTCGATTCGACCACGATCGATCTGTGCCTGTCGATGTACGACTGGGCGAAGTTTCGCCGCACCAAGGGCGCGGTCAAGCTCCATTTGGTACTCGACCACGATGGCTATCTGCCCTGTTTCGGCCTCATTACCGACGGGAAGGTGCATGATGTCAGAGCAGCCCACCAGATGAACTTCGCCTCTGGCACGATTGTCGTGGATGATCGAGGCTACAACGACTATCGCTTGTTCGCCAAATGGACCGACGCCCAGGTGTTCTTCGTCACGCGCATGAAGGCCAACGCCCAGTTCGAAGTGCTTGCGGAGAGAGACCCGCCCCAGAACCGCCGCATCCTCAAGGATCAGACCATTCAGCTCACCGGGGTGGGAGCACAGGCGAAGTGTTCACATCGGCTGCGCCGTATCGAAGTGCGCCGTGAGGATACCGACGAAGTCCTCGTGTTCCTGACCAACCACCACGGGCTGGGCGCCAGCACCATCGCCGCCATTTACAAGGATCGCTGGCAGATCGAGCTGTTCTTCAAGGCTCTGAAGCAGAACCTGAAGATCAAGACGTTCGTCGGCACGTCGGCCAATGCGGTGAAGACCCAGATTTGGACCGCATTGATCGCGATGCTCCTGCTACGCTACCTGCAGCGATCTTCCCGGTTCAGCTGGAGCCTGGCCAATCTGGTGGCGCTGCTGCGCATGAATCTCTTTACCCATCGCGATTTAATGGCCTGGCTCAACGAACCGTTCACCACGCCACCCCATCAGCAGGACCACCCGCAAACCCGTTTGGCCTTCGCGTCATCTTGGACAGCATGAGGAGGCACGCATGTGAACACCCGTCATCACCCGTCCAAAACCCGCATCAAATCACGTGGGCTGCCACCCGGTCTCGGCTATCTTGGACAGCAATGTCGCGAGATAACAAAGCATACCGTTTAGATACGAAACCGCCGGTCACCGCATTTCACGCTTCACGCGCGCACCTATTCGTCGTCCTCGTCATCCGCATCCATCGCCTCCTGTCGCTTCTGTTCCTCCATAGCGTTGTGGAGCAACATGCGGATAAACATCGAATAGAGCGAGCCTTTTTCCAGGGTGCCTCCCGGAGGAATCGCGATCTTCCCTTCCTTGATCATGCGATCCATCCAGGCTTTCTGATCGGGGGCGATCAAGACAGGAATCTCAACCAGCCCCACTCGTCCCATCATATCCATCTTAATCCTCCGTCTATAACAGTAAGAGCGAATGGCATATGGCTAATGGCTCAAAGCTGAAGACATAGAAGTGAGCAGCCAAACTCCTCTTCACCTGGGCCATACGCTATTCGCCATCAGCTATACGCTCTTCGCAACCGAACTCCTGCCATACGCCATTGGCCATATGCTCTTCTTGCGGCCATTCCAGCACGCCATTTTCTTCATTGTCAACCGAACGGGACTTGGCACGACCTGTGCGTATTCAGCTGGACATGAAGATCAGACCAGTCACTGTACGCATGACATTCCTCTTGTGTTTCTCCCTATCCCTATTTCTGAATGACACCGTCTTGGCAGAGCCTCTGTCGAGATCTGATCTCGGCTCAACGATTCAACCACAATGTGACCTCTGTTGGTATCCGGAGCCCAACGAGCAAGGCTCCGATCGCCTTCCCACCTGGAAACGGCGCCACCCGCCGCGCCCTCCGGACAGCAGGCCACAGCGGCATCCCAAAGGCCGTTACAAACTCACTCCCGACCGCAAACAGTCTCGCTTGTCCACGCTACGCGCCCGGGCGCGTGAAGAGATGCGGTTTCGCAACACAGGGCACGCGTCTGCCGTCGACGGTGACACCATTCGCGTCGGGGACGAGCGGATCCGGTTGCGCGGCATCGACACGCCAGAACTAGACGAACCAGATGGACTGGCGGCAAAACAACGAATGGAAGACCTGCTCCGCAGCGGACCAATGGAGATTGTCCCCCACGGCCGCGACATCTACGACCGCCTCATCGCCGACGTGTTCATCAACGGCCAGAACGTGGCGGAGTTGCTAGCGAGCGAAGGATTCGTGAAGCCGAAGTTTCGATGAATTCAACAGCAAGAAACCCCTTGGACTTCTTTCTCAATCCTGGCAGACTATGAGCCTCTACCTAAACAAGGAACAGTACCTCTGAGTCCGACAATCTTTCGAGCAGGAGGGTTCCGCTTTTACTTCTTCTCTCGTGAAGAGACGCGAATGCATGTTCACGTTTTTTGCGATCGCGGCGAGGCAAAATTCTGGTTGGAACCGACGGTTGAATTGGCCCATAATTTCGGCATGACTGCGCGACAAATCCGACAGGCGAAAACTCTTGTCGAGGAGCATGAGAATGAAATCCGCAGCGCTTGGCAAAAGCATTTCGGGAGTTGAAGTTACAAACATCTCCAGACATGGATTCTGGCTACTCCTGGGTAACCAGGAGCTCTTTGTTCCGTTCAAAGAGTTCCCCTGGTTTCGAGATGCCTCCGTCTCAGAGATCATGCATGTGGAATGGCCAAGCCCCAACCACCTGTATTGGCCTGATCTCGACGTGGACCTCGCTACGGAATCCATCAAAGCCCCAGAGAAATTTCCTCTCATCTCAAGAACATCTCGCACAACAAAACGCCCTCGTCGTCGAGCACAGACGAGATAGAACGCGGGATTCGAAGCCCATCTTGGACAGCTTATCGGCGCGATGTCTTGATAAGTGTCTAATTTCCTTTTAGACTCGCCATCCAGTGAGCTGCGTAGGTTCTCGTGCCATGCTGCGCGGGTAGCCTGCAGCAGACTTATATAGTTAGAGCGACCATTCCGACTACGTTTATCACATGTCACTTCCCCACAACAGCGGCCTGACCTTCACTCCAACACTCGAGGACTTCGCAAAGTCCCGAGCAGGCACCGCTTCGACGGTTCTGTCCGGGAGCAATAATTCAGGAAAGTCTCTCGTGTTGAAGTACTTAAAGAGCACGATGGGCAAGACCGCCTACATGATCGGCACCAATCGTTTTTACCACGTCTATCACTTCTCGACGGCGCTACGCGACCCAAACGAACTTGACCAGTTCGAGCACCAGTTCAACAGCAACTTTCGCAACGAACAGTACAACTACGAACAAAACTACATTGACCTGAACAAGATCATTGTAGGCCTCTCGGATAAGCAACGCACCGATCTCTTCACACTGTGCGGTCGCCTCCTTGGCTCCTCGATCTCCATGCGCAAGGTGGATGCGGACAATGACCTTTCAATGCGCTATATCGATATTGACGGGCAGAATCTATCCGTAGCGAGCACCGGAACGCGCCTCCTCATGACGATGCTCGGCATCTGCATGGACGATCGCTTCAAGACACTGCTTATTGACGAGCCGGAGCTAGGGCTAAGTCCGCGCATCCAACGGGCACTGTCAGCGTTTCTACATGATGCAACAGAGCGCGCGAAGTACTTTCCACACCTGAAGCAGGTAGTGCTGGCAACTCACTCAGCCCATTTCCTTCGCAGCACCGACCTCAGTAGCAACTTTATCGTTTCAAAAGACGGGGCACACATCACCCTCACTCAGGTTGAGAGTATTGGGGCCTTTCATCGCCTTCAATTCAACCTCCTTGGCAACTCTCTCGAAGGACTCTTCCTACCCTCCGCCATTCTCTACGTGGAAGGCCCCACCGACCAGAAGTACCTTGATCGAGTTATCGGGGCGCGCTTCCAAGGCAAGAACGTGGTCGTGATCCGTTCCGGAGGCGATGGAGAGCTTAAGAAGAAGCTACATGGTCTTCAGGAGAGTCTTGGCGGACTTCACACAAGCCCGCTGCGCAATCGAGTATTTGTGCTTGTTGACAGCGTACACGCTGCTGGCCTAAAAGCCGAACTATCCAAGATGGGAGTTCTGGACGACAACTTCATCGTATGGTCTCATAACGGTATTGAGTTCCTATATCCTCCGACGCTCGTCGCAGACATCTTCAAGACCGATGTAGGTAATGTCTCGTCGCTCAACTTGGAGGGTGATGTAGCAGCCCTGAACGACATCTCTTTCACAAAGAACCAGCTGTGCAACGAGGTTGTTACTAGGCTTCAACACGACACCGCGCTCCCCCCGGAATTGGAGTCAAAGCTTTTGGCTCGGATTCAAGCAGCGATACGCGACTGATCTGCGCGCCAAGACCATGGAGTCGTTGCTTGACTCGACATCTCGCGCAACTGAGGCACTTACCAAACGCCTCCCCTGGCTGGCTTGAGTCCCCGAACAATGAATTCTGAAACATTTGGTTACCACGGAGGGCCAAGAAATAGGGACATTCTGATTTTCTTGACGCGTGATTCAATCGTCTGCTTGCAACAATTCAGAATGTCCCCATTCCCGTGCTCCCATGGGCAATTAAGACTCCCGCCCTCTCTATTGAACGCGTAACTGAGGCAAGAGCGCCGGTGCACACCCCTCGACGACTTCGAGCCCCTGTCGCTTCGTTTATAGTTTTGTTCTTCTTGTGCTGCGCAACCGGCATGGCATGGGTGCCTACAGCCATTGCAGCACACCTCGGCGAGAGCCCCTCCCCCGGAACCACACTCAGCCCTCCGGCAGAGACAGACGATCATGCGCCGGCCACAATACCTCCACAGAAAGCCCGAGACCTCCTCGCGCTGCTGCAGGAGCGTGGAGGCACGCCCCTTCCAGGCTACATCGGAGGGCGCGATTTTCAGAACCGGGAACGGCGCTTACCGCGAGGCCGCTATCGGGAGTATGATGTGAATCCCAAGATACGAGGCCGCGCGCGCGATGCCGAACGGATCGTGATTGAGCGGCGGACCGGAAAAGCGTATTACACAGGGGATCATTACCGGACGTTTCTTCCCCTCAACTGATTTACACACTCGAATTGAGCCCGCACATGACCACAAAACAGACCGTACAGACCCATCTTCAGAAGGCTACCGCTCCCTGGTCATCTCTCCTTGTGACACCTCCAGGGACAGCCATCACGTCTCTGGTCAAGCCGCCGCCGGGATACGCGCTCCGGATCGTACAAGGCAAAAACTGCACCACTCCGACGGGCCTCTTCAAGGAGTTTGCCCGCGCCCTCGAATTTCCCGACTACTTTGGACACAACTGGGACGCGCTGGAAGAATGCCTGGCCGATTTGGGATGGCTTGCCGCAAAGGGCTACGTCGTACTCATTACCGAGGCACAATCCGTCATTCCCGGCGATGACGAGGAGTACGAAACCCTGCTGGAGATCCTCAACGACGCGGGTGAGGCCTGGAGCAAGGGACAGACGGCTGATGAACGGCGCGCTCCGTTCCATGTGTTCTTTGTGGTCTCTGAGCAGGGCAAGTCGAAGCGGAAGCATTGGAGGCTGGCGGAACTCCCGTCTCTCGAACGAAAGACACCGAGTCCCAAACGGGGTACAACGCGTTCGGTCAAACGATCAACACGAAAAATATAAAACGGGGACATTCTGAATTTCGCCGCAGGAAGCGAGTACTTTTCAGAATGTCCCCGTGAATTGTGTCACGCGCGGCTAGAAATCGCCGGTTTTCACGTACGGATGGCTCCACAGCGTCAGCTGGAGGAGACAGGATTTCACCCACGCATTGTACATCTTGTCGACATCCTCGGCCTTGTGCCCCTTCTTGGCGAGGAACGGCTTCAAAGTGAACGTCACCGGGAAAATGAGCGCGAATAAATCGCGAAACGGCACGATGGCCGCCGCGGCGGCAGCGCCGTCGGTCTGATTCTTCTTGGTACGATGGTGGCGGAGGCCGATCTCGTGCTGATAGTCGAGCCACTTCTGATCGTACTCGGCCTTGGCCGTGTCGAGAATCCACTGGCCGAAGCGCTTGCGGACTCCGCCCAGATAGTCACCCAGCGGCTTACCGTCGCTCTTGCCGAGGAATGACGAGAGCAGCTGCGGCTGAGAACCCACAAAGCCGTACCAGACGTCGAGGATGGCTTCGACCTGATCCTTCACCACGTCGTGCGACTGACGCAAGGCCTTGATGTCATCGTCGCCGAACAAGGCGCTGTTCTTCATCAACTGAAATTCGGCGAGCGTCACTGGAGACTTCGCCACGGCAGGAGTCCCTGCCGTATATCCGGGGATGTTTGCACTTCCACTCATAAGCTCATTCCTTTCCACTTATTGTTGAACCGCACCGCTGCATCACGGTGTACGGACTCTCACGCACAGATGTTATGGAGCGCACGAGGCATCTGTCAAGAAGGCTGTGGAGGACGAGAACGGGCGTCAACAACCATTGTTCGAACCGACGGCTGAGTTTTTTGCTGTGATAAGAGCGTAATTCTATCCCCTCCTTTCAGGGCTCGGATGACCCGTGTATACTTAAACCCATGATTCCCCAACGGGAAGCCTCTTCACAATCCACTAGGCGGCGACCAAGCAAATTGAGCGACCGCCTTTCGAGCGAGAAAATCCAGCGCGCCCGGCGCATGACGCCGGAGGAGCGCTTGCTCGTTGCACTTCACCTGTCCGACTTCTGTTACGAGTTAAACCGCGCGTGTTCCCCGAAGTCTTAAGCCGAGTCGTTACGCGACTCGAACAAGCCCGCAAGAATGGTCTGCTGCAGGCGTATGCATTGATTGGCGGCTTTGCCGTCTCGGCATGGGGCGTCTCGCGCGCAACACTGGACATCGATCTGGCAGTGGCGCTGGGAACGTCAGAGCCTCAGGCCCTGTCCACTCATCTCGGCGCGGCGTATGAGGCCGGAGACGCTGACGACCCGCTGCAAGGTGCGTTTCATCTCACGATCGAGGCCAATGGGCAGGACGTGCCGATACAACTCATTGTGCTCAGGTCCAAGTGGACCGACGTAGCATTCAAGGGAGTCAACACACTGAACATACTTGGATGTGCCGTGCCGGTCGTAAACTGGCACGCGCTGGTGCTGTTGAAGCTCTATGCAGGGGGACCCGTTGATCTTCAGGATGCCAGGAGCATTGTGGCTGTGCGAACCCCCAACGCTGCTGAACGGGAACATCTCGTTGCAGAGGCCGATACATTAGGACTTGGCCAAGAAATCAGAACGCTTTTTGATTCACTCCCTCGAAGCTAAGACGTTCGGCATTTCATCACGGGCTCACATTGAAAATTCGGGGCCTGCGAGGCGACCCTTTCTCATCTCCGCCCATCACGCGTGCGTTACTCCCGCTCCATCCGCCGCCGATGCACCCATGAATGAATGGCCGCCAGGAAATGCCCGCCGAGGTTGGAATATCATCTGACTGAAATAGGAAAACCCTGGGCTCGAGCTTGAACACGTTCAAGAACTGGGGAGAACGCTACGGCTAGCAGGGGATGCGATTCGGCGCATTGAGATTCCGTCACACAGACAGACCGGTCTTGAGAACGGCCACGATGTCCTTGTCCAAACGCTTCACTTTGCCCTGTCCATCCGTCACCGCCAGACGAGCCGAGCCTTCCACCACAACCCGACCGCTGTCCTTCTCACGCACCACGTGAGCAAACGTGATGGAGGCCCGGGTCATGTCAGAGACGATCGTCTCCACCACCAGCGTCTCGCCATAGCGGCCCGGTGAGCAATACTGCACCTCGGCGTGCACGACCACGAAGACTGTGCCCTGCTCCATCAACGCGGCAACGGACTGTCCCCTCGACTCCAGGTACTCCGTCCGAGCCCGCTCGAAATACTTGAGATAGTTGGCGTAGTAGACGACCCCGCCACAATCGGTGTCTTCGTAGTAGATGCGAATGTCCATAAGAGCAGATGGCTTATGGCCAATAGCCTATAGCACGGGCAAAGAGCACAGCAGGATGCCTGAACCTATGTCTCAAGACAGCAACAACGTATTTCTGAAGGCATTGATACTTTTCGCGAGTCGCTGACCATCGTCGTACAGACGATCATACTCGCCGTCTGTAACATAGGCTCGGTCTTTGGCCAGAAATGAAGCGGCTACCACCTCGTACGTCGAACCCAATGCGATTTCTAAATGGTAATCGAACGCTTTGTTGCTGCTCTTGGCAGAACCTTCTGCAATATTGAGACTGATCGAATTGACCGCCCGATTCAACTGCGATTTCAACCCATAATCTTCATGCCTCGGAAATTTGGCCGTTACCGCATAGACCTTCGTTGCGTACTCTCTCGCCAGCTGCCAAATCTCCAACGTTTCAAAGCGGAATCCCATACCCTGTCTTCTCTTCGCTCGTGCTATATGCCATAAGCCATACGCTCTTAAAGGCTAAGAGTCGTGAACCTCGGCAACGATGCCTCGCTGACCCTCGTGAGTTTGACGACGATATCGTAGAGTTGCTGCACTCGCTCCGACTTGACGGGTTCGAACCCGTGGCCCAGCACGGCATGATTGGCGGCATCGAGCAGCGGTTTCATCATCGGCCACTCGCGGAGGAAGGCTTGGCCCAACTGATCGCCCAACCCGGCGAGGACACGGAACTGTGCCTGCAGCGGCAACTTATACTTGCCGTCGATGTCTTCGAGGTAACAGGTCCGGCAGGTTTCTTGGAGCGCTTGCGGCAGCTGCTCAATTCGGACGTCCCAACTTTTGATCTTGTGCGCCTGGAATAATCGGCGCTGCGCGAAGGCCTCGAGGGCACGCACCAGCACGACTATCGCTGTTTCCGGGTCGCGTGTCACATGGAGCCGCCGTCCTGCATGAGCCAACAGATCCATGGCCAGTAATTCCTTTGCCTCCGCCGGGTCGAGCACGAGCTTCTCCAAGAATCCGGTATTGGCCTTGACGGCCGGCAACATCGATTTCAATCCCGGAGGCCCGCCCCAGAGCGACGCCATCTCCAGCGCCTTCGTAGCGGTCTTCAACTTGTCCCAAGCCTGGCGATACTGGAACCGTTCCCATAAACCATAGCCATCGGCAACATCGGCAAAGGCGCGATAGAGCGGTTTCTGTCCGCCGCTCACCCGTGCTTCCACATCGCGAAACACCTTCGCGGCAGCCGAATGGTCACCTCGATTGAACAACTCGCTCCCTTCTCGTCGAGACACTGCGGCAACCTCATCCCAAGGGTTGCTCTGGTGCCAGACGAACGGGCGGCCCTCCACCGTGATGATCTCGTCGTCCGATCCCTCACGAGCAGGGACAAGCGAAACCAACCGGGAACTCCACGGCAACGCCGCGATGGTGACCGCCCCGGCCATAGCCGATGTCGCGCCGGTCAAATCAACGACGAGTTCTCCCGGCTGCACATCCCATGTCCGCAACAGATCGGGCAGCGACCGGGCCAATGTTTGGTGGCAACCGGAGAACTCGCCGGGCGCCGCTACGACGATCCAATCCCATCGTCTCGGCATCTGGTCGATCTTGGGCTGGACCGCCGACTCCACCAGCGCTTTGCCGGCCTCCGGCAGGACAAAACAGAGCGCGTCAGGCTTGAGCCGGTTGATCGAATACACCGCCGACGTCGGATCATCCACCAGCGTGATGACAAGCGCGTTGACCGGTTGATCGTGAGCCATGGTGCGGGACTATAACACCGCTCTTCAGGCCCGTTCAATTCGCAGCGATCAGGATAGATTCTCCTTGACGGTTCGTCGAAAGCGCCATAGACTTCACGAGGTTTTCTGACCTCTTCCCTCCTTGTCCCGCAACGCAAGGCTCGTCCATGACCTGGTGGTATTGGTTATTCCTGGGATTGATCCTGGCCGGTGCAGAAATGCTGTCGCCCGGGGGATTTTATCTCCTCTTCTTCGGCATCGCCGCCTTGATCGTCGGCGCACTGGCAGGCATGGATGTCGTGCAGACCGTGTGGCTCCAATGGTTGCTGTTCTCCGGTCTGGCGGTCGCGTCACTCGTGCTGTTCCGTGGCCCCTTGCTGCGCATGACCCAACACACACCCACGCACAATGTAGATACCATGATCGGTGAGTCGGCCGTTCTGCTCGACGATCTGTCTCCGGGACAGACAGGCAAATCAGAGTTGCGCGGAACAACCTGGAGCACGCGCAACGACGGCTCGTCTCCCCTAACCAAGGGCCAGCGCGCGATCGTGACGAAAGTTGACGGGTTGATGCTCTGGGTACGACCAGAATAACGATTGCTGAGAAACGAGGTGCAGACATGGAGGGTGGAACGTTTGTCGTCATTGTCCTCGCTTTGATCGTATTGATCGTGATCGCCAAGACGGCCGTGGTGGTTCCTCAACAGAGCGCCTATGTCGTCGAGCGATTGGGGAAATACAGTTCCACGCTTGACGCGGGCTTTCACATCCTGGTGCCCTTCGTGGACGCCATCCGGTACAAACACATGTTGAAAGAAAGTGCCGTCGATATCCCCGAACAAGTCTGTATTACCCGCGACAACGTCCAGGTCCATGTCGATGGAGTCTTGTACATGCGGGTATTAAATCCTGAGCGTGCGTCCTACGGGATCAGCGACTACCAATTTGCGCTGACCCAATTGGCTCAGACTGCCTTGCGAAGTGAGATCGGCAAGATTGAATTAGATAAGACCTTTGAAGCCCGGACCACGATCAATGCACAAGTCGTCAATGAGTTGGACAAAGCGTCGGAGCCGTGGGGCGTGAAGGTCCTTCGGTACGAAATCAAGAACATCACCCCGCCGAAGGACGTGCTGAACGCAATGGAAAAACAGATGCGGGCGGAGCGGGAAAAACGCGCGCTGATCTTGACCTCGGAAGGCGAACGTGACGCAGCGATCAATCAGGCCGAAGGGGAAAAACAACAAGTGATCAAGGCGTCCGAGGCGAAAAAGCAGCAACAGATCAATGAAGCCGAAGGCGCCGCCGCCGCCATCCTCGCCATCGCGCAAGCGACCGCTGAAGGACTGCGAACGGTTGCGGAATCCATCAAGATTCCCGGAGGACAGGAGGCCGTGCAACTCCGAGTGGCCGAACAGTACATCACCAAATTCGGCGAACTCGCAAAAGCGAGCAACACGCTGGTGCTGCCTGCCAGCATTTCTGACGTTGGCTCGATGATCGCCTTGGCGATGAACGCGGTGAAACAGGCCGGAGTCTCCACTCCGGCAAAGTGATAGCCGGTCAAGTCTGGTTTGTTTGACAGCGTGTCTGCATCATCATAGAATCGCGCCCATGAAAGAATCAGTCCTGAGCGCATTCGCCGACAGCGCAACGGTGAAGCAGCAATTCGCGCGTGAGCACGCCGACCGCATCGCCCAGGTCGCGAAGCTGATGGCGGACGCCTTTCGTAACGGCGGCAAAGTCCTGTTGTTCGGAAACGGGGGCAGCGCCACGGACGCGGCCCATATCGCGGCTGAATTTGTCGGACGCTACAAGCGGGATCGGATGCCCTTACCTGCCATCGCCTTAGCGACGGACATCGCCGCCATTACCTGCATCGCCAACGACTACGGCTATGATGAACTGTTCGCCCGCCAAGTTCGGGCGCACGGGCGGAAAGGCGACATTGCCGTGGCCATCAGCACCAGCGGGAATTCCCCCAACGTCTTGAAAGGCGCCGAGGCGGCCCGCGAGTGCGGCCTGACGACCATCGCCTGGACCGGTGCAAATGGCGGCAAACTGGCCGGGCTTGTCGAACATCCCTTCATCGTTCCGTCCACCGTCACGTCTCGCATCCAAGAAAGCCATATCACGCTCGGCCATGTCCTGTGTGAATTGGTAGAGGAACAGCTCCTTGGCAACGCGTCCTAACCGGACTCCTCGAAAACGTCCCGAGCCGAGATTGATTCCACCGATCGACGTCTCGGCCTTGAAGACCTATCCGTTACAGAAGCGCCACAGCCTGGTGCAAGTCTCCAACTTCGCCACCCCTTGGAAACCCGGCGGATCGTTTGCGAAGTTTTGCGCCGGCCTTCCCGATATTCTTGCCGTGAAGACCCTACGGGCCGTGGCGCAAGCCGTCGCCACCGCCCACCGTAAGGGCCGGCCTGTGATTGTGGGACTGGGCGCGCACGTCATCAAGGTCGGCCTGTCCCCGATCGTGACGGATCTCATGGAACGCGGCATCGTCACTGCCGTTGCCATGAACGGCGCCGGTATCATCCATGACTTTGAATTGGCTCTGATGGGCCACACCTCCGAAGAAGTGGACGCCGAAATCGATAATGGCCGGTTCGGCATGGCGGACGAGACAGGCCGCATCCTCAACGACACGATCCGCCGTGGGGCTAAGGACGGTGAGGGCCTGGGGGAGGCAATCGGACGCTATATCAACCGATCAGGAGACAAGTTCCCGAACCGGGTGACGAGCATCCTGGCCACGGGCGCGCGACTGGGCGTCCCTGTCACCGTACATGTGGCCATGGGCACCGACATCATCCACATGCATCCGTCAGCCGACGGGGCCGCCATCGGCGCGACGTCGCTGCTCGACTTCCGGCGCTTGGCCGCCGTCGTGTCCGGGATGGAAGGCGGCGTGTACCTGAACATCGGATCGGCGGTGATTCTCCCGGAAGTGTTCTTGAAGACCGTGTCGTTGGGGAGGAATCTCGGCCATTCCTTGGCAAACATCACGACCGTGAATATGGATTTTCTGCCCCACTACCGCCCCCAGACTAACGTGGTCCGGCGTCCCACTCAAAAAGGGGGCAAGGGCTATGCCTTGACCGGCCACCATGAAATCATGCTGCCGCTCCTGGCCGCCGCCGTGCTGGAAGCCCTCGGATGACACGGCCGCTCACCGAATCGACCGGGACCGCTAATCTCTCCATAGACGGATTGCGGACCCGCTGGCGCGCCCTGAACGTCCGGTATTTTGGCAATCTACTGCGGCCGATTCCCATTGTCTGGAGCCGGCGGCTCACCTCCTCAGTGGGAATGTTTATCTGTCGTGGTGGTCCACGAACGCCGCTAACCGCCGGGGGCCGCAGCCGCCGGGAAATTCGTCTATCCCAACCCCTGCTGGAGCGGCTCGCGCAGCGAACACCCTACGCCGAGCAAGAACTGATCAATACCCTCGCCCATGAGATGATCCACCAATGGCAATTCGACGTGCTGAAACGGCGGCCCAACCATGGCTTGGATTTTCTCCGAAAGATGACGGAGATGAATCGGTCGGGCCACGTCGCCGTCACCACTCACCATTCGCTGGAGAAGGAAGTATTGGCCCTCTCGCGATTCGCTTGGCGGTGCACGGACTGCGGACGAATCTATCATCGCCAGCGGAACACCATCGAGCCGCGCCGGCACCAATGTGGTCAGTGTCGAGGCGCATTACAGGAACTCTATGGATGGGACGTCAACCGTCATTCGGCAATCGGCAGAACGGAGAAACAGACCACCCGCATCACTGCCGAGAGACCGACCGAACAATTGACGCTGGCATTTTCCTTCCCTCAAGCCTAGAATTTCTTGTTTCTAGCTCTCATCGCCCTCCTACGATTCACGCATGACGATTGACGCTTCACGGTATCCTTGATGCGCTGGCCCCGCCAAATTCTGTTCGGCGATGTGGACGCGATGTTCACATCCGCCGCTGTCGTGAACGATCCGAGCCTGGCCGGTAAACCCATCGCGGTCGGCGGTCCGCCCCCGCGTGGCATCATTGCAGCCGCCAGCTATGCCGTCCGTCCGTTTGGTGTGCGGTCAGCGATGCCGACGGCCAAGGCGTTGCAACTCTGTCCCCAGCTGATTCTGCTGCCTCCCGACCGGCCCCTGTATCGGCGGTTGCACGACGCGATGCGCACGGTGACCGACCGGCTGTTTCCCCTCACCGAGTGGAGCAGCATCGATGAGTTTTATGCCGACACCACCGAGCTGCAATCGCTCTATCCTGACCCACTGGCGTTAGGACGGCTGGCCAAAGATGAGCTCTACGCCGCCACCGGGCTTCGTTGCACGATCGCCCTGGCCACCGGCAAGACCGTCGCGAAAATCGCCGCCGACAGCCATAAACCTGACGGCCTGGCCGTGATCGAGCCGGGCAGGGAAGCATCATTTCTCGCCTCCCTTCCGCCACGCGCCCTGCCTGGCATCGGCCCCAAAACCGCGGCCCGGATCGAGGCGCTGGGGATCACGACCATCGCCGACCTCGTGGATGCCCGCTGGGACCGGCCCCTACACCATCTGTTTGGGAACAGCTTAGTTTGGATCAGAGAACTGGCGCAGGGCATCGATCGGGAACCGGTCATCGCCGAACGAGAGTCAAAAAGCATCAGCCATGAAACGACGTTCGACCATGACACACGCGACCGCTCCTTTCTCGAACAAACGCTGCGCGGATTTCTGCGCGAGCTGGCACATGATCTACGGCAGGAAGGCTTGGCGGCCTGCGGCTGTGCCGTGAAGCTGAAAGACGCGAGATTTACCATCACCACCAAACATGGTCGATTTCCTTACCCATTGAACTACGACCCCGACATGTGGCCGACGGTGCAACACGCACTACGGGACTTGATGACACCGGGCACGGAGTACCGTCTGGCTGGACTGACGCTGACCACGTTGACTGCTGCCGCGCCTGGCCTGTTCGATCAGCGGCGGGCCAAAGCCATCGCGGCACTGGACGCGCTCGTCGCCCGTCACGGGTCCTCCGTGATTGGACTGGGAGGCGTCTCCTCTGAAGAAATGTGAAGCGTATCTCGTCGTGGAGAAGAGCCTATGGCGTATAGCTTATGGCACAGGATCAGAGCGGGAATCGAGCAAACGCAGTCGCTAATCCGATCACGGGCCATACGCTATAGGCGATATGCTCTTCACACTCTCTCTTTCCATCTCCACATCTGAATAGGTATGATGGCACAATGTCCGACAAGATCATGACCAGCACGCAATTGGCTTCTGTCCTCGAACAGGCGCGCTTGCAGAAGAAGCGGATTGTCTTCACCAACGGCTGCTTCGACCTGATGCACATCGGCCACACCCGTTACCTACAGGCGGCCAGAGCCCTCGGCGATCTGTTGGTCATCGGCGTCAACAGCGATGCATCGGTCCGGAGCTTAAACAAGGGAGTGGACCGGCCGATCGTCCCGGAGGCCCAGCGGGCCGAAGTGCTGGCGGCATTGGGGTGCGTAGACTATGTCGTGCTCTTCTCGGAACCGGACCCCGGCTCATTGATTGCCGCCCTTCAGCCTGATGTCTTGGTGAAGGGTGGAGACTGGGCCGTCGACAAGATCGTGGGCCGCGAAACGGTCGAAGCCCGCGGCGGTGTGGTCACCACCATCCCGTTGGTTCCGGGCCTGTCCACCACGTCGCTTCTCCAACGTATTCGATCCACCACGTGATGCGTGTCTGACATCGGCACCGACCCCACAACATGGCTTGCCTCGCTCACTTCGGCCCTCAATCGGGATGATGCCCGCGCGTGCCTGACAGGCTTACACGGTTCCACAGCCGCCTGCGCACTGAGCCTGTTGGCCCAGGCCCAGACACGAACCCATGGCGGAACACGCCCGTGGGTCGTGTTGACCGCCACCGATGAGTCGGCTGAACGGATCTTCAACGATTTGCGGTTCTTTCATGATCTCATGGGCCTCCCGGCCGAGTGCTTAGCCCTGTTCCCCGAATGGGAAACCTTGCCGTATGAAGCCACGGCGCCCCATGTCGGACTGATCGCGCGCCGGATGACCACACTGCACCGTTTGCGTACCGGCGCGGTCACTGTACTCGTGACGTCCATTGCCGCCGCCATGCACCGCCTGATTCCGCGCTCTACCTTCGAACACGCCATCCTCCGATTCAAGACCGGACATGTCTGTGATCGAGAGCCGTTTCTGTCCGGACTGCTTCGATTGGGATACCGACGCGTGTCGGTTGTGGAAATTCCCGGTGAATTCAGTGTCCGCGGCGGTATCGTCGATGTATTCTCCACGGCCTATGCCGACCCCGTGCGAATAGAATTTCTGGGCGATCAGGTTGAATCGATCCGCCTGTTCGATCCCGCCACACAGACATCGATCAAGAAGTTGAGCGACGGCTTGGTCCTGCCGGCGCGGGAGTTTCTCCGCCCTCCTGATGCGCAGGACGCATTGGCGCCGATCCCCCCGGACGCCGAGTGGCGCAGCCCTGACCTCTATCCCCGGATGGATACACTGCTCGATTATCTGGATGCGCCTCCCTATCTGGCGCTCGATCAGCCAGCGCTGTTGAAGACAGCCTGCGAGACCGCATGGGAGAAGATCGACGACGGTTATCTGCGTCACGCCGATCGTGACGCCGCCCAACCCTATCCGTCGCCGGAACGGCTTTTTTTGAGATGGCCCGAACTGGAACAGCACACCACGGCGTGGCCGGCCTTGGCGCTAGAGCCGTTGGCGGCACCAGACGCCTCATGGGCGCCCGTAACGGCGTTCTCCGGACAGACACCGGCGAGCATCGGTCTGGGCATCAGAGGCACTCCCTTCAGCCAAACCCTCGGCCTGTTGGAACGGCTGAGAGACGAGCATCGTGTCGTGCTCGTCGCCAGGAGCCGTGGGCAGGTCGATCGGTTGCTGGCACTCCTCCGTGAGCACGATTTGCCGGCGGACGAGTGGATCGCCTCAGCCTGGTCACGTCAAGGCACGGGCAAACCTCCCTTTTACGTTGTGCATGGCGATCTGTCGGCAGGATTCCTCTCCGACAACCTCCGCCTCGCGCTCCTGACGGAAGAAGAGTTGTTCGCCAAAGGCGCGCGCCACAAGCCGCAGCCAAAGACCAAGACAGCCACGTTCTTGTCCTCCCTGGAAGATCTCAGTGTGGGCGACTATGTGGTCCACGTCCAGCACGGCATTGCCAAGTACCGGGGCCTCAAACGTTTGGCCGTGCAGGAGTTTGAGAGCGATTATTTGATCCTGGAATTCGCCGGTGGTGACACGCTCTACGTGCCCCTTGATCGGTTGAACCAGATCCAGCGATACAGCGGAGCCGACAGTCACATTCCTCGGCTGGACCGTCTGGGCGGCACCACCTGGGCCAAGACGACGGCGCGGGTCAAGAAAGACATCGAAGAGATGGCGCAGGAGCTGATCGAGCTCTACGCCAATCGTGAGCTGGTCCAGCGGAACGCGTACGGCACGGGTGGCACGCTCTACCACGAGTTCGAAGCGGCGTTTGAATACGAGGAGACGGCGGACCAGCTCACGGCCATCGGGGACATCATCCGTGATATGGAATCCTCCAAGCCGATGGACCGTCTCGTGTGCGGCGATGTCGGATACGGCAAGACGGAGGTGGCCATGCGCGCCGCGTTCAAAGCCGTGGAACATGGCCGCCAAGTCGCCGTACTGGTCCCGACCACGCTGTTGGCCCACCAGCACTATGATAACTTCGCGGAGCGGTTCGCCCCGTTTCCAACCCGCGTTGCTCTCCTCTCACGGTTCCAATCTCCCAGAGAGACCAAAGCGATCCTCAAGGATGTCGCCGCCGGTGTTATTGATGTCGTGATCGGCACGCACCGGCTCCTCCAGAAAGACGTCACGTTCCCGAATCTCGGCCTCGTTATCATCGACGAAGAACAGTGGTTTGGCGTGAAACATAAGGAGCGGCTCAAACAGCTCCGCACCCAAGTCGACGTACTGACCCTGACTGCCACACCGATTCCGCGCACCCTGCAAATGGCCATGTCGAGTGTCCGCGACCTCTCGATCATCGATACGCCGCCGGCCGGCCGCCTGGCGATCAAGACAGAAGTCGTTCGCTCGAGCGACAAAACAGTCCGAGACGCGATCCTGCGCGAGCTGGGCCGGGGCGGGCAAATCTACTTCGTGCACAACCGGGTCGAAACGATGGAACGCATCGGGGCGTGGCTGCGCCAGCTCGTCCCGGAAGCCCGCATGGTGATGGCCCACGGTCAAATGGACGCCAAACCGCTGGAAGCCGTCATGCTCAAATTCGTGAAGCACGACGCGGACGTCTTGATTGCCTCGGCCATCATCCAATCCGGTCTCGACGTGCCCAACGCAAATACAATCATTGTCAACCGGGCCGACATGTTCGGCCTCGCGCAACTCTACCAATTGCGCGGACGCGTCGGGCGCGGAGGCGACCAGGCCTTCGCGTACTTCTTGATCCCTGACGAAGGCACCCTCACAGGAGACGCGCAAAAACGGCTGATCGCGATTCAACAATTCACCGAATTGGGGTCAGGATTCCGCATCGCCGCCGCGGATCTGGAAATCCGCGGCGCCGGCAATCTCCTGGGCAAACAGCAATCCGGCCACATCGCCGCGATTGGCTTGGACCTCTACTTGCAGATGGTGGAGCAGGCCGTCCAGCGCTTGAAAGGTCATGTCGTGGAAGAAGAGCCGGATCCCACACTGCAACTCCCCGTGTCGGCCTTCATTCCCGAAGACTTCGTAGCCGACCCGCACCAGCGGTTGTCGCTGTACAAACGACTCACGGCCTGTGGAAAAGTCGGTGAACTGGCCCTGCTGCACGGAGAAATTCAGGACCGCTACGGACATCCGCCGGAGCCAGTGGAACGGCTGCTGGAGATCATGCAGCTCAGGATGCACGCCAAGCGGCTCCGCCTCACCTCCATTGACGTGCATGGCTGCGCGGCCACCCTCGCACTCAACCCCAAGGCCACCATCCCGGATCGTGCCGTCCACCGCTTGATGGACCAGTTCCAAAAGCGGCTGCGGTTCCTGAGCCCACTGTCATTCGAGATCCGCATGCCAACAGAGGACTGGCCCGCGATCTTCTCGGAACTTAACTCAACCTTGCAAAGCCTCGATCTCTGTGATACCAACACATCCGAACAGGATACAGCCAGGCGGTGACCGCGCCTGGCCCAGACCATTGCATATGACGTTATTTCACGCCTCTGATACCGATCGGACTCCCTTCCGTCCATCTTTCTTCCTCGCCTGTTCCCTTGCCGGACTATTAGGCCTGGCCCTCTCCGGCTGCCCCGCTCAGCAAGAGGAAGAACCCATCGTGGCCCTAGTGAATGGACGAGCCATCACACAAGCCGAATTCGAGCTCCGCTGGGGAGAATTGGCCGGTGCGACTCGAACCCGCTACGAGAAGACCGGCGGGAAACGGCAGTTTCTCGATGAACTCATCACACGGGAACTGCTGATGCAGGAAGCCCGCCGCCAGGGGCTGGATCAGAGCGATACGATTCGCAGTAAGACCCAGCGTTACAAGGAACAGCTGATCCTCGATGATCTGCTGAAGGACAAACTCCAGTCGAAGGTAGAAGTCACGAAGGCTGAACTCGAGGCCTATTATGAGAACCACGCCAACGAACTCTTGGACCCCTTGAAGGTGCAAGTTTCATTGATGTTGCTGCCAAACTTTCCCGCGGCCAAGGATTTGGAAACTCAGGTTAATCGAGGCGGGAGCTTTGCCGCGTTCGCCAAGCAGTACTCCGTCGACGAGAAAACCAAGACAAAGGGTGGCGATCTCGGCCCCTATCGAAACGGCATGGTCCCCCCGGAGGTCGATGCCGTGATTCACTCCCTCAAACCGGGTCTGATCAGCGCCCCGATCAAGACGGAGCAGGGCTATTACCTGGTCATGACCACCCCACTCGACAAGGAGATTATCGAAGCCGATCTGGCCATTCAGGAGCGGCTCCGGCAAGAACTGTTGACCGACAAGCGCCGGAAACGATTTGAAGAAGTGATTGCGGATATCCGGGCAAACGCGACCGTCCGTCTCTCCGATGCCTCCCGATCGATCACCGACGAGACTGGCAAATAACTTCCCCCCTCCTCCCTCCCCTTCACTCACTCATTTCGTGTAGAATGGTCCCTTTCTGTTTTCCTTACACTGTGTAATCAGGAGCTGAAATCCGTGTTGTCTGTTTCGCGCAGACCATGTCTGTCCCCCCGGCGCACTGCCGCGGCATGGCTCCTCTGTCTCCTGGCCTTGCCACCGGTGCTTGCAGCCGCTCATCTCGAAGACCGAATTGTTGCCGTCGTGAACTCGGATCTGATCATGTTGTCTGACCTGAAGCGCGAAGTGGCGTCGCAACAAGAACGCATCACGCGGCAACACCACGGCGATGACCTTGCCCAGCGGGTGAAAATCGCCGAGTACATGGCGATTACCAAAATGGTCGAGCGGAAATTGCAGCTCCAGGAAGCCAAGGCGAAAAAAGTCGAGGTGTCGGATCAGGAAGTGAGCCAAGCGTTGGAGCAAATGAAACAACAGGGGATCGCCCCCGACCCTTCAAATCCCCTGAATACCCGAACGGTCAAGGACCAGCTGTTGCTGTTGAGAGTAGTGGCCCAAGAAGTACGCAGCAACGTGATGGTCGGCAACTCCGAAATGAAACGGTATTATGACAGGCATCGTGACCGCTTTGCGCTGCCGGAAGAATATCTCCTGAGCCAGATCTTTGTGCAACGCCGCTCTCGCGAAGACACCGCCGATGCATTGACCAAAGTACGCCAAGCGATGGATGAATTGAAACGTGGAGAAAAGTTCGACGATGTCGCGCTGCACTATTCAGACGCGCCGAATGCCGTGCAAGGCGGGCGCCTTGGGCTCGTGCGGCAAGGCGAACTGTTGCCGGCCATCGAGCGGGCCATTGCCCCTCTCGTGCCAGGCGGCATCTCGGACATCATCGAAAACGACGACGGCTTTCACATCATTCGCGTGGACGACAAAAAGCCCAAGGAATTTCGCTCCTTCGAGCAAGTCCGGTATGAAATCCAGAGTTTGGTCCTTGAGCAGAAAAACGAGGATATGTTTCAGTCCTGGCTGACTAATCTAAAAAATAAGGCCTACATCGACATTAAGTTTTAGCCCAATCCTTGAAAATACCCCACACTCGATCACGTCCCTCCGCCGTCACCGACGAGTAGGGAATCAACAGCTCTCCTTCCGATATTCCTAAATGCAGGTGGATGTTCCGAAGCCCGCGCACCCGTTCACTGGGTTTGAGTTTGTCCGCCTTGGTGGCGACGATGAGGGGATTGTGCCCGATCGAACGGAGCCAAGCGAGGGTCTGTCGATCCTGGTCGGTCACGACCCGGCTCTCAACCAGTAACACCACGCCGAGGAGCGGCCCTCGATCAGCCAGATAGGCCTCAAGCAAGGGCGCCCATTGCGCACGGGTGTCGCGAGACACCTTGGCAAACCCATAGCCCGGCAGATCCACCAGGTAGAACATCGACAAGTCGGGGTCGGATGTCGACACCTGAAAAAGGTTGACCGCCCGTGTTTTTCCCGGGGTCCGGCTGACCTTCGCCAGATCTCGCCGATGAAGCAGCGAGTTAATCAAGGACGACTTGCCCACGTTGGATCGTCCGACGACGGCGATTTCCGCCAGATCGCCGGGAGGAAATTGTTCTGGGGTGAGGCAACTTCTGATAAACTCAGCCGAGACGATTTTCATCTTGTCATGCGCACACGAGACGTTCAACTAGAGGGGACACACCCGATCACGTTCAGCTCGTTGTACGCCGTTACACATACGTGCCCTTCATGCCCAAGTCAACCCACCGCCCGCTAATCGCCCGTGTCATTTTCTGGAGCACGCTGCTCGTTGGCGTCCCGGTCGGCATCCTGGCATTTGCCTGGCTGCTGACCCTGCCGGATGTCCAATCCCTCGCGCGACATAATCCGACGTCGACGGCGCTGATCGACCACCGTCTGGCCATGGCATCCAAGCAGGGACGTCCGCCGTCAAGACGCTGGACCTGGATTCCCCTGACACGCATCTCGCCGCATTTGCAACGCGCCGTCATCGCCGCGGAAGACGCGTCGTTTTTCAGTCACGAAGGATTTGATTGGGAAGGCATCAAAGATGCCGCGATGGAAAACCTCGAATCGGGAGAGATGAAACGTGGGGGCAGCACCATCACCCAGCAGCTGGCGAAGAATCTCTACCTCTCCTCCGAACGCTCACTCCTGCGCAAGGCCCGTGAGGCTTTGATCACCCGATCGCTTGAACATCATCTCACCAAAGGGCGGATCTTGGAGCTCTATTTGAACGTGGCGGAATGGGGCAAAGGGGTCTATGGTGCCGAAGCGGCCGCTCGCCATCATTTCGGCAAACCCGCCGCCGAGCTCACCCAGGATGAAGCGGCCTGGCTGGCGGCCATCCTTCCGTCCCCGCTTCGGTACGATCCTCTCAGAAAAACCGCCTTCCTCACACGGCGGCACCAACGCATTCTCCGATGGATCCACAAAGTTCCAGCGAGCTCACCGACGTCGACAGAATAGAAATTTTGGCGCGATTGAACCCGATGAGGCGATCCGTCAGACATCGCCGGTGTCGCCCACCTGGCCGTACTCCCGCTCGCCCAAGATGGCGGACTCATGGGTGTAATGTTTGAATTCGAGGAGATTATGTGAGGGATCTTCCAGGAAGAAGGTCCGATGTTCGATACGCGTGCCTGGGAATCGTACCCGCGGTTGTTGGTAGAAGGTCAGCCCCTTGGCCTTCGCTCTGTCAGCCAACGACTGCCAATCCTCCTGCGACAGAAACACGAGCCCAAAGTGACGTGGATAGATGCCCTTCTGTGGCGACGGTTCCTCGGTGACCATATGACCGACCAGATGATGGCCTCCCAGACCGAGCGTGATCGCCTGTTTTGACCTCCGGCCAACCGTACACCCCAGGCCCTCGACATAGAATCGCTCGGCCGCCTCCAGATCATGCACGGGGAACGCCAGATGAAATAGGCTATGGCTCATTGGAATTGATCACCAACCGTCGGCGTTCCCTTTCCGTCCCACCATCCGGCCGCCATGCGAGGCGTCACATGCCTAATGGCAAATCGCCCGTCCGGAGCCAAGACCAGCGCACCGGCGGTGCCGTTGATTCTCGTCTCAAGCTTCTTCAAGACCGCCTGTGCCGCGGCGACCGGGCTCTTTCCCAACGCCAACCGATTGCAGATTTCCTTGGCCACAGCCACCCGAATAATCCCTTCTCCAATTCCAGTCATCGAAACAGCCCCGCTCTCATTGTCAGCATACACTCCACAGCCAATGAGCGGGGTATCACCGACTCGACCGGGTAACATCTGATCGATCCCACCGGTCGAAGCGCCGGCCGCCACGGTGCCGGACCGGTCCAGCGCCACGGCCCCGACTGTTCCATGCTGATCCCGCCGAGACTGTTTCCGCTTGAGTATCGTGTCATAGGACAGCCGGCGATTCTGAGCCCCTGATCGTTGACCTTCCAACTTGAAATGTCGAGCGAACGCCGTGGCCATGGGCCCCGCCAACAGCACATGATGTGTTTCTTCCATGACGAGCCGGGCGGCAGTGATCGGATGGACGATGCCTTCGATGGACGCCACGGCGCCGGCACGCAATGCCTGCCCCTCCATGATCGAGGCATCCATCCGTCGAACTCCATCGAGTTGCCGGTTAGCCCCCTTCCCCGCGTTAAACAGCCCGCTTTGTTCAAGCACGCGAATGACCTGCTCCGTAGCGATCAGCGCAGATGCACCTTGGTCGAGCAGATGATACCCGATTTCCAAGGCCGCGTGCAGACAGGCTGCTTGTGGGGCAGTCATAGCCCGGAGGCCGGCGCCTCCATGAGCGAGGATGATGGGGCCTGCGGATTTCAATTGAGGAGAAAGTCCCGAGCCTGCCGATATGCGGGATCCTGCATACGGTCCAGATCGGATCGGACAAAGCCTAGGCCGGTCACGCAGAGCTCAAAATTCTCGGACAGTTTCTGAAACAATGGCGGATCTCCGTCTGGGCTACCGCGACCGATCGTCGCCACGATACCATAGGAGCGTTTGCCCGTCTTCACATAATCGACGAGGAAATCCTTGTGATAGATGAGACCTGCTGTCTTCAGGCGTCTGAGATACTCCGGGAACAACCCGGCCATGAATAGGGTGAAATCCCCGATGTGGCGATGCACATCCCGTTCTCGATCCAACGACTGCGCCTCCAGCATCACTTCGGATTCATAGAGCAGGTCGACGACCGTATCCACCGGTTGATTCCGACTGTTCTTGATTTTATGGAGTTGGTCCGTATGGACAAAATCGACGAGCAAATTCGACAGATAGGTGGTCACGTTGTGGTCGGGCCAGCCCAGGTGTTCGGTGAAACTCTTCTCGGTCAGAGCACCAAACAGACGGCGCAAGGGGTGTTGAGGAGAGATGTGAGGGGCCATCGTAACCTCTTATCACGTGGAACGATGCCGCTGGTCAATTATAGCAGACCTCCGGCGACTCGCCGGTGTGTCCTCCTGCATTTTCGGTGTCCGTGAGAAAAACTTGACCGCCGCCGATCAGGAGCGGGTCTCACGACTATCCACGACGAACGTGACTGGTCCATCGTTCACAAGTGACACGCACATATGGGCTCCAAATACGCCGGTCTCGACCGGCGTGCCGTGCGCCCGCAGATCATCCGCCAACTGCTCATACAGTCGCTTGGCTTCGCCGGGAAGAGCCGCCTCATCGAAGCTGGGCCGCCGGCCATTGGTGGTTTGGCCCAATAGCGTGAACTGCGAGACCAGTAACGCGGACCCGCCCACATCTGTCAGCGACCGATTCATTTTCCCTCGTTCATCGGAGAAAATACGCAACGTTCGAATCTTCTCCGCCAGATACCGCCCATCTGACTCCTCATCACCCTTGGCCACCCCAACGAATACCAGAAGTCCTTTTTCAATCGTCCCAACGACGACACCATCCACCGTCACTGACGCCTCCGTGACACGCTGGAGAACAGCTTTCATGCCAATTTCCAAGATCGTATGGCAGCGGCCTTCCGGAAATCCATCTCGTTCGAGTCATACGCCATACGCTATTCGCTCCTCAGCTTGGACAGCGTCCCCTCAAGCGTCAGCAGTTTGCGTTTCATCGGCAGACCACACGAAAAACCACCCAGCGATGCATCCTGGGCGACGATCCGATGGCATGGGATCACGACCGGCAACGGATTCGCGCCAACTGCACTCCCGACGGCGCGAGCATAGTGCCGTCCGCCTACACGGGAGGCGATCCACTGATAGGACCGGAGCGTGCCGTACGGAACCCGCAAAAGCACCCGCCACACTCGCCGTTGAAAGGGGGTTCCATGGGACACGTCGAGCGGCATATCGAAGGCAGCCCGCTTACCGCTGAGATAATCGAGTAGCTGGTTCCTAGCCGATTCCAACCGGGCAGACACCCCTTCCTCAAACGGCTCCCCTGCCGCCGAATGGAGGTCCGATTCGATCGCCCGTTTCGATCCCTTGGGCAATGCAATGGCATCGATGCCCTTCAAGGTCTCAGAAATACCCATCCATCCCCAGGATGATCTGAATATAACGGCGCGCCTCATCGCACGTCCTATGCTCCTGCTATCCGGCCAAATTTACGACGGACCATTCCCCATACGACATCGAGTTCATCGGATCGCAGCACGGCATGGACTCCGACGTAACTGCCCACGCTGACGGCAATGGCCCCGAAGAGCATGACGGACTTGGCGATCCAGTCATCAGGATGCGTCCATACTGCCGCGCTGGCCGCCCACCAACAAGCTATCGCCATCGGAATACAGGCGACGGCCACCCGCAACGATGATCGCCCCACCGTCCCCCATTCGACGCCCCCCAGCCGTCGATTGAGCACGGCCACGAGTATGCCTCCATTGACCATAGCGGCGAGGGCTGTGGCGAACGCCAGTCCTGCCGCGCCGAGCGGGCCCATCAGCAACAACGACAGCAAGATGTTGGCGGCCACCGCCACTGCCGCCGAAATCGCCGGTGTCTTGGTATCTTGCAGCGAATAGAACGCCGCGACAATGATGCGCACTCCCCCAAACGCCCACAAGCCGATGGCATAACACAGCACCACAAACGCCGTCTCCGCCGTATCCTGCGCGGTGAACGTCCCGTGTTCGAAGAAGAGATGCACAATCGGCGTTCTCAACAGAATCAAGCCCACCATGGCCGGCACAATGATGAACAGAATCATGCGCAGGCCGAAACCGAGCGTCGTGCGCAGTTCATCCAGCGCGCCGCGCGCCGCTTGGGAAGACAAGGTAGGAAGAATCGCCATAGCCAACGCGACACCGAAGATTCCCAGTGGAAACTGGATCAGCCTCATGCCGTAAAAGAGATACGTCGGTCCTCCGGAAAAGAACGACCCCAAGACGGTGCTGACCGTCAAATTGACTTGCGTAACGGACAGGCCGAGCAGCGACGGCACCATTAAGAGACCGATTCGCCGGAGTCCGGGATGGCCTGGCTCCACCCGAAACCCAAACAAGAGACCGCGCAACTTCAGACTAGGAAGCTGCATGGCAAACTGCGCCGCCCCTCCGGCCACCACACCAACGGCAACCCCGATGATCGGCTCCTGGAGTAGCGGCGACACAAATAATGCCCCGACGATAATGAAGATGTTTAGGAAGAGCGGTGAAAAAGCCGGCGCCGCAAACGCCCGCACGGAGTTGAGAATACCCATCGCCAGCGCAGCCAGGCTGACGAACAACAGATAAGGGAACATGATACGGGCCAGCAACGTGGTCAGCGCAAGTTTGTCGGGATTCTCTTGAAAGCCCGGTGCCAGTAGCTGCACGAGCCACGGCGCCACCACCATGCCGACGATGGTCACCAATGTCACGATCGTCAGCAGGGTCGTGAAGACGGCGCTGGCCAATTCCCAAGTATCCTGCTTGCTGCGGGTCGTTCGGTATTCCGTAAACACCGGGATGAAGGCCGACGACATCGACCCTTCCGCAAACAATTCTCGAAGGAGGCTTGGAATGCGGAACGCGATGAAGAACGCATCGGCTGCCGGTGTCGCCCCGAATAGCCGAGCCAGTACCATGTCGCGCACAAACCCCAAAATGCGGCTCGAAAACGTGGCGACGCCGATCACCCCGGCCGATTTGACGACCGAGTGGATGTCATCGTGTTTGCCCTGCGGAGAGAGGACCGGCGCGGTGGGGTCGGACATGGACGGGATTCTAGCGGAACATCGGCGCGTCGTCTATTGATCGGAGTATTTCTTGGCCGGCCCCACTGGCAGTCAGACGGAATAGTGCCGGGTAAGATGCTCTCGTTGACACTGCATGATGTATTGCATCAACAGCGCCTGATTCTGAGGGCCCATTCTTACGAACCGCGCATGCAACCGGTAGGTACGAATGTGATGCGCTTCGATGAGATCCACCCGGAGGACTTCGATGGAGGCTTTGAAGAGAACTTGGTCAGGGAAACGCATCGTGAGTGTGAGGATGTCACGTGGTTCATAGAGGGTATTCACCACAACGCCGATCCCTCCGCCACTCAGATTCACGGATTGGGCAAGGAGTACCCCCTCGGCGTCGTCCGTCTCGGCTTGGAGACACATGGGCAGCATGACCGTGATTCGGTAATAGGCCCGGCGATCGGCAAAGGACGATGGGGTGTCGTCTGACATAAGGGTGCGCCCTAGTTGACTATCGACGGAATTGACAACTTCACTATCGCTCTTGGACCACCTGGTTTGGCAATTCATTGGGGTTGTCGTCAGGTCGTGCAGGACAGACGTCTGAGAGCAGGCGTCCGCACTGTTCGATCCCTTCACACAGCCCCCCGACAATATCCTGCACCTTCAACCGTTCCACGACCGCTTGGACGATCTGCGCCCACCGTTCCCCAGGGACCTGTTGCCCTAAGGGGTGATCAGGAAGCACATAGATCTGGTGTTCCAACACCGACAAGAGGATCAACACCCCAGTCCGCTCTCTCGTTTGTGAAATGGCGTGCCGGGCAAAGGCCTGCTCGGCTCGAAGACGCACCTTGTGTTGCATCCGCTCTCTGGACGTCAACAGGCGGATCACGGGACCGAGGGTGCCAAGCCGAGAGCCAATGCCATAGACAAGCAGGGTGGCACATACCAGCCACGCGGCGTTCGCAGCATGCCAGCCCCAAGGGAGCCAGAGGGTTTCAAGGGTCAGGAGGATGGTCAAGACCATCACAGCAAGCACAAGCCCCGCCCAATGCTGCGCATCCCGGTAGGAACCAGACCGGGGAACGATCATCGGCACAATCTCCGCTCTCGTCTGTTGCTCGGCCCGCTGGACTGCCGACTGAATCCGTTCCTGCTCTTCGGCTGTGAGTGTGACTCCCTTACCAGCTTCCACTGGCCCCCCCTCCTCCAAAGCCTCCGCCGCCTCCGCTAAACCCGCCCCCCGTGCCGCCAAAAGAGCCACCGCCCCATCCGCCTCCTCGACTGCTGTACCACATCCAATCGTCCATACCCCTTCGCGTACTTCTTCGCCCGCTGATTCCAGAAGAAGATATGAACAGAAGCAGGATCAGCGTGACTCCTCCGGCAATCACCGCCGGCACCAACCAGGGGGCCAGTAAGAGGGAGAGGCCTGTGCCGGCAATTGGCCCAAGGAACCGATTGACATTCATTAGGATGAATCCGAGCATCAGGCCGACCATGGTTGCGGTGATGACCTGACTCAGAATATCGGTGTCTTGCCGTGAAGCCGTCCTCTCAGACGCCTGATAGGTTCCTTCGATCGTCCGGATGATGGCATCAATTCCAGCCGTTACGCCACCCGGGAAATCACCGGTACGGAAACGCGGGACTATTTCATTTCTGATGATGCGTGCCGATCGGGCATCAGTGAGCGTCCCCTCCAAGCCATATCCCACTTCAATTCTGACCTTGCGCTCCTGTATCGCCACCAACAACAAGACTCCGTTGTCGGTTCCTGTCTGACCCAGCTTCCAGGTCGTGGCCACACGATGAGAAAACTCTTCCAGCCCATCGCCTTCGAGTGACGGGACGATCAGCACCACAACTTGATTGCTCGTGGCCGTTTCATGCGCTGCCAGTCGAGCCGACATCGACTGCACCGCCGAGGCTGGCAACACATGGCCTGGATCCACAACGTGCCCGGAGAGTGACGGCACGTCGAGAGCCAATGCGTGAGAGGCGAAGGTCACGGTTGAGGCTAAGATCAAATTCCAGACGAACCCTCGGCAAATGCACGCTGCTCGCCTCTGATCCACTGGCTCAACCTCGACCTGGAGCTCACCCTGAACTTAGAATTTCACTTCCGGTGGCTTCGCGATCGCATTCTCATCCGCGACGGTGAAATTTGGCTTTTCTTCCATGTGCAGTAAGAACTGCGCCGTCAAATTGGTGGGAAAGTAGCGGACCATCTTGTTGTACTCCGCCACCCGGTCGATGTAGCGTTTGCGGGCGACGGTGATACGGTTCTCCGTCCCCTCCAGCTGACTTTGGAGGTCGCGGAAATTCTGATCGGCCTTGAGATTAGGATACTGTTCTGCAATCGCAATCAGACGGCCCAGCGCGGAGGTGAGGCCGGCTTGCGCTTTCTGAAATTCTTCAAATGCCGCCGGGTCCTTCAACATTTCTGGAGTCACCTGAATTCCGGTCGCCTTGGACCGTGCATTCACCACTCCTTCCAAAGTCTCCCGTTCATGTTCGGCATAACCTTTCACCGTCGCCACGAGGTTCGGAATCAGGTCGGCCCGCCGTTGGTATTGATTGATGACTTCGCTCCAGGCTGCCTTGGTGTCTTCATCCAATCCCTGCAGATCGTTGTACCCACAGCCGGATAGGAAGAGCGCCCCAGCCAAGGCCAAGCCCATCGCGAAATCTGTCGATCTTCCATACGTCATGGCACCATCCCTCCTTCGACAAACCTGGCCCCTTCCTTCCCTGCGTGGGTCTCATGCTACCATGACCATGATTGTGAAGATACGTCGAGCAAGAGGCTGCAGTGCCGGTACTGTCGGCACAGTTTCCTGGAAGGATGACAAGGGTCGGCCCATGCCCCCAGCACGACGGCAGGCTTACGAGCGGGATTCAGGCCATGACCGTGTACCGATGTGTTCCACCTGGCACACGCGCTTAATCTCGGCCAGGCGTTCACCCTCTCTCATGCAAGGGCCCACCGGTAGATACTGACGGCTGAGCCTAAATCTTAGGCGTCGACTCGCTTGACCAGCGGCTGGCCCGCCAGCCCTACCGGATAGAGCTTTGGTCCACGCGACGGATTCTGTTGGACCACCACCGGCGCAGCCATCTCCAACGTTCCATTCAGGCGTGCCCCCTCCTCAATCGAAAGAACGGGAGTCTTGAGACTGCCTTGGATCACAGCCTGGGCGAGTAGCGTGACCCGTTCCGTGGCTTGAATATCACCCATAATGGCCCCTTCACACACTAACGAACCGGCAGAGACCTTGGCGGTGATCATCCCTTCAGACCCCACCAATAACCCGCCGTCGGCACGGATTTCCCCCTCCAGCGACCCATCGATCCGTAAGGTGCCGGAATAAGTGAGCACGCCTTTGAAGGTCACGCCCGCCCCGATAAATGCGCTGACAGCCTCACTGGATACCGCGTGGCTTCTGATCGAACCCTGTCCCTCTGGAATCATGCCCTCATCCGAGTACACCGTATTCCCTTGCTTCCACATACAAGCCCCTCCCTCCTACCCTTCATCACATTGTGTGTTGGTTTCCGCCTTTCGCCGTCCTCACATTCCTCTATCGGTTCCGAATGGAATTTATTGAGTGCCATGGACGAGACCCTGCACATATGGGTGCAGATCCGTCCGCCGTGCTATATCATGGGGCAGTACCCTGAAGGTCCTAGCCTCAACAACGCGTCATGGCTCTGGAACGATCGTCTCATGTGCCGGGTGGATTTCAGGTGCGGCACCGCGTGCTGGGCATCTATCAAGGCAGTGCCATCGACCTTGCCTTCTGGCATCCATCCTCGAATATGCCGGAATACGGCCTGTGCCGGTTTTCCACGGAAGACAAGGCTCAGGCATTTGTCGATTTCCTCTGCTCAGCCATGTGTACCGAACCGCTTGATCGAAACGATCTGACGGTTGAACCGTATGATCTCACGAAGCATGAGCAGTTAGTGACGGAGTACCCGCTTCCGTCAGCCTGGGAATCACCCCTCTAACGGCCGTTAGTCGTGGGAACCGGTCTGACCCGGAGCAAGCGGACTGGCAATCGGTGCGGCCACTGCCTGAGGCAATGCGGAAGACGTGGCGCCTGATCGCGAATGAATGAAGGCGAGGAGTCGTTTGTCTTCTTGTGCCTTTCGAAGAAACTTGAGCGCAATGCCACGAGCGCTGACCGACCGAACCATCGCCGCCACTTCGAGAGGGGGCTCGTTTGGGGCGATGCCGATTTCCAGATAAAAGATATCGTCGACGTGCACTTGGGTCTCACTCTGAATGACACAGCCACCCAATGATAGATCCTTGACCGTGCCTTCGCCCCGCACCTTCCCGCCAGAAAACGACAGACACAATCGCACGGGAATACGGAGATGCTCCCGTCGGTCGATCGGGCCGGAATGGTCTGTCCCCCTATTCCACGCTAAAAAGCGATGACTGCACTGCTGACAATGGAACGGCATCATGCCGATCAACCTCGCCGCGTGTTCCCGCGGCGATTGCGGACGGGATCGGAGCACCACACTGTTCCGGCACCTTGGACACGCGACCTGACGGCTCATGACGGTCTTGGGCCTCCACCACGGACAAGCGGGCTTCCACGTTCTCACGATCGAACTATAAAGACCTTTCCCCTACAGTCAAGTTGATTGGCATCCTGCGCGGCAGCCGACGAGCCGCCACAGGTAGTCAGAGGAGGCGTGGGCTGCTAATCAGATTCAGCCTGCAACGGGTCCGGCTTGCCGGGCGAACCGGCCTCGACGAGACCGGCACGGAGATATTCCCGGTTGAGCACAGCGATGAATCGCGTGCTGATACGTTTGGGGCAGACGGCTTCACACTCATATTGATTACCGCAGACACCGAATCCTTCTCGGTCCATGGCCTCCATCATCGCAGCGACTCGGCGAGCCCGTTCAGGCTTTCCTTGGGGCACGGTGCCAAGATGAGCGATCTTGGCTGCCACGAACAACGTGGCCGATGCATTTTTACAGGCGGCCACACACGCTCCACAGCCGATGCAGGATGCCGCGTCCATAGCGGTCTCCGCCTGCTCCTTGCCGATCAGCAGCACATTGCCGTCGACCGCCCCACCCGTATTGACGGAAATGTACCCGCCTGCCTGCATCAGCCGGTCCAGCGCGCTCCGGTCCACGACAAGATCCTTGACGATCGGAAACGCCCGCGCGCGCCACGGCTCGATCGTAATCACGTCCCCACCGGAAAACCTACGCATATAGAGCTGGCAAGTCGCCATACCACGTTCCGGGCCATGAGGCACTCCGTTGATCACGAGCGAACAGCTTCCGCAGATCCCTTCCCGGCAATCGTGTTCGAACGCCACCGGGTCTTCCCCCTTGAGAATCAACCGCTGGTTCACCCCGTCAAGCATCTCCAAGAACGACATGTCGGGGCTGACCTCCTCCGTCTCATAGTCCACCAACCGCCCCGCGTCGTGTGGGCCTTGCTGCCGCCAAATCTTCAGGGTGAATTTCATCTCTCGTCTTCCTCTGTTCTATCTTTTACGCCTTACGTTTCACCCTTCGCCAGTCACTGATAGCTTCTGGTCGTCGGCTGCACAAATTCAAACACGAGGGGCTCCTTGTGCAAAACGGGGGATTCCTTCCGCCGATATTCCCAAGCCGCTACATGGGCAAACCGATCATCGTCTCGTTGCGGCTCTCCATCGGTGGTTTGATATTCCTCACGGAAATGCGCCCCGCATGACTCCTCCCGGTGCAAGGCGTCATGGCACAGCAACTCGGCGAATTCGAGAAAGTCTGCCACTCGCCCCGCATACTCCAGTTCTTGATTGAAGGCCTCCCCCGATCCTGGGACGGCGACATCCCGCCAAAACTCCTCGCGTAGTGCAGGAATCGCTTCCAGGGCACCGGTCAGCCCTGTCCGAGAACGAGCCATCCCGCAGTGGTCCCACAAAATCTTTCCCACCTCCCGATGAAACGAGGCTGCAGTGCGGCGCCCGTTCGCTCGAAGCAAATTGGCCACCTGACCAGTCACACGCTCCACAGCCGCACAAGATGCGCGCTGCTCCTCAGCCGATGGAGAGGGGGGGGCCGACGCCAAGTAATGGCCCATCGTATAGGGCAGAATAAAATATCCATCGGCCAGGCCCTGCATCAGGGAGCTCGCGCCGAGCCGGTTTGCGCCATGATCGGCGAAATTCGCCTCGCCGATGACAAAGAGGCCTGGAATCGTGCTCATCAAATTGTAATCGACCCACAAACCTCCCATCGTATAGTGCGGGGCCGGATAGATACGCATGGGCACCCGATAGGCATCTTCGCCGGTAATCCGCTGATACATCTCAAAGAGGTTGCCGTATCGCTCCTGCACTACCCCCAGCCCCTGCCGCTCGATCACATCGGCAAAATCCAAATACACACCGTGGCCACCCGGTCCGACACCTCGGCCCTCGTCGCACATCGCCTTCACCGCTCGGGAGGCGACATCACGCGGCACAAGGTTGCCAAACCTCGGATACCGGCGCTCCAGGAAATAGTCTCGCTCCGACAACGGTATCTCTTCGGGAAGCCGCCGATCAGCAGGCGCAATCGGCACCCACAGCCGTCCGTCGTTTCGGAGGGATTCGGACATGAGCGTGAGTTTGGCTTGATGCGTGTCCACCGGCGGGATCGCCGTCGGATGGATCTGGGTAAAACACGGGTTGGCGAAGGCGGCACCGTGTTTCCAGGCTCGGAACGTTGCGGTCACATTGCAGCTACTCGCATTGGTGGACCGATAATACACATTCCCGTATCCACCGGTCGCCAACACGACCGCCTGCGCCATATGGGCCGTAATCCGTCCTGTCACCAAGTCACGGACGACGATACCCCGAGCATGCCCGTCGATCACGATCAAATCGAGCATTTCGGTGCGCGGGCGCATCGTCACTTGTCCTCGCTCGATCTGCCAACACAAGGCCGAATAGGCCCCCAGAAGCAGCTGCTGTCCGGTCTGACCCCGGCAGTAGAAGGTGCGTGCGACCTGCACTCCCCCGAACGAACGGTTGGCCAGTTGCCCGCCGTACTCCCGCGCAAACGGAACACCGAGTGCCACACACTGATCGATGATCTGGGTGCTGACTTGGGCCAGGCGATAGACATTCGCTTCCCGTGAACGGAAATCCCCGCCCTTGAGGGTGTCGTAAAACAGCCGGGCGACACTGTCGCCGTCGTCCTGATAATTCTTCGCCGCGTTGATGCCCCCCTGCGCCGCGATGCTGTGCGCCCGCCTCGGGCTGTCCTGGGAACAAAAACACTCTACCTGGTAACCGAGCTGACCCAATGTCGATGCCGCGCTGGCGCCGGCCAGCCCGGTGCCCACGACAATAATATTGAGCCGCCGCTTATTGCCCGGACTCACCAGCCTTTCGGTGAACCGGCGCCGATCCCACTTCGTCTCCAGCGGACCTGGCGGGATCTTAGGGTCGAGCGTCATCATGTCCGCACCAATCCGAGAAACACCGCGAGAATGATCACCAAGTTGCCCAGCACCACAAATAACGCGACCGCCGGCCCCGCAGCCTTGAAGACACGATTGAGCGCCGCATGCTCGAATCCCAATGTCTGCAAACTCCCGGACACCGCATGACTGAGGTGCATCCCAAGGACCAGCTGCCCTGCACAATAGAGCAGCACATACAACGGATTGTGAAAGGCATGGATCACCTTGCCGAAGACATCCGCACGGCCTCGCTCATCCATGTGATCGTGGAAGGAGGAATCGACGAGACCTGCGCTCAGATGCAAGAGATGAAACACGATAAACAGCAGGAGTAGACTGCCGGTGAGCGCCATGGTCCGTGAAGCCACGGACGCAACCCGATAGTCACGGACCGCGTAGGCCACTGGACGGGCGCGCCGGTTGCGAAGGGCGAGCTGAATGGCCAAGGCGATGTGGACGACCGCAACCGTCAGCAGCCCAAACCGCGCGGTCCACAAGACCATCGGCATCTCGCGCAGGAAGGCGGCATACCCATTGTACGCACCGGGCCCCTCCAAGACTTGAAGGTTGCCCAGCATGTGAAACACCACAAATCCAGCCAGGCCTAGTCCGCTCAGCGCCACAGCGACTTTGCTGCTCAGTGTGGTCCGAAAGTGGCTGGTACGAGGCATTACCCTCCTCGACATTCGAATACGGACTGCACAGGCCGTCCCTGCAGTGAGTCGGCAATCATCTCGCTTCTTATGTACTCTGCTTCAGCCGAGACCGCAAGTGTGGGAACGATTCCGTGTTCTTTCGTTCGAAGAATGATGGAGGAGAGGCAGTCGGTATCGGATGGGAAGAGCTCGGGCCGTTCTCACGGCGGCTCATGGGATATATCAAGCTGCGGATGGGCTCAATAGCCGGGGCGTAATTCGTTTAACATGTGATTCTACTTGCTCGGCCTCGCTGGTGCCAACATTCATCCTATCAAGCGCCATCACAGAGGTGGCTCCGGTTGGTTGGACAGTATCGGCCCATTCTTAAGTGGCGCCTGGCGGATAGCTGACTACGCGGCGGTCTGCCGTGTCGTCAGATGGTCATAGTACACCTGGTCCGGCGTCTGGCCGT
>Ga0194120_10001900_pt1 | contig 36819 bp, 38 predicted proteins | sample TA2MahCa65mmetaG_FD_148642 | JGI IMG/M metagenome (GOLD analysis project Ga0194120, IMG submission 148642) | Freshwater microbial communities from Lake Tanganyika, Tanzania - TA2015019 Mahale Deep Cast 65m | ecosystem: Environmental > Aquatic > Freshwater > Lake | place: Tanzania: Lake...
AGACGATCAACGGTCTCTACAAGACCGAGGTCATTCGGCGCAACGGTCCGTGGAGGAACATCGAACAGGTCGAGTTCGCGACACTGGAGTGGGTCGACTGGTGGAATAACCGTCGGCTGCTCAGCTCAATCGGGGACATCCCGCCCGTCGAGCTCGAGGCGAAGTACTATGCGGGACGAGAAGAAGCTCCGGTCATGGAGGCCGGACTCAACTAATCGAGTCTCCGGGGAACCCGGGGTGGTTCACCGAGCTCGCGCGCGTAGCCCGGAGTGAGCACCGAGTCCGATGCGCCCGTGTCGAGCAGGAGCCGGAACGGGCGCTTGCCTTCGGGCGCAAGGTCGATGAAGACGCGGTTCGTCTCCGAGTGAGTCAGGAACGGAACCTCGCCGACCAAGGCATCGGCCGGGGGCTCCGCCTGCGCGCTCGCACTCGCCGCGGCAAGACACGCGAGCGCGAGAGTCAGGGTCACGAGGCAGCGGCGCTTCATCCGCACGAGCTTACGCGATGCTCGCGGGAAGGGGTCGCTTTTTTCCGGCTTACCTCCGAGTCGAGTGGCCGATGCGCAGCAGGTGGCCGTTCGGATCGCGGATGCTGAACTCGCGCATGCCCCAGGGCTTGGACGAGATGGGCTCTTCGATCGGGACGTCGTGCTCGCGGCAGACGGCGTAGACGAAGTCGGCATCGTCGACGAGTACGCAGCAGGTCGCGGGGGGGCGCGGCTCGGGGGTCTTCGCGAAGAAGAGCTCGGCGCCGTTCGCGCGCACGGCGCCGAAGCCGTCGCCGCGGGTCCAGGCGATCTCGAGGCCCAGCATGTCGCGGTACCAGGTCTGGGTCGCGGCGACGTCCGCGACCGGGAGCTGGGGAATCACCGTGCGCCACATGGGTTCGGTATCGGCCGATCGCGCGCGCGGGCTAGAGCGCGCCGGGCGGAACCGCGATCCGTGTCGGCACGCCCTGCCGCTCGATCAGGACTTCTCCGCCAGCGCTCGGGTCGAGCGCGCGCAGCGCGTCGAACGCGCGCGAGCCCTGGGCGAGCTTCACGCCCGCGACCGAGACCACCACGTCGCCGCTGCGCAGGCCGATGCGCTCGAGCGCGCTGTCGGGGCGCACGTCCAGCAGCGCCAATCCATGCAGCGCTCCGCTCGCGTCCTGCACCGGCGCGTAGCGCGCCTGGCCCGAGAGCGACGCGAGCAGCGCGTCCGGGCTCGCGGGTTCGGATGCGGAGCGACCCGGCTGCCGCGCGTCGCGGGCGGACACAGCTCGCGCGCGTGCGTGTGGCACGGCGCGCCGGAGCATCGGTTCGCGCTCGTCGCGCGAATCCGCGCTCGCGCCGGACTCGGGCGCCCAGACGGCGGCGCTCGCTCGGCCGCTCGCGGAGGGCGCGACCCGGCCCGAGAGCGCGAGCACCACGCCGTCCTTGTGGATCTCCCGCAACTGCGCTCCGCCGACGTCGTCACCCGCGCGAAGCACAGAGGCCTTGCCCGCGCTCTCGATCACCGCGATCGAGCGCTCGGGCTGCGCGGCGACGACCGTGCCGACTAGGTGCAGGGGAAGCGTGGTCTCGGGCAGCGCCGGATCCGCGACCGCGCGCGAGGCGCAGAGCAGCGCGGCGACCAGCGCGAGCGCGAGCTCACGCGCCATCGCTGGGATCCTTCCCGAGAGCGTCGACGAGCGAGTCGACCGTGATCAGCTCGGGCAGCTCCCGCGGCGAGTCGGGCGCGGACGGGAACCAGAGCACGTAGAGCGGAACGCCGGCGCGGCCGAAGCGCGCGAGCTCCAGGCGGATCGCCTCGTCGCGACGCGTCCAGTCCGCCTTCAACACCGCAAAGCGTCGGCGCGCGAGCGCGGCCTTCACCCGCTCGCTCGCCAGCACGAGTCGCTCGTTCGCCTTGCAGGTGAGACACCAGTCGGCGGTGAACTCGACGAAGACCGGGCGGCCGTCGCGAAGCTCCGTCGCCACCGCCTCGGGCGAGTAGGACGACGGACCGGCGGCCGCACGCTCCTGGGACAGCGGGCGAAGCCCGACCGGCGCAAGCAGCGCCACGCAAGCCGCCAGAGCGAGCCCGCGGCCGCCGCGCTCGGACTGCTGCAGCGCGCCGAAGACCCACGCCGCGAACGCCAGCGCCACCATGCAGCCCAGCGCCGCCGCGAGCGCGTCGACTCCCGAGAGGCGGCCGAAGATCCAGAGCAGCCAGGCGGCGCTCGAAAGCAGCGCAAAGCCGAGCACCACGCGAAGCCGCGCCATCCACGCGCCGGAGCGCGGCAGGAAGCGCGCGAGCCCGGGAGCCAGCGCCACGAGCGCGAGCGGAAGCGCGAGCCCGATCCCGAGCGCGGCGAAGATCGCGAGTGTCTCGGGCGCGCGGCTCGCGAACGCGACGCCGACGGCGGTGCCGAGAAACGGCGCCGAGCACGGCGTGGCGAGCGCCACGGCGAGCAGGCCATCCAGGAACGAGCGGCTCGCGCCCGCCGCGCCCGCGCCGACGCTCGCAAGACCCGCCGGCGCGGCGACTTCGAAGACGCCGAAGAGGTTCAGCGCCAGCACGACCAGGAGCCCCGCGACCGCGAGCGGGTAGGCGGGCTCCTGGAACTGGAAGCCCCAGCCGACCGCGGTGCCGCCCGCGCGAAGCGCGATCACCACGAGCGCCAGCGCGAGCATCGAGACCAGAACACCTGCGACGTAGCCCGCCCCGTGCGCGAGAACTTCGCGCCGGCCGCGACCCGCGAGATCGGCGAGCGCGAAGGCCTTGAGCGCGAGCACCGGCAGCACGCACGGCATCAGGTTGAGCAGGAGACCCCCGAGCAGCGCGAGCGCGAGCACGCGCGGAAACGGCAGGCCTGCCTGCGCAGCGCCACCGAGCGCCGGCGCGAGATCGCGCGAGAGCGCGAGGGTTCCCGGGACGCAGACGTTGCTGCAGGCCAGGAAGCGCACGTCGACTCGCGCCATTCTCGCGCCGTCGCGCCAGGGTCCGAGCGCGACCGGGCTCGAGAGAACCACGCGGCCGGCGTAGCCGAAGCTCGTGACGCCGGCCTCGGCGTCGGCGAACGGCTCGGGGTCTGGGTACTCGGTCGGCCCGACGCTTCCGCCGTCGATCTTCCAGTCGAGCCTCGTCGGCAGGCCGACGTCCCCGACCTCTTCACCGTAGATGTGCCAGCCCGGATCGATCTCGAGCCGCACGCCCAAACGCGGCGAAGCGCCGCTCTCGAACTCGATCTCGCCGCGAACCGGAAGCGGCTCGGGTGCGGCGCGGCCGGCCGCGGGTGTCGTGCACACCAGCGCCAATGCCGCCCCGCCGAGCCACCGCTTCGTTCCCATCTAGAAGAGCTTCGGCGCGCGGCGCGCTCCGGGCTGTGATTCACGACCCGGAAGCGGAGCGGCAACTCGCCCCCGGAGGTGCCCGAGCCGCGAGTGATTGGTACCCTCGCGCCCGGTCTTCCGGGGGAGTCTCGTTGCCCGCAATCGAACCCGTTCCGCCCACCGAGCTCGCCGAGCGGCGGCGCGCGCTCCAGAGCCAGCTCGGCGAGGGCGTGGCGCTCGTTCCCGGCGGGCGTTCGCGCACGCGGTCGCACGACACGGACTACGTGTTCCGGCAGGACTCGGACCTCTGGTATCTGACGGGCTTCGAGCAGGCCGAGGCGGTCGCGGTGCTCTCCAAGGACCGCTTCGTCTTCTTCGTGCAGCCGCGCGATCCGCTGCTCGAGACCTGGAACGGGCGTCGGCCGGGGGTCGAGGGCGCGGTCGCGAGCTTCGGCGCGGACGAGGCGTACCCGATCGGCGAGCTCGCCGCGCGGCTTCCGGGTCTGATCGAGAACCGCCCGCGGCTGTACCACACGTTCGGACACGACCGCGAGCTCGACGAGCGCGTGATCGCGGCGCTCGCGGACGTGCGCGGGCGCGCGCGCCGCGGCGTGTCGGCGCCGTCGGAGGTGATCTCGCCGCACGATCGGATCCACGAGATGCGGCTGCGCAAGTCGCCGCGCGAGCTCGCGCTGATGCGCGCCGCAGCGGTGATCTCGCGCGAGGCGCACCAGGCGGCCGCGCGGCTCGCGCAGCCCGGCGCGCGCGAGTACGAGCTCGAGGCCGCGCTGCTGCACGTGTTCCGAAGGCGCGGCGGCTCGGGTCCGGCGTACAGCCCGATCGTCGGCTCGGGCGAGAACGCGACCGTGCTGCACTACGTCGAGAACCGCGACGCGCTTCGCGAGGGAGAGCTGGTGCTGATCGACGCGGGCGTGGAGCTGCACGGCTACGCCTCCGACGTGACGCGCACATACCCGGTCGGCGGCCGGTTCAGCGGCGCGGCGCGCGACGTGTACCAGGCGGTGCTCTCCGCGCAGGCCGCGGCGTTCGCCGCGATCGCGCCCGGAGTCACGCTGCCGCAGATGCACGCCGCGGCCCTGCGCGAGCTGGTGGTCGGCCTGGTCGCGCTCGGCGCGCTCTCGGGCGACGTCGACGAGCTGATCCAGACCGAGGCCTACAAGCCCTTCTACATGCACACGACCGGACACCTGCTCGGCCTCGACGTGCACGACGTGGGCCGCACCTTCGTCGACGGCAAGCCGCGCGCGCTCGAGCCGGGCATCTGCTTCACGATCGAGCCCGGGCTGTACTTCAGCCGGACCGAGCCGAAGACGCCCGAGCACCTGCGCGGGATCGGCGTGCGAATCGAGGACGACGTGGTCCTTTCCGAGAGCGGATTCGAGAACCTGACCGCCGCGATCCCGAAAGAGATCGCGGACGTCGAAGCATGGATGAGGAGCTAGGCGAGTTCATGGCGGACGCGAATTCCATCGAGACGACCCTGAAGGAGAAGCGCCGCTTCAAGCCCGACCCGGCCTTCGCAAAGCGCGCGAACGTCCCCGGGCAGGCCGCCTACAAGAAGCTGGTGCGCGAGGCCGAGAAGACCCCCGAGAAGTTCTGGGCGCGGATGGCCAAGCAGCACGTGTCGTGGTTCTCGCCCTGGAAGAAGACGCTGGAGTGGAAGCCGCCGTTCGCGAAGTGGTTCATCGGCGGCAAGACCAACGTCAGCTACAACTGCCTCGACCGGCATCTGGAAGGCCCGAACGCCTGGCGGCGCAACAAGGCCGCGATCATCTGGGAGGGCGAGCCCGGCGACAGCCGCACGCTCACCTACGGCGATCTGCACCGCGAGGTGTGCAAGTTCGCCAACGTGCTGCTCGCGCGCGGCATCGAGAAGGGCGACCGGGTGGTGCTGTACATGCCGCTGGTGCCGGAGCTCGCGATCGCGATGCTCGCCTGCGCGCGGATCGGCGCGATCCACTCGATCATCTTCGGCGGCTTCTCGGCCGACTCGGTGCGCGACCGGATCAACGACGCCGAGGCGCGCCTGGTGGTGACCGCCGACGGCGGATGGCGCCGCGGCCAGATCGTGCCGCTGAAGTCGCTGGTCGACGAGGCGCTCGCGGGCACGCGCACCGTCGAGGGCGTGATCGTGCTGCGCCGCACCGGCCAGGACATCCTGATGAAGGAGGGCCGCGACGCCTGGTGGCACGACGAGATGGCCGAGGCCGCGGCCGAGTGCAAGCCGGCCAAGCTCGACGCCGAGACGCCTCTCTTCATCCTGTACACCAGCGGCTCGACCGGGAAGCCCAAGGGCGTGCTGCACACGACCGGCGGCTACCTGACCCACGTGACGGCCACCGCGAAGTACATCTTCGACCTGAAGGAAGACGACACCTACTGGTGTACGGCCGACATCGGCTGGATCACCGGGCACTCGTACGTCGTCTACGGGCCGCTCGCCAACGGCGCGACCACGGTCATGTACGAGGGCGCGCCGAACTGGCCCGACGTCGAGCGCTTCTGGCGCATCATCGACAAGTACCGTGTCACGATCTTCTACACCGCGCCGACGGCGATCCGCACCTTCATGCGCTGGGGGGACGTGCACCCCAAGAAGTACTCGCTCGCGAGCCTGCGCCTGCTCGGCACGGTCGGCGAGCCGATCAATCCCGAGGCGTGGATGTGGTACCGGCGCACGATCGGCAAGAACCGCTGCCCGATCGTCGACACCTGGTGGCAGACGGAGACCGGCGGGATCCTGATCTCGCCGATCCCGGGCGCGGTGACGACCATGCCGGGCTCCGCGACGCTGCCGTTCCCGGGAATCTCGGCCGAGGTCTGGAACGAGGCGGGCGAGCCGGTCGGCGCGAACGAGGGCGGCTTCCTGGTGCTGACCAGGCCCTGGCCGGGGATGCTGCGCGGGATCTGGGGCGACTCGGCGCGCTTCCGCGAGCAGTACTTCTCGAAGTACCCGAACACCTACTTCACCGGCGACGGCGCGCGGCGCGACAAGGACGGCTACTTCTGGATCGTCGGGCGCGTGGACGACGTGATGAACGTGGCCGGGCACCGGCTCTCGACGATGGAGGTCGAGAGCGCGCTGGTCTCGCACCCCAAGGTCGCCGAGGCCGCGGTGGTGGGCCGGGCCGACGAGATCAAGGGCACCGCGGTGGTCTGCTTCGTGACACTGAAGAGTGGCACCACGGTCGAGCCGGGCCTCGTCGCAGAGCTCAAGAACTGGGTGGCCAAGGAGATCGGCCCGATCGCGCGCCCCGACGACGTGCGCTTCGCCGACGCGCTGCCCAAGACGCGCTCCGGGAAGATCATGCGCCGGCTGCTGCGCGACGTCGCGGCCGGCCGCGAGACGGCCGGCGACACGACCACGCTCGAGGATCTGTCGGTGCTCGCGCGGCTGCGCGCGTCCGACGAGGAATGACGACCCCGCTCTCGCGGGGATCAGGAGGGATCTGAATGCGAGTCGTCCGACTCATCGTGCTTCTGCTGCTCTTCGCGGGCGGCTATCTGGTGTACACGCGCGTGGAGCGCACGCCACCGGTGATCGCGACGCGCACTGCTTCAGCCTTCGCCGGCGCGAGCTACGAGCACGAGTTCCGCCTCTCGGACGAGGGCATGGGCCTGCGCTCCGCGAAGGTCACGCTTCGCGTGGGCGGAGAGGAATGGGGCCTCGCGGAAGAAGCGTACCCGGGCAACCCCGTCCTGGGCGCGAGCCTGGACATCGAGCGGCCGATCAAGGTCGTGGTGAACGCGAAGGAGCTCGGCATCGCCGACGGGCCGGCCACGCTGATCGTCGAGGCGAGCGACTACTCCTGGATGGGCAACAAGAGCGAGGTCTCGATCCCGCTCACGATCGACACCCAGCCACCGCGCGCGTCGCTCCTCACCGGGCTCACCTACGTGCGAAAAGGCGGCTCGGAGCTCGCGATCTACACCGTCGAGGAGGGCGTCGAGAAGAGCGGCATCGCCGTGGGCGAGCGCTTCTTCCCCGGCTTCGTCGATTCGCGGGACAAGAAGCGGCGCCTCGCCTTCTACGCGATCCCGTCCGACGCAGCCGACGGCGCGAAGCCGATCCTCGTCGCGCAGGACCGCGCGGGAAACGAGACCCGGATCGCGCTGGTCGCGAACGTGATGGAGCGCGGCTTCCCGGAGGACACGATCACGCTCTCGGACTCGTTCATGCAGAGCAAGGTGGCCGAGCTGCTCGGCTCGTTCAGGGGCACGCCGCTCGAGGGCTATCTGAAGATCAACCGCGAGATGCGCCAGGAGAACGGCGAGAAGCTGGTCGAGATCACCTCGAGCTCCAGCCCGGATCGGATCTGGTCCGGCGCGTTCGCGCAGATGCCGAACGCGCACGCGGGAGCGAAGTTCGCCGAGCGACGCAACTACGTGTACAACGGCGAGGTCGTCGATCAGCAGACCCACATGGGCTACGACTTCGCCTCGACCTCGCACGACGCGATTCCGGCCGCGAACGACGGCGTGGTCGTCTTCGCGGGGCCGCTCGGCATCTACGGCAACACGGTGATCGTCGATCACGGGCTCGGGCTGTTCAGCCTGTACGGGCACCTCTCCGAGATCTCGGCAGAGAAGGGCCGCCCGGTGGCGAAGGGCGAGTCCCTGGGCAAGAGCGGCACCACGGGGCTCGCAGGCGGCGACCACCTGCACTTCGCGATGATCCTCGGCGGGCACTTCGTGGACCCGCTGGAGTGGTTCGACCCGAAGTGGATCGCCGAGCACATCGAGGGCAAGCTCGAGGCCGCAGCCGCCGTGCCCTGAGGCGCGCCATGGCCGCCGAGATCGAGCGCGCCCGGCGCGACACCATTCGGCGACGGCTGATCGACTGGTACCGGGTCGCGCGCCGGGACCTGCCCTGGCGGCGCAGCTCCGACCCGTACCGGATCTGGCTCTCCGAGACGATGCTGCAGCAGACGCGCGTCGAGACGGCGATCCCGTACTACGAGCGCTTCCTCGCGGCGTTTCCGGATCTGGCCGCGCTCGCGTCCGCCGACGAGGAGGACGTGCTGCGCCTCTGGGCGGGGCTCGGCTACTACGCGCGCGCGCGGAACCTGCGCCGCGCCGCACAGGCGGTGGTGCGCGAGCACGGCGGCCGTGTTCCGCGCTCCGCAGAGGCGCTGGCGGCGCTGCCCGGCGTCGGCCCCTACACCGCGGGCGCGCTGCGCAGCATCGCCTTCAAGGAGCCCGCGGCGATCGTCGACGGAAACGTGCGCCGCGTGCTCGCTCGCCTGTTCGCGCGCGAGAAGATCGCCGACGCCGAAGCGTGGCGGCTCGCACGCGAGCTCGTGCCCGAGCGCGACCCCGACCTGTGGAACCAGGCGCTGATGGAGCTCGGCGCGACCGTCTGCACGCCGCGACAGCCGCGTTGCCCCGCTTGCCCGCTCGGGTCGCTCTGCCAGGCGGTTTCGACCGGCCGGCCCGAGGCGTTTCCCGCCCCGAAGCCGAAGGCCCGGCCGCGCGAGCAGCGGGCGCTTGCGGGCGTGCTGCTCCGGCGCGGGCGCGTGCTGCTTCTGCGCCGCCCCCCGCGCGGTCTCCTCGGCGGTCTCTGGGAGCTGCCGAACGTCGCCGATTCGCCGGCTAGCGCGCTGGTCGAGCTGGTGCGCGAGCGCGCGGGGATCGCGGTCGCGCCCGGCGCCGCCCTCGGAAGCGTCCGGCACGCGTTCAGCCACATCGATCTCCGGCTCGAGCTCGTCGCGCTGGAAGACCGCGGCGGACGGCTCGCGACCCGCGCGCGCGCGGACGCGAAGCTCTGCGGAAAGGCCGACGCGGCGCGGCTTCCGCTCTCGGCGCTGATGAAGAAAGTCCTGGCGCTCTCGCGTCCATCCTGGTGAGCTTCTCGAGGGGGCCCCATGAAGCAGCGCGGCGACGACCACGACGACGACGCGGAGTTCGCGGAGGCGATGGAAGGAGTCCGCAAGCTCTCGAGCGAGCAGCGCGGGCCGCAGATCTGCTACCGAAAGCCCGTGCCGATCTCCGACCGCGAGCGCGAGGTCATGCGCGAGCTCGACGCGCTGGTGAACGGCGAGACGCCGTTCGATCTGCGCGAATCCGAGGAGCTCTCGCAGGGCTCGGTTCCCGGCCTCGACCCGCGGGTGCTGCGGCGGCTGCGCCGGGGCGAGTTCACGCTGCAGGCCGACCTCGACCTGCACGGCTGCGACGCAAAGACCGCGCGCGCCCTGGTCGAGGGCTTCATCGTCGAGTCGCACGCCCGGGGACTTCGCTGCGTGCGGATCGTGCACGGACGCGGCAACCGCTCGCGAAACGGCGAGGCGGTGCTGAAGCCGAGCCTGCCGCGCTGGCTCGCGCGCGGGCCGGCGCGCCAGATCGTGCTGGCCTGGGCGTCCGCGCGGCAGGCCGACGGCGGCCTCGGCGCGAGCTGCGTCCTGCTGCGCAAGGGGCCCGGCGCGCCGAAGCGGCGCCCCTTATGATCCCGAGGTGAGCTCGAGCTTCGGACAGATCTTCCGGATCCAGACCTTCGGCGAGTCGCACGGCGGCGCGGTCGGGGTGGTGATCGACGGCTGCCCCGCGCAGCTTCCGCTCGACGTGGCCGAGATCCAGCTCGAGCTCGACCGGCGCCGGCCCGGCCAGAGCCGGCTCACCACGCCCCGCCAGGAGGCCGACCGCGCGGAGATCCTGTCGGGCGTGTTCGAGGGCCGGACGCTGGGCACGCCCATTCTCGTGCTCGTGCACAACGAGGACGCGCGACCGGAGGCCTACGAGGCGATGCGCGACGTGTACCGGCCCTCGCACGCCGACTACACCTACGAGGCGAAGTACGGCATCCGCAACTGGCAGGGCGGCGGACGCGCGAGCGCGCGGGAGACGATCGGGCGCGTCGCCGCGGGCGCGATCGCGCGCAAGCTGCTGCGCGCGAACGGCTTCGGCGAGATCGTCGCGTTCGTCTCGCAGGTGCACGCGGTCGAGGCGAAGTGCGACCTGCTCGCCGTGACGCGCGAGCAGGTCGAGGCGTCGATCACGCGCTGCCCGGACCCGGCGGCGGCCGAGGAGATGACCCGCCGCATCGACGACGCGCGGCGCGCGGGTGACTCGCTCGGCGGGGTGGTGACCTGCGTCGCGCACGGCGTTCCCGCGGGGCTCGGCGAGCCTGTCTTCGAGAAGCTCGACGCCGAGCTCGCGCGCGCGATGCTGTCGCTTCCCGCCTGCAAGGGTTTCGAGATCGGCTCGGGCTTCGCCGGCGCGCGGATGACCGGCAGCGAGCACAACGACGCGTTCGTCTCGAGCGGCGGTCGTGTGGCCACGCGCACCAACCGCTCGGGCGGCGTGCAGGGGGGAATCTCGAACGGCGAGCCGATCGTGATTCGCGCGGCGTTCAAGCCGACCGCGACGATCCGCAAGGAGCAGGCGACCGTGAACCGCGCGCTCGAGCCCGTCACGCTCGAGGCGCAGGGGCGGCACGACCCGTGCGTGCTGCCGCGCGCGGTGCCGATCGTCGAGGCGATGGTCGCGCTGGTGCTCTGCGACCACTTCCTGCGCCAGCGGGCGACGGCGCCGCCAGCCGGCGGCTTCAGCGGGTAGCGCGCCCGGCCGATGGCCGGGCCATGCTCTTCGACGGGCTCGCGCTCGGCGTTCTCGCCGTCTTCACCGCGCTCGGCGCGTGGCGCGGCTGGCTCGCCGGCCTGCTCCGCGTGGCGACGCTCTTCGCGGCCTACGCGGCGGGGATCGGCGCGGCGGCCGAGCTCGCGTCGCTCGTCGCGCTCCTGGCCGGGATCTCGCGGCTCGCGTCCGGGGCGATCGTCGCAAGCGCCGCGTTCCTGTTCGTGTACGTGGCCGGGAGCGTCGCGTCGATGCTCGCGATCCGCGCCGAGCGCGCGCGCCGCGGCGAGCTGCCCAGGGGCGGCTTCGACCGGCTCGGGGGGGCCTTCTTCGGCGCGGGCCAGGCCGCTCTCGCACTGCTTCTGCTCGGCATGTTGGGAAGCTTCCTCGACGCGGCGCACTCGGCGGGCCTTCCGACCGGGAGCGAGAGCGCGGGCGAGTCCCTTCTGGTGGGGAGCACGCGCGCGGTCGTTGCGGCGGGCGTCTCGGCCGCGGTCGGCGACGGCCCCGGCGGCTCGCTCGCGGTGAAGCTCGTCGCGGATCCCGGATCGGCCGTGGTCTCGACCCAGGAGCTGCTCGCGCACCCGCGAATCGCGGATCTGCAGCAGGACGCGCTGTTCTGGCAGTACGTCTCGACCGGCGAGGTCGATCTCGCGCTGCGGCGCGGGAGCTTTGCCGCGATCCGGCTCGATCCGGAGGTCCGCGGCCGGCTCGGCGATCTCGGCCTGGTGAGCCCCGAGGCACGCGAGGACGCCGACACGTTCGGCGAGGAGGTCCGCGCGAGCCTGGTCGAGATCGCGCCGCGGATCCGCGCCATCCGCGACGACCCCGCCCTGGCCGAGCTCGCGGCCCGGCCCGAGATCCAGGCCGCGCTTCGCAACGGCGACAGCTTCGCGCTGCTCACCCACCCCGATTTCCGCCGCCTGGTCGACCGCGCGCTTCGCGACTACGAGCGAACCCGCTAGGGCAAGCGCAGCGCGCAGCGAGCCGAAGGCGAGCGAAGTGTGGGTGGCGCGCGGCCGCCCGCGCGCCGGGACCCACTAAGGCAGGATCGCGAAGCCCGCGACCAGGGCGGCCAGGGCAAAGAGCAGACCCAGGCTGGCGACGATTGCGTGCGGGGCGCGAAGCGGCGAGCCGAGGTCCCGCTCCAGCTTGCGGCCCAGGCCCGCCCCGACCAGGAAGCCCGCCAGCGCCAGGCTCGTGAGCAGCGCGTGCACGGATTCGAAGACCGGCTTGTCGCGCAGGAACGCCATCGAGGCCAGGCCCGAGGCGAAGCCGGAGACCGCCAGGAACAGGAAGACGCGCGCGAAGCGGCGGTGACGCCGGTTCGCGTAGGGGCGGCGCAGCACCCGCGCCTGGCGGATCTGCAGGCCCTCGAGCATCACGATCAGCCCGAGCGCGAGCACCGCGAACATCGCAATCGGGTGTAGGTAGGCGAGCCAGCGCACGGCGCGCGAGGCTATCTGCAGGCGGCTCTCTGGTCCAGACGCGCCGAAACTGTTATCTCGAAGGCTCATGGGGGTGGAAGAGGCTGCGCTGCTGCGCGCCGCGGTCGCTCACTTGGAGCGGTACCGCAGCGCGATCGACGACGAGGTGAACCGTCGCCTCGCCCGCGCCGAGCCCGCGCCCGAAGTCCGCGCCGAGGTGATCCGCCGCTTTCGCACCTTCGTGCGCCTGGCCAGCCTGTCGCCCGACGCGGCGCGCGTCTCGCTCGACGGGCTGGGCGGAAACTCGGCGCTCGCGCTCGAGAACACGATCCAGACCGCGGTCGCGGTCGCGAACTCGTTCGGCGCCACGCCCGAGCTGGCCGGCGCGCTCGTCGACATGGAGGCGCGCTTCCGATCCGGCGTGCGGCGCATTCTCGCGCCGGAGGAGCGCGAGGAGAAACGCGAGCGGAGCAAGAAGCGTCCGACGCCGAACGCGGGCCGGCGCGTGCGCGGCGCGATCGACCGGATCTCCGACACCTACGTGGCGCTGAATCTGGATTCGAGCGCGATCTTCGACGTGAACCCGGCCGCCGAGGCGCTCTTCGCCACCGACGCCGCGCGCCTGATCGGAAGCTCGTTGTCCGCCTTCATCGCGCCGGCGGACCAGCTCGTCTGGCGCGAGCTCGAGAGCCGTCTCGACGCGGGCGAAGACTCCGGCCCGATCGAGCTCACCGTCGCGCGGCCGAACGGCGACTACGTGCCGGTCGAGCTCACGATCGCAAGTCACAGTATCTCGGGAAAGCGGCTCGCGATCTTCATCGCGCGCGAGCGGGTGAAGCCGGCGCTCGATTTCGGCGGCCGCGTCTAGCGCGGCTCACTCCACGCGCAGCACCGCTCCGCTGGGCATGCGCTTCACCAGCGACTGGGTGGCGCGGTCGGCGTAATCCCGGTCGCGGGATTCGAGCGTGAGCATGGTCATGTAATCGGCGTCGGCGGCGGTGCGCGGGTAGCTGCCGAGCATGAGCTCGCTGAACTCGACCAGGAGCTCGTTCAGGTCGTGCGCGATGTCGCTCTCGATCAGGCTCACGTAGACGCGGCGCAGGAACACGGGCTCGCCGCGGAACATCTCGCGCGCGGAGTCGAACTTGGCCTGCAAGAGCCGCGGGATTCCCGGGAACACGTACACGTTTCGCACCTGAACCAGCGGGAACCAGAGATCCTTGGTCGCGATCAGCGTGGCGCCGACGGGGAGCATGCACATCTTGATCATGCTCGCGTTCGGCTCGCGGCCGCGAAGCGCCGAGTTCAGCATCCCGGTCATCTCGGCGTTCTGCTCCAGCGGCACGTCGAAGGCCGCCGCGACGCCGTCCATGGTGACGTCATCGTGTGTCGGGCCGACGCCGCCCGAGGTGAGCACGTAGTCGTACTCGCGTGAGAACTCGCGCACGTCGCGCGCGATCTCGGCGATCACGTCGGCAATCACGTGCACGCGCGGAACGTCGACGCCCTGGCGGCGCAGCTCGCGCAGCAGCCAGGGGGTGTTCTCGTCCTGCACCTTTCCGGTCAGGATCTCGTTGCCGATGATCACGATGCCGGCGGTGGACATCCCGCGGCGATCTTAGGCGGAGCGAGGGGCGGCTTCAACCGACCGGCGATGTCGCCTATGATCCCCGCGTGCCGACGGTCCGCCTGCTTCCGAAGGGCATCGAGCTCCGGGTGCCGAAGGGCGCGCGGCTGATCGACGTCGTGCGCGAGGCCGGGCTTCCGATCGCGCGCGCCTGCGGCGACGACCTGGTCTGCGGCAAGTGCGGCGTGCGGATCGTGTCGGGCCGGGTCTCGCGCGAGGCGCCGGTGGAGCGCCGCGCGAAGCAGCGCAACCGCGTCGCGCCCGACCTGCGGCTCGCCTGCGCGCTGCGCGTGAATCACGACCTCTCGGTCTCGGCGGACTACTGGTGAAGCGGGCGCTCTTGATCGTGGACCACGGCTCGCGAAAAGCCGACGCGCACGCGCACCTGGCCTGGGTCGCGGAGCAGGTGCGGCTGCGGCGGCCCGGGCTCTCGGTGTACGTGGCGCACATGGAGCTCGCCGAGCCGTCGATCGAGCAGGCCCTGCAGGCCTGCGCGGCCGACGGCATGAGCGAGCTCTTCGTGCACCCGTTCTTCCTGGTGCCGGGGCTGCACGCGGTCGAGGACGTGCCGCGGCTGGTCGAAGCGGCAGCCCGCGCGTACCCGCGGCTGTGCGTGCGCATGACCGCGTCGACCGGGTCTGTCGCCGGCATCGCGGATCTGATACTGGCTACACTCCCCACCGACCGAGACTGAGGACTTCACATGGCCCGGATCAACGACCACTACCTGAAGCTCGCCAGCGGCTACCTGTTTCCCGAGATCGGCCGGCGCGTCCGCGCGTTCCAGGACGCCAACCCGAAGGCCGAGATCATCCGGCTCGGCATCGGCGACGTGGTGCTGCCGATTCCGGCCTCGATCCGCGACGCGATGCACCGCGCGATCGACGAGCTCGGCGCCGAGGCGACCTTCCGCGGCTACGGACCAGAGCAGGGCTACGACTTCCTGCGCGAGGCGATCGCCGAGCACGACTTCAAGTCGCGCGGCGCCAGCATCTCGCCCGACGAGATCTTCGTCTCCGACGGCAGCAAGTGCGACAGCGGGAACATCCAGGAGATCTTCGCCTCGGCCGCGCGGATCGCCGTACCCGATCCGGTGTACCCGGTCTACGTCGACACGAACGTGATGGCGGGCCGCACCGGCCCGGCCGGCGACGACGGCCGCTACGAGGGAATCACCTATCTGCCCTGCAACGAGGCGAACGGATTCCGGCCCGCACCGCCGGACCGGCCGGTGGACCTGGTCTACCTGTGCTTTCCGAACAACCCGACCGGCGCGGTGGCGACCGCGGCCGACCTCGCGGCGTGGGTGCGCTGGGCGAAGGCGAACGACGCCGTGCTGCTCTACGACGCGGCCTACGCGGCGTACATCACGGATCCGTCGCTGCCGCGCTCGATCTACGAGATCCCGGGCGCGCGCGAGGTCGCGATCGAGTTCCGAAGCTTCTCCAAGCTCGCCGGCTTCACGGGCCTGCGCTGCGCGTACGTCGTGATCCCGAAGGAGCTGGTCGGCCGCGACGCGAAGGGCGACCCCGTCGAGCTGCACAGGCTCTGGCTGCGAAGGCAGACCACGAAGTTCAACGGCGCGAGCTTCCCGATCCAGGCCGGCGCCGCGGCCTGCTACACCGAGCAGGGTCGGCGCGAGACGCAGGCGAGCATCGACTACTACATGGCGAACGCGCGCACGATACGGAAGGCGATGACGGACGTGGGGCTGCGCGTGTTCGGCGCCGAGAACGCCCCCTACGCCTGGATTGCGACACCGGACGGCGTCGGATCGTGGGACTTCTTCGACCGGCTGCTGCAGCGCGCGCACGTGGTCTGCACGCCGGGCGCGGGCTTCGGCGCCTGCGGCGAGGGCTACGTGCGGCTCTCCGCGTTCGGCAAGGCCGAGAAGATCGAGACGGCGCTGTCGCGGGTGCGCCGGGAGCTCGGCGGCGCGTAGTGGACTACCGCGATTCCCCCGAGCAGGCGCGGCTGCGCGCCGAGGTGCGCGAGTTCGTCTCGGCCGATCCGGCCGTGCGCGCGCGGGCCTTCCCCGAGGACGGCTGGATCGCCGGCTTCGACCCCGAATTCTCGAAACGCCTGGCCGCGCGCGGCTGGCTCGGCATGACCTGGCCAAAGCAGTACGGCGGGCGCGAGCGCAGCTACCTGGATCGGCTGATCGTGACCGAGGAGCTGCTGCTCGCGGGCGCTCCGGTCGCCGCGCACTGGTTCGGCGACCGCCAGATCGGCCCCGCGCTTCTCGCGCACGGCACGCCCGAGCAGAAGGCCGAGCTCGTGCCGCGGATCGCGCGCGCCGAGATCAGCTTCTGCATCGGCATGAGCGAGCCCGACGCGGGAAGCGACCTGGCGGCGCTGCACACGCGCGCGGATCTCGACGGCGACGAGTTCGTTATCCGCGGCCAGAAGATCTGGACCAGCTTCGCCTCGCACGCGGACTACTGCTACCTGGTCGCGCGCACGAACGGCGACGCGGCCAGGCACAAGGGAATCAGCGAGCTCCTGGTGCCGATGAGCGCGCCCGGAATCACCGTGCGGCCGATCAAGGACATGATCGGCGAGTCGCACTTCGGCGAGCTGTTCTTCGACGAGGTGCGCGTGCCGAGAAGCGCGCTGATCGGAAAGCTCGACCACGGCTTCTACCAGATCATGCAGCAGCTCGACTTCGAGCGGAGCGGCATCGAGCGGCTGATCTCGAACGCGCCGCTCTGGCGCGACGCGAAGCGGCTCGCCGCCGAGCGCTGCCTCACCCGACGCGATCCGGCCTTGCGCGAGCAGATCGCGGAGGTCGAGATCGCCCTTCGCGCCGGCCGCGGCCTGATCTACCGCGTGGCCGAGATGCTCTCCGCCGGCCGCGTGCCGAATCACGAGGCGGCGGTCGCGAAGACCTTCTGCACCACGCTCGAGCAGCGCATCGCCGATCTGGTCTCGCGCATCGCGGGTGGCGCGGGAACGCTCGAAGGCGGCGACCCGCGCGCCGCGCTCGCGGGCCGCGCCGCGCGCTCGCTGCTCTACGCGCCCGCCTACACGATCCAGGGCGGGACGAACAACGTCCTGCGCAACATCATCGCCACGCGCGGGCTCGGGCTGCCGGGCTGAGCGTCTACGCGCGCGGCGCGAGTCGATAGCGCATGGGCAGGTGCTTGATCCCCGCGACGAAGCTCGCGGCCAATCGGTCGACGGGCCCGGCGAGCTCGACGTCCTGGAGCCTTCCGATCAGCTCGCTGAAGAGCGCGCGCTGCGAGCGCCGCGCCAGATGCGAGCCGATGCAGAAGTGCTCGCCGATGCCGAAGCCCAGGTGCGGGTTCGGGTGTCGGTCGATCCGGAACGCGTACGGGTCTTCGAAGACGTCCTCGTCGCGGTTCGCCGAGGCGTAGAACAGCACCACGCGCTGGTCCGCGCGGATCTTCGCGCCGCCGAGCTCGTAGTCGCGCGCGGCGGTGCGCATCATGAAGTTCACGGGCGTCGACCAGCGCACGATCTCTTCGACCGCGTCCGCGACGCGCCCGGCCGGGTCCGCGCGCAGCTTCTCGCGCTCGGCCCGGTTCTCGATCAGCGCGTGCATGCCGCCGGCCAGGCTGTTCCGCGTGGTGTCGTGACCGGCGGTGAAGGTGATCAGGTAGTAGCCGAGCGTCTCGACGTCGCCCATCCGCGCGCCGTCGACTTCCGCGTTTGCCAGCACGCCGGCGAGGTCGCCGCTCGGGTTCGCGCGCCGGTCCGCGATGATCTTCCCGAAGTACTGCAGGAACTCGAGGCCGAGCGCCATGAACGCCGCGTTGCGGTCCGCCTCGCTGCGCTTGAACTCCGGATCGTCGGCCGCGAAGAGCTGCTGCGTGAGCCGCAGGATCACCGGCTCGTCGGCCTCGGGAACGCCGAGGATCGAGCACAGGATGCGCAGCGGGTGCGGCACCGCGATCTCGGTCACGAAGTCGCAGGTGCCTTCGCCGCCGCGCTGCGCGTCGTAGAGCCGGTCGACGAGCCTGCGCGCGCTGGCCTGCACCGTGCCGTCGATCCGCGCCAGCGCCTGCGGCGTGAACCAGGGGCTCGCCACCTTGCGGTACTTGCGGTGCTTGGGCGGATCCATGGTGATGATCGTCTGCATCATGTCGAACGGCCCGCGCTCCCCGCGCGCGATCCGCTCCGCGACGTCGCGCGTCGGCGGCACGATCCCCGGCCCCGACAGGAACGCATCCGGCTGCTTCGATATCTCGGCGATGTGCGCGTGCTTGGTGATGGCCCAGAACGGCACGTTGTCCGCCGGGTCGCACCAGTGCACCGGCGACTCGCGCCGCAGCCGCGCCCAGATCTCGTGTGGGTAGCCCAGGGTCGCGTAGCGCTGCGGGTCGAGGAGGTCGGTTCCGTCGGTGATCGTCATCCGCCCATCTTCTCGCGCCCCGCGCCGCGCGACAAGCTTCTCCCGGGCCTCGGGTTGGACGCCTTCGCGGGCGCCATCTACGGTTGGCGCGTGCGTTACCCCGCCGTGCTCGCCCTCGCGCTCGCAGCCGGCTGCGTGACCGCGGTGCCGAAGAGCCGCCTCGAGCCCCAGGAACGCGTCGCGGTCGAGATCCGCGGCCCGACCGAGACCGACCTCGAGGCGCGCGGCCTCGCGGGCCAGACCCTGCGCGGCACGAGCGGCGTCGCGACGGCCTTCATGACCGGATGCCTGCAGGGCGCGCACGGCGCGGCGCCGCTCGCGCTGCTCGTCTGCACCGCCGTCGGCCTGGTCATCGCCCCCGTCGGCGGCGTCGCCTACGGCGCGGTGACGGCGCTTCCCGCGGAAGGCGTCTCCGAGCTGAACCAGACGCTCGGCCCGCTCGTCGACGAGCGCGAGCTGCAGTCGCGCCTCGCCGCCGCCGTCTCGAGCGAGCTCGCGCATCGGCGCAGCATCGTCCCCACGCGCGACCGCGCCGACGCGATCCTCGCGCTGCGCCTGCACGGCCTCGAGGTGCAGCAGCACGCAGGCGATCGCGTCTCGCTGCGCATCACCGCCGCCGCCCGCGTCGAGACCGGCGGCGAAGACCCCGGCAAGCCCCGCGCCCCCTGGCGCGCCACCGAGCACGAGACCCCGCCCCGCCCGTTCCACGACTGGGTCGCAAGCGACGGCCGCGCGCTGCTCGAGGACCTCGACGCCGCGCTCGAAGCCATCGCCGCCGACGTCGTCCGCGCGGCGCTCCGGCCGCAGGAGTTCGGGAAACCCTAGCGCGGCTTCCGCGTACGCCGCGCGGGGGGAGTCTTCGCCTTCGATTGCGCCTCGGGCTTCTCGTGCGTCCACGGAATCCGTTCGGTCGTCGGCTCCGGGCGCCTGTTCCGCGCCGACTCGTCCATGGCGAGCCAGAAGTTGCGCGACTCGGGATCGGACATGTTGCGCGAGATGCGCTTGTTCAACTCCCCTCTCCTTCTCCCAGAAGCCCGCGAAGCTCGTCCGCGGCCCATCCCTCGCGGTCGATCGCGGAGGAGTATGACATCTCCAACCGTGGTCGCCGAAACTCTCCGAGAACGAAGCCGGCCGCATCCTTCCTCGCGATTTCCTCGCCGTCCGGAGCCCGCATGGAGAACAGCTCTACGTACCTGCGCGGCGCCACGCCGACGAACGGCTCGAACAGGACTCGGCTCTTCGAGCGCTTCTCGAGCGAGATCGAATCGTCGAAGAGCTCGCGCGCCCTGCTCTTCGGATACGGCTCGATGAATACTACGCGGTCAATCGCCGCCGACACGATGTGCTTCGCGCAGACGTGGCAAGGGAAGGTCGTTGCGTACAGCGAACATCCCCGCGTCGACACGCCAACCCGAGCGGCCGAGAGAAGCGCGTCCGCCTCGGCGTGCACGGCGCGGCCGAACTCGGTGAGAGCTGAAATGGTCGTGGACTCGAGGCGCTCCTGGATCCCTCGCGCTCTCTCGAGTCGACCGGCCGGAGACAACGACTCCCAGCCGTCGATCACTCGACTCGCGATCTCCGTCGCCATCCGTTCGCGCATCTCGTCGCTCGAGTCGCGACCCCGAATGTGATCGCGTGCATCCTCGGGGTCGCCGTCGAAGTAGGGTCCGCCGCCCGCACGCGGAACCTCATTGGTCCCCACTGCGATCAGGTCCCGGTGCGGGCTCAGGATCGCCGCGCCAACCTGCCGGCCGAGCTGCACCGAGCGAAGCGCGCTCGCGTAGGCCTGGAACATCCCGAACTCGTCGGGTGTCGGGCCGTGTAGGCCTTTGCCGTACACCAGGGCGAAGTACCGCTCGATCTGCGAGGCGATCGCCGAACGCGACTTTGCGACGTTCACGAATACGTCTGCCAAATGGAACGTGTCCCGCAGCCGTTGGCCCGACGTCGATGGTTCGCGCTCATCGCGCGCAATCAGCTCCGCAATCCGATCTTCGTGCATGCCATGGTCCGCAAGTCGCTCCTCGCGCGCTTCGACCGGGGAGTACACGCCAACCAGGTGGAATCCGTCTCTGTACACCCGGCGCAGTAGATCGACTTCGGCCGGATGCTTGAGCTGGCGCAGCACGAAGGCCCTGCCATCGAGCCTGGTCAGTCCTCTTCCGCGTCGATTGCGGATCTGGCCGACCGCCGCCATCGCGAGGATGTCGTCGTGCCCGGTCGCCTCGCGCGCCTCGTTCCCGCGCCGCATGCCCGCGTCGATGCGCTCGGCCTCGCCAGCACTCGAACCAGGTGACGGCGTCGAGAGGTCGAACAGTTCCGTGAGTCCACTCAGGTGAATCAGCTCGACTTCGTAGCCGAGCTTCTCGAGGGCACTGGCGATCCGGCTCTGCACCAGCTCTAAGGGCGCGCCGACTCCGGCCGCCAATCCAATCACGACCTCGGAGCGAAGCCTCCGCGCCCTCTGCGCACGCTTCCTGACGCTCATGAGGACTAGATAGTCGAGGTCAGCGCCGAGTGGTAGGTGAACTCCGGTCATCATCAGGAGACGACGGGGGCAGATCACCCTTTGTCGCCCCGGAGCAAGATCCTGACGCGCTTTCGCGGAGCGGATCGCGGGAAGTCCGGCTCCGACCTGATGGATCCCGGACGACTGCAGGACTGTGGTACCGTGACTTCTGGGAACGCGAGGACCCCGGAACGTTCAATTCACTGCACTGGAGAGTCTGTTGAGCGAGCGAGCAGCGGTGATTCGTACCATCATCACGGCGTCGATCCTGCTGCTATCTCTTGGATCCGTCGGCTGCATTACCACGGGTGGCAAGGAGCTCCCGGAGATCACGACCTCGGAGCCGGGGTTTCGGCCATCCGTCGAGTACTCGGTGAGTCCGGCATTCTCGTTTCACCTCGACGGCGGCAAGCTCGTGACCTCCAACCGGATGGGGAACGAGATCAACGACGCGATCCTGGATCGATGGCGCGACAAGGAAGTCATTCGCTCCTACTCGTATGCCAAGCCAGGCCAGAGCCCTGGGTCGGCCGATTACTCCCTCGTGCTCATGGGAATGCAGGACGGGGATTCCAGCATCGCGCTGCAGATCATCAGCGGCCTCACGTTGTTCGTGATCCCCTACTACGTTGACACCCGGTTCTCGCTCGAATACGAGCTCGTGGAGAGGACCTCCGGGCGCCGCTACAGAGCCGCGGCGAACAATGAGTTCGTCACGGTGGTGAGCCTGCTCCTGCTCCCGATCTCGCCATTCATGCAGGGGGCCAGGCACCGCGCCCTCTCTCGAATCGCGGACCACGTGTACCAGGATCTGCATGAGCAAGGGGCGTTCCAGACTTCGCCGCCACCCCTCTCGGCCGAGAAACCACCGGAGCCCGCTCCGAGTGCTGCGACACTTCGCGCGGTTGAGCCCCCGCCTGTGGAACCACCGATACCCCCAGCCGATTCGAAGCAGAGGTCGGTCGCGGAACGCCTCGAGGAACTCGATCTGCTGTGGAAGCGACGGCTCATCACGGAAGAGGAATATCGAGACCGCCGCGAGGCGATCCTATCCAGTCTCTAGTCCTTGCCGACGACCTCGACGTGGCAATGGCCGCAAGGAGGTCGCGCGGATCGTCATCGCGCCGAGTCGTATCAGGCGCCAGCTCTCCCGCCGCGCTGTCCGCTGGGCGCCCAAGCGAAGATGCCTCTCGGCCACTGCGCGAGTGGATAGGCCATCGAGTCTCGCTCGACCCCATGGTACAACCGTCCCCGTGCTCCTCGACGTCGATTCGTTCCGCGAGCGAACTGCCTACGACCTCGACGGTCTGGTCGCGGACCTGCAGGACGAGACACGGCGGGGCGGGGCGAGCGAGGCCGGCGCCTGGCGCAACTCGCTGCCCGCGCTCGCCGGCGTGCTTGGTCACGAGGCGCTGAAGGGCTTCCACGTGCATCTGGGCAGCCGCGGCGACGTCGCGGTCGAGTACCGCCTGCCCGCATCCGCGTCATGGGCCGACGTGGTGCTGCTCGGACGGGACGAATCGAAGCCCGCGGCCGTGATCGTCGAGCTCAAGGACTGGAACACCGAAGGGGATCGGCCGGGGCCGCGCGAGGGGTTGGTGCTGCACGCGGAGCGCGAGGTCTCGCACCCGTCCGATCAGGTGCGCGGCTACGTCGAGTACTGCCGCCGCTTCCACAGCGCCGTGCAGGAGGACGGCGCGGGCGTGTCGGGCTGCGTGTTCTTCACGTTCGCATCGTCGGCGGAGCCGTACTCGGCGGCGCCGCACCGCGCGCTGGTCGCGGAGTATCCGGTCTTCACGCGCAGCCGGGCGGACATCGCGGATCGCTTCCCAGCACACCTGGCGGCGAGGCTCCGGCAGCCCGACCCTGGCTTCGCGCACCGCTTCGAGCTCGGGCAGTACCGCCAGGACCGTGGCTTCGTGCGACAGGTGGCGCAGGCGATCGCGAACCGGCGCGAGAGCCCGTTCGTGCTTCTCGACGAGCAGCGCGCGGGCTTCGAGAAGTGCATGAAGCAGGTCGAGCGAGCGCTGGCGCCCGCGAAGACGGGCGCGCGGCGGAAGCCCGGGCGCAAGAGTGTGGTGATCGTCGAGGGTCCGCCGGGCTCGGGAAAGTCCGTGGTCGCGGCGCACCTGTGGGCGACACTGGCCGGTGACGACCGGATCGACGGAAACGTGGTTCTGACGACGACCTCGAGCGCGCAGCGCTCGAACTGGGAGGGGCTGTTCGAGCTCGCGTCCGGCAAGCGCGCCGCGCGCGGGGTGGTGGTCGGGGCGAACAAGTACAACCCGGGCCTGTCGCCGGTCTGGGTGAAGCGCGAGCGCGATCGCGGGCGCAGGACCGAGATCTCGACTTGGCGCGATAACCTGGAGCGGTTCGCTGCTCTCGGCGAGCGCAGCCGCTGCCCGGACGACACGTTCGCCGTCTCGATCGTCGACGAGGCGCACGCCCTGATCGACCCCACCGTCGCGGGCAAGGAAGGGGTGTCACCGTCCGGGTGGGCCATGCACGCGGGCCCGCAGGCCTGGCACGTGATCCGCAGCTCGCGCGTCAGCGTCTTCCTGATGGACACCGAGCAGAGCTACCGCGACAACGAGACGACCTCGCGCGAGAGCATCGGGCGCTTCGCGGCCGAGCTAGGCGTCGAGAAGATCGAGCACGTGAGCCTGGCGGGCGCGCAGTTCCGCTGCGGCGGCTCGGCCGAGTACATGACGTGGCTCGGCGCCGCGCTAGGTCTGGACGAGCGCACGGAGCCCGCGAGCACGTGGCGGCGCGGCTTCGGCGGACCGTTCGCGTTCGAGATCGTCGACGACCCCGCCGCGCTCGACGAGGCGCTGCGCCCGCGGGTAGCCGAAGGGCAGACGGTGCGCCTGCTCGCGTCCTACGCGCGCCCATGGCGGACCAAGGGCGAGTACGACCCACACCGCCTGGCCTCGACGGCCCGCGACTTCCAGCTCGAGTTCGCGCGCGACGGCGAGCCGCGCACCTGGTCGCGAATCTGGAACTTCGCCCCGGAGCAGGACTACACGCTCTTCGTGCAGGCGCCCGCGAGAAGCGCGATGGCGGACGACCCGCTCTGCGAAGTCGGCTGCCCCTACGTGGTGCGCGGCTTCGACTACGACTACACGGGCGTGCTCTGGATGAGCGACCTCGTCTGGCGCGGCGACCGCTGGGTGGCGCAAGCGGAGCACATCCACGAGTCGGCCTGGCGCAAGACGCTCGCCGCCGCGCGCCGCGAGCGCGGTCGCGGCCCGAACAGCGACGACCTGCTGCGCCGGCTGCAGCGCGGCTACCGGATCCTGCTCTCCCGCGCGATCCGCGGCACGTTCGTCTGGTTCGAGGACCCGGAGACGCGCGAACACATCGAGCGACTGCTGCGCGCTCCAGGATGAGTTCCGCTCGCGATGGAAGTTGGCGGGATCTCCTTGTTGGCGGACGCGCCCAGGGATAGCCTTCGAGCGATGACCAAGGCGGGCGAGAAGCGGCTGGAAGATGCGTTGAAGTTGGCAGTATCGGACCGAGCGGCGTGCGGCGCGGGTGCGTTCCGATGTCGATTCCGGAGCACCGTGGGCCGAGGTTCGTGACCGGATTCGGAACGGACTCACCACGCGTTGACGCTTCCGCTTCGGATCAGCGACGAAGCGGAATCCGCGCGCTGGCGCGACAGCCATCGCCTCGATTGCAGCTACTGGCGATCGCGCACGATCGGAGACGGCCAGCGTACTGGGCAGGCCGACTGCCGCGCTGACGGTCGAATGAGGAGGATCGGCGAAGATGACGACGACAGCTTCGGCTCGCGTGCTCGCATACCTCGGCTTGGCGGCTTTGCTCGCTGCGTGCTCTGAGGCCGCACGGGAAGTGAGCGAACTCGCGCGCTACCCGATCGCGGATCTCGGGGGCGTGATCGCGGGGTCGGGGGTCGAGCTCGACCGCGAGGTGACGAGCGACGGGAATGGGTCGCTTCGCGTGCGGGTCGACGGGCCGACGACGCTGCGGCTCTTCGAAACGGGCGACGTCGACGTCGAGGACGCGCGGCTCACCTACCGGGCGCGACTTCGCACGGAAGGCGTGGAGGGCCGGGCGTACTTGGAGATGTGGTGCGTCTTCGAAGGGCGCGGCGAGTACTTCTCGCGCGCGCTCGACGCTCCGCTCTCGGGCTCGAACGACTGGTCGACGCAGGAGACGCCGTTCCTGCTGCAGAAGGGCGAGAATCCCAGCCGCGTGAAGCTGAACTTGGTGATCGACGGCAAGGGCACGGTCTGGATCGACGACGTGCGGCTGCTCGCGGGGCCGAAGTGACGCAGATCCACCGCTGGGTCGAGGCGGCGCGCGCGGGCGCGAACCCGAACGTGGTGGCGCGGGTGCGCTCGGGCTGGGTTCTGGCCGGCGCGCAGCAGGTGGTTCCCGGCTACTGCCTGCTCGTTCCCGATCCGGTGGTCGCCGATCTGAACGCGCTCGCGGGGGCTGCGCGGAGCCAGTTCCTGGACGACATGGCCGCGCTCGGCGACGTGCTGCTGCAGGTGACCGGCGCGGCGCGGATCAACTACGAGATTCTCGGCAACGCCGAGCCGGCGCTGCACGCGCACCTGTTTCCGCGCTGCGAGTCGGAGCCCGAGGCGACCCGGCGCGCGCCGGTCTGGCTGCACGACTGGGAGCGCGCGCCGCGCTTCGAACGCGAGTCGCAGGGGGAGCTCATCGCCGGCATCGCTCGCCTGCTCGAAGTCCGAGGGCGGGTGATCCCGTCCGTGGCATACTCGGGGCCGGGTCCGAGCAGCGAGGAGAAGCGCGGATGACCGAGTCGCCTTCGGTCGTGATTCTGGGAGCGGGTGTCTCTGGATTGTGTACGGGGATCCAGCTGCTCCGGGCCGGGATCTCGTCGTTCACCATCCTGGAGAAGTCCGACCGCGTCGGCGGCACCTGGTACGACAACCAGTATCCGGGCGCGGCCTGCGACGTGCCCTCGCACTTCTATTGCTACTCGTTCGAGCCGAACCCCGATTGGAGCCGGAAGTTCTCGGGTCAGGCCGAGATCCAGCGCTATCTCGAGCACTGCGCCGGGAAGTACGGGCTGCTGCCGCACATCCGCTTCGGCTGCGAGGTTGCAAGCGCGCGCTTCGACGAAGGCGCGGGGCTCTGGCGTGTTCACACGCGCGGCGGCGAGTCGCTCGACGCCACCGTGCTGGTGAGCGGGGTGGGCCAGCTGAACCGCCCGCACGTTCCCGACCTGTCGGGGCTCGGCGACTTCGCGGGCGTCTGGTTCCACTCCGCGCGCTGGCGGCACGACTGCGATCTCGCGGGCAAGAACGTGGCGGTGATCGGCAACGGCGCAAGCGCGATCCAGTTCGTGCCCAAGCTCGCAACGCTCGCCGGCCGGCTCACCATCTTCCAGCGCTCGGCGAACTGGGTCGTGCCGCGCGGCGACTACGCCTACAGCGAGCGCGCGAAGCGGTTCTACCGCGCCTTCCCGCCGCTGCTGCGCCTGTACCGCTGGTTCTTCTACTGGCAGCTCGAGCGGAACTACCTGGCCTTCGGCGCCAATGGCCGAACGGCGCGGAACTTCGAGAAGGCCGCGCGCAATTGGCTCGAGGCGTCGGTCCCGGACCCGAAGCTCCGCGCGCTGCTCACGCCCGACTACCGCGTCGGATGCAAGCGGATCCTGATCGACGACGACTTCTACCCGGCGCTGTCGCGGCCGAACGTCAGCGTCGAGCCGAGCGGGATCGCGCGGATCACCCGCGACGGGATCGAGACGAAAGACGGCGCGATCCATCCCGCCGACGTGATCGTGCTCGCGACGGGCTTCGAGACCACCACGTTCCTCGCGCCGATCGAGATCGCCGGCCGCGGCGGCCGCACGCTCGCCGACGCCTGGGATGGCGGCGCCGAGGCGCACCTGGGGATCTGCGTCTCGGGCTTTCCGAACTTCTTCATGATGTACGGACCCAACACGAATCTGGGTCACAACTCGATCATCTTCATGATCGAGGCGCAGGTGCGCTACGCGGTTCGGTGCATTCGCGCGCTCGCGGAGAAGCGCCTGCGCTTGCTCGACGTCCGGCCCGAGGCGCAGCAGCGCTTCAACGCGGGCCTGCAGCGCGAGCTCGAGAAGACGGCCTGGGCCGCGGGCTGCAGGAGCTGGTACAAGACAGCGTCGGGAAAGATCACCAACAACTGGTCGAGCTCGACGCTCGCGTACTGGTGGAAGACGCGCCGCCCGAAGCTCGACGACTTCGAGCAGGCGTCCTAGCCGGTCGCCGCAACGCCGATGCGATTCCTCCCGCGTCTCTTCGAGAACAATCGCAGCTGGGCCGCCGCGCGCGTCGCGGCGGATCCCGACTTCTTCGAGCGGCTCTGCGGGCTGCAGGCGCCGGAGCACCTCTGGATCGGCTGCGCGGACAGCCGCGTGCCGGCGAACGAGATCGTGGGGCTGGCGCCCGGCGAGCTCTTCGTGCACCGGAACATCGCCAACGTCGTCGCGCCCGACGACTCGAACTGCCTCTCGGTGCTGCAGTACGCAATCGACGTGCTGAAGATCAAACACATCATCGTCTGCGGCCATTACGGCTGCGGCGGAGTGCAGGCGGCGTTCGGGCCGCCGCTCGAGCTACCGCTGGAGAGCTGGCTGCAACACATCCGCGCGGTGCGGCGCGCGCACGAGCGCGAGCTCGAGTCGCTCCCGGACGACGCTTCGCGCCTGCGCAGGCTCTGCGAGCTGAACGTCCGCGCGCAGGTTCGCTCGGTCTGCCGCGTCGCCACAGTGGTCGACGCGTGGGAACGCGGTCAGAGCCTCGCCGTACACGGCTGGGTCTACGACCTGCACGACGGGCTGCTTCGCGACCTGGGTGTGAGCGCCGAGGGCGGCGCGGACTGACTCGAGGGGGATCCGATGGAGGGAGGTCGCGGAGTTCTCGGCTCGCTGATCCTCGCCGCGGGAATCGCGCTCGCGGGATTGCTCGCCGCGAACGGATTCGTCGCCGCGCGCGGCGCGGATCGCTTCGTGACCGTGAAGGGCATCTCGGAGCGCGACGTGGTCGCCGACGTCGCCGTCTGGCCGCTTCGCGTGGTCGCGTCCGAGAACGACCTCGCGCGCGCGAACGCGCAGATCGAGACCAGCATCGGCCAGATCCGCGCCTTCCTCGCCCGCCACCAGCTCGACGCCTCGCAGTCGCGCGTGAGCGGCTTCTCGGTGACGGATGCGCAGGCGAACCCGTACCGCTCGGGTGACGGCGGGAACCGCTTCGTGATCAACCAGACGCTGGTGGTGCGCTCGGCCGAGCCTGCGAAGCTGCTCGAAGCGAGCGCGAAGGTGGGCGAGCTGGTCGCGGCAGGCGTGGTGCTCTCGAGCGGCGGCGAGTACGGCGGCGGCGGGCCGACCTTCATCTTCACGAAGCTCAGCGACCTGAAGCCCGAGATGATCGCCGAGGCCACCGCCCGCGCCCGCGAGGCGGCCGAGCAGTTCGCGCGCGACTCGGGCAGCCGGATCGGCGGGATCCGCCGCGCGAATCAGGGCACGTTCGAGATCCTGCCGCGCGACCGCGCGCAGGGAATCACCGAAGAGGGGCAGCTCGAGAAGACGGTGCGCGTCGTCTCGACGATCGACTACGTCCTCGAGTGACTGGACGCCGTTGCCGCCGCTCGGGGTAGACTGCCGCCATGGGTCTATGCGAGCTCTGCAGAGATGCAAGCTGAGATCGACGCGCTGGTGCCGCTTCTCGCCGCGCTGCGCTTCGCCTCGGAGAAGCACCGCGCCCAGCGCCGCAAGGGCGCCGACGCCTCGCCGTACGTCAACCACCCGATCGAGGTCGCGGAGCTGCTCGCACGCGTCGGCGGCGTGCGCGACGTGGAGGTGCTCGCGGCCGCGATCCTGCACGACACGATCGAGGATACCGAGACGACCCCTGAGGAGCTCGAGCGCGTGTTCGGCGCGCGCGTACGGGCGCTGGTCGCCGAGGTGACCGACGACAAGAGCCTGCCGAAGCAGGAGCGCAAGCGGCTGCAGCGTGAACACGCGCCGCACCTCTCGCTCGACGCGAAGCAGATCAAGCTCGGCGACAAGATCTCGAACGTGCGCGAGATCGCGGCGTCGCCGCCCGACGGCTGGCCGCTCGAGCGCCGGCACGAGTACATCGAATGGGCGCGCTCGGTCGTCGCAGGCTGTCGCGGCGCCAACGCCGCGCTCGCGCGGTTCTTCGATGAAGTGGCCGCAGAGGCAGAAGCCGGGCTCCGCTCCTGATCGAGCGCTCTCGCACCGTGCGCTACGAGCGCGGATCTCCCCAGTGCTTTCCGACCAGCGCGAGGGCCGAGTGGCTGAAGCGGAGCTTCCCGGCTTCGCGGCGCACGTTCAGGCCGCAGCGGTCGACCTCGAGCGAGGCCTCGAAGAGCGCGAGGATCTCGCGCGTCGCCGTCTCGCCCGGGCCGCCGTGGTCGAGCCACTCCGCGACGTCGTAGTCCAGCGTCGAGCGCGGGCGCGCCTTGATCTCGAGGTCCGCGGCTTCGAAGAGGCGCTCGAGCTCGGACGCGGGGAGCGCTCGCGCGTGGCTCGGATCGCAGAGCCGTTCGATCCGGTTCTGGTACTCGGCCTTCTGCGGATCCTCGGACGCGACGATGTCGGCGACGAGCAGCCGGCCGTTCGGGGCCAGCACGCGCGACATCTCCGCGAGCACGCGCTCGGGGCGCGCGAAGTGGTGGAATGCGGCGCGGCAGCTCACGACGTCGAAGCTCGCGTCCGGAAACGGCAGCCGCTCCGCGTCGCCGGCGCGGAACGAGAGGTTCGCGATCCCGCGCCGCGCGGCTTCGGCGCGCGCGCGCTCCAGGAACGCGTCGGTCGCGTCGAATCCGACCGCGGTCGCGCAGCGCGAGGCCAGCGCCATGGTCAGGAAACCCGGACCACAGGCGATGTCGAGCGCGCGATCGCCGGGCTTCGCGCCGGAGAGCGCGGCCAGTCCGAGCAGCCCGGCTTCGTCGCTGGCCTGGCGGGTGCGGATGTACGCATCCGCCTGGCGGGTGAACTGCGCGCGCACCTTGTCGATCTGCTCGCTGGAGTCGGCCATCGCGCTAGTCTACGCGGGAATGGTTCTCGTCTGCGACGAGCGAACGGTTCTCCGCTCCCCACGACTCGAGGACGCCACGCGCTTGTTCGCGGCCATCGACTCGAGCCGCGAGTACCTGCGCCGCTGGCTGCCCTGGGTGGACGAGAGCACGTCCGCAGTCCAGACCCGCGAGTTCCTGCGCAGCGCGATCGCCGGCGCCGCGGAGGGCAAGTCGCTGATCCTGTTGATCGAGCACGAGCGCGACCTCGGCGGCACGGCGGGCTTCAACTGGATCGACCCTGCGAACTCGAGCTGCGAGATCGGCTACTGGCTGCGCGAGGACCTGCAGCGGCGCGGGATCATGACCGCCTGCTGCCGCGCGCTGGTCGGGCACGCGTTCGACGGCCTGGGCCTGAACTCGGTGCGGATCTCCGCGGCGGCGGGCAACGAGCGCAGCCGGCGCATCCCCGAGCGGCTGGGCTTCCAGCTCGGCGGCGTGATCCGCGAGGCGGAGCGCCTGCCGCACGGCTTCGTGGACCTGGCGGTCTACACGCTACTGCGTCGCGAGCACGGCGCCTGATCAGCGCCGGAGCTGCTTCTCGAGCTGCTTCGCGGCCGCGTCGCCGAAGTACTTGCGCGTCTGCTTCACGTTCGGGCCGTTCTCGTCGTAGCAGATGCGCACGCTCTGGTCGCAGCCGACGCCGTGCTTGCGCCGCGTGATTCCAGAGCTGCCGTTCGCGGGGCTGCCCAGGTTCTGCTCCAGCTTTGCTGCGGCCGCGTCGCCGAAGTAGCGCCGCGTCTTGTTCGGATTCGGCCCCTTCGGCCCGTAGCAGACCTGCGTGCGCATGTCGCAGCTGGTCTCTCCGTCGGGCTCGAAGATCCATTTCGGCTCGCGCCGGGAGTCGGTGGCATCGGTCTGGATCCTGCGCGCGGCCTGATCTCCGAAATACGCGCGCGTCTGCGAGGCGCTCGGCCGGGAATCGATGGTACAGACCTGTGTAGCGCGATCGCAGGCCACCCCGCGCTCCGGGTAGAAGACCCGCTCGCTGCTCGCGCGCGAGCTCGTCTGCGCGGATTCGCACGCGAGCAGGAGGCAAGCGACGGCGACGAGGAGCGGTTTGGCGACCACGGCGGGGAAATCTAGCGGGGAATTCCCGGGCGCAATCGCTGAATGTCGGACCTGACGGGCCGAGCTTCGGATATAGTCGCGCGCAGTAGCTGGCACGGACTCGAGGAGGCTCGGATGGCCCTGTCGAACCGGCTCGCGGCGGAGTTTCTCGGCACGTTCTGGCTCGTGCTCGGTGGCTGCGGCAGCGCCGTGCTGGCGGCCGCGTTCCCGGACGTCGGGATCGGATTGCTCGGTGTCTCGCTGGCCTTCGGGCTGACCGTGCTCACGATGGCCTATGCGATCGGTCACGTTTCGGGGTGCCATCTGAATCCCGCGGTGAGCGTGGGGCTGGTCGTCGGCGGGCGCTTCCCGGCCGCCGAGCTCGCGCCCTACGTGATCGCGCAGGTCGCCGGCGCGATCATGGGCGCCGGGGTCCTGTACGTGATCGCCACTGGGAACCCGGCCTTCGACGTCGCCTCGGGCTTCGCATCGAACGGCTACGGCGATCACTCGCCCGGCGGCTACGCGCTCTCGTCGGCGCTGGTCTGCGAGCTGGTGATGACCTTCATGTTCCTGATGATCATCCTCGGCGCCACGGATCCGCGCGCGCCCGCCGGGATGGCGCCGCTCGCGATCGGCCTTGGACTCACGCTGATCCACCTGATCTCGATTCCGGTCACGAACACGTCGGTGAATCCGGCGCGGAGCAGCGGCCCCGCGCTCTTCGTCGGCGGCTGGGCGCTCGCGCAGCTCTGGCTGTTCTGGGTGGCACCGCTGGCGGGCGCAGCGCTCGCGGGGGTGGCGTACCGGGGGATCGCGGGCAGCCGACCGCGCTGAGCCGCAAGGCTCGAGTAGAATCTCCGAGTGCCGGAGTCCTCGTTCCTGCGGCGCGGGTGGATGCCGCTCTTGCTGATTGCGCTGGCGGTCCTGCCGTTCTGGCCGTCGCTCGCGGGCGACTTCATCGAGGACGACCGCCCGATCATCCGCGACCGCGCCGAGCTTCGCGACCCGTCCGCGATTCCGAGCCTGTTCTCGCAGACCTACTGGCCCCGGGAGCTGCCGGGCGGTCTGTACCGGCCGCTCACGATGACGAGCTACGCGCTCGATCGGGTCGTGTGGGGCGCGGACGCGACCGGCGCGCCGTCGCGAGTCGGCATCCACGCGAGCAACCTGATCCTGAACGCGCTCGCCGTGCTGCTGCTGTTCGGGATCCTGCGCGAGCGCTGCCGGGACCGGCTCTCCGCGTTCGTCGCTGCGGCCCTGTTCGCCGTGCACCCCGTGCACGTCGAGGCGGTGTCCCACATGGTCGGGCGCGCCGACCTGCTGATGGCGGTCTCGTTCCTGGCCGCGTTCGCTCTGCACTCGCGCGGCGGCGCCGCCCGGATCGCCGCTGCGGGTCTCTACGCGCTCGCGTGTCTTTCGAAGGAGATGGCGGTGGTGCTGCCAGGGGTGCTGCTGGCGCGAGCCTGGCTGGACCGCGGCGACCAGCGCGCGAGCGCGTTCCTGCGCAGGCAGGCGCTCGAGCTCGCGCCGCAGGCGCTGGCGTTGGCGATCTTCCTCGCGCTGCGCGGGGTCGCGCTCGGCGCGTCCGCGAACCCGCCGGTCGCCTTCGCGCTCCGGGCTGCACCGCAGTACCTGGCCTTCCAGGACCCCGCGCCGTTCGAGGTCGGACTCACGATGATCCACGCGCTAGGCGAGATCCTGCGCCTGTTGGTCGCGCCGTTCGCGCTGTCGGCGGACTACTCGGGGTTTCCCCACGCGAAGGGGCTCTCGGCCGCGATTGCGCTCTCTGCGGTGCTGATCGCGGCGTTGGTGTTTGCCGCGGCTCGCGCCGCGCGGCGCGGTCGGCGCGAGCCGGCCTTCTGGCTGCTCTTCTTCGCGCTCACCTGGCTTCCCGTCTCGAACCTTCTGTTCCCGAGCGGAGTCGTGCTGGCCGAACGCACGCTGTACCTGCCGTCCGTCGCGCTCGCCGGGCTGGTCGCGCTTGCGGTCGAGCGGGCGGCTTCGTGGGACCGACGCTCGTTGGTGTTGCCCGCGGCTGCGATCGCGGTCTTCGCCGCGCTGTCGAACGCGCGGGCGGGCGTCTGGCGCGACTCGCGCACGCTCTTCGAGGAGACCGTCGCAACCGGGCGCCACAGCGGACACATCGCGAAGACGGGGCTGGTCTCCGAGCTGATTCTCGAGCTCGGCCGCGAATCGGACCCCGCGACGCTATTGCGCTCGCTCGCGCTCGCCCGCGCCTCTCTCGACGAACGGCCCACCACCAGCAATCTGCGCCAGGTCGCAAGACTCGAAGAGGCGTCGGGCGAGCTCGACTCCGCGCTGGAACGCCGGGTCTCGCTCTACCACTTCGTTCCGTCGGATCTCGAGAACCGAGAGGCTCTTCTCCGCGTGCTCGACCGGCTCGTCGCGCAGCGCGCCGCGGCGAACGACAGCTACCAGGTGCTGAGCCTGACCGGGACCGGATTCCTGGTCGCCAAGCGCAGCGGAGACCCGCAGCTGCTCCAGGCATGGGGCCCGCGACTCGACCGCGCCCATCAGGACTACATCGACGAGGCGATCGCATCCGGCGACCCCGACGAGGCGAGGCGGCGCGTCGAGTCACTGGCGCGGACGTTCCCGAATCACCCGCTTCTCGAGCGCTACCGCGAGCTGCGAAGCGTCACGCCTCCGCGCGCTGGCGACTGAAGACGAAGTTCGAGATCTCCTCGCGGTGCTCGAGAAGCTCCGGCTCGCCGCCGGTCTCGAAGTGGATCCCGTAAAAGATTCCGTCCGGCGCCGCGGCGCGGTGCCGGATCGACGCCGGCAGCTCGATCGAGGCGTCGCCTCCGGGCAGCTGGAAGCGAAGCCGAAGCGACACGACGCTGAACAGCAGGCGATCCGCGTCGGCCTTGAGCAGCAGGCGGGCGCCGGAGGCCGATATGTCCTGGATCGAGCCCGCGAGCTCGAGTGTCTCGCCGCTCCGCTTTGCGATCACCGTGACGTCGACGTGCTCCTTCGGCGCGAGCATCACGCGGGCGGCCGCACGGCGCGAGATCAGGCGCAGGAATGCGTCCGTCGCAGTGGGGTCGGCCGTGGGTCTGGCGTCGAGCTTCAGGCGATAGGTGCGATTGGGCTCGGCCTCCGCCCTGGAGACGACTCTCGCATCCGAGTCGAGCGGCGTCGCTAGAGCCGCCGAGCGCAGCGAGATCGAGACGAGCTCGCCGATCGCGAACACCGGCGCGATCTCGTTCGAGAACCGGAGCGAGAGGCTGCGGGCGTCGCCCTCGACGACCTCGCCGACGAAGGAGTCGCCGGCGACGCCGCGCACGGTCGCGCGGAGGTTTCCGGGCCCCTCGGCGAGCACGCGCTCGATTCGGGCCAGCAGCTCGCGAAAGCTGAACGGCTTGGTGACGTAATCCTCGGCGCCGAGCGCGAGCGCCGCGAGGATGTCCTGCTCCTGGGTTCGCGCCGAGACCATCAACACCGGGATCGTGCCGAGCAGCGGATCCGCCTTCAGCCGTCGCAGCGCCTCGAAGCCGTCGAGCTCGGGCATCATCACGTCGAGCAGGATCAGGTCAGGGCTGCTGCTCGCGGCGCGCTCCAGAGTCTGGTGCCCGTTCTCCGCGCGCACGACCTCGTAGCCGGCGTTCGAGAGCCGGGTCGCGATCATCTCGGCGGTGATCGGGTTGTCTTCTGCGACGAGGATCCTCGACATGGCTTGCTCTCGTCAGGCCTGGCGCTGCGCCGATTGCGCGGGCGAGACCAACCCCTTCCTCTCCATCTTTCCCCACGAGGTCACGCCCCGCAGGTAGTTCCAGCAGCCGCGCGCGCGCCAGAGCGTGCTGAGCGGCCGCAGCACGGTGGCCTCGACGATCCCCGCCGATACCAGTGACAGAAGCTCTCGGACTCCCGAGTAGCGGCGGAAGACCAGATCGTCGAGAAGCACCGCCGTCACCGAGACCACGATCGCGTAGAGGATCGAGGCGGACAGGAACGCGAACATGAAGGCGGAGTCGAGAATCCCGAGCGCCCAGCTCGCGGGCACCAGCACGAGCCCCGCGAGCTCGATCACGGGCGCCAGCATCTCGAACAGGAAGAACGCGGGCATGGCGAGCATTCCCACCGCGCCATAGCGGGGCCGCAGCATCATGCCGCGGTGTCGCCGGAGCGTGTCGATCAGGCCGCGCTGCCAGCGTTCCCGTTGCCGGCCGAGCACCCGCAGGCTCTCGGGCGCCTCGGTCCAGCAGACGGGCTCGGGCACGAAGCCGATCCGGTAGCTGCGACCGCGGTCGCGAAGCACCCGGTGGATTCGGATCACGAGCTCCATGTCCTCGCCGACCGAGTCGGTGGCGTAGCCGCCGGCATCGACGACGACCTGCTTGTCGAAGATCCCGAACGCGCCCGAGATCAGCAGCAGGCCGCCGAACGACGACCAGCCCATGCGACCGAACAGGAACGCGCGCAGGTACTCGACGGCCTGGATGCGCGGAAGCAGCGCGTGCGCGAGGCGCGCGTCGGTGATCCGCCCGGAGCGGACCAGCGAGCCGTTGGCGATGCGGATCGTGCCGCCCGTGGCGACGATCTGACCGGGATAGTCGTGGAACGGACGCGCCACGCGCAGCAGGGCGTCCTCCTCCAGCAGCGAGTCTCCGTCGATGGTGCAGAAGAGCGGGTAGCGCGAGACGTTGATGCCGGCGTTCTGCGCGTCGCCCTTGCCACCGTTGCGCTTGTCGACGGCGACCAGGTTCGGAAACTCCGCGGATTCGTAGACGGCGAGGATCGGCTTGCACGGAATGTGACTGTCGAAGCCGCGCTCGGTCCGTCGCATCTTGAAGCGCTCGAGCAGAATCGCGAGCGTGTCGTCGCTGGAGCCGTCGTTCACGACCACGACTTCGAAGATCGGGTAGCGCAGCTGCAGCACGGAGAGGACGCTCTCGATGATGTTGATCGACTCGTTGTGCGCCGGCACGATCACCGAGACCGGCGGCATCAGCGGCGATTGCAGAAGCCCGAGCAGGTCCCGATCGTGCGACATCGCCGTCTCGCGATACGTCGCGTGAAAGCCGAGGATCATCAGCACGAGCAGATGCGTGTTCAGCGCGAGGAAGTAGACGAGGACCGCGTGGTCCACCCACACTGCCGTCGAGACCGCGAGCTCTTGCCAGCTCATGCGGCCATCCGCGCGGGTCCGGAGCGCTCGAGGACGTAGCGCGCGACTTCGCCGCTGCGCGAGTCTCGCTCGCACGAGACCTCTTCGAGCACGCGCCGGCCGAGCTCGCCAAGCTCGTGGAGCGCGCGGGCGGAGTTGAAGCGCACCCACCACTCCTCGTCGGCCAGCGCGGCACGAAGCTCCGGAATCGACGCTGTGCTCCCGAGCGCGCCGAGACCGGTCGCGGCTTGACAGCGGATCTCCCAGAGCGGGTCGCGAATCAGCTTCTGGAACGCGGCGAGCGCGCGCGGATCACCGATCGCCGCGGCGGACTTGATCGCCCTGATCCGCAGCTCGGGGTCGGCGTGCCCGGCCAGATCGAGCAGGAGCACGGTCGCGCCGGGATCGCGGAGCACGCCCAGGATCTCGACCGCCGCGAGCCGGGCCGCGGGCACCCGCGTGACTCGAGCGTTCTCGATCACCTTGCCGGCGCAGCCGGCACCGGTCTCCAGCAGCAGCTCCTGCGCCCTGCGCACGACACCGGGATGCGGATCCTCGAGAAGCGCGAGCAGGCCGCTGACGGCCTCGTCGCCGCCGATCTCCCCTAGGAGCCTGACCCGAGAGTGAGTGCCGGGGCGCGCCGGATGGGGGTCTCCTCAGCGGTGCCCGGCACAGCCGACCGCTTCGTCGACCCCCATCCGGCGCACTCCTCCGCCCACGACACGCCGACG
>Ga0194120_10001902_pt1 | contig 36792 bp, 41 predicted proteins | sample TA2MahCa65mmetaG_FD_148642 | JGI IMG/M metagenome (GOLD analysis project Ga0194120, IMG submission 148642) | Freshwater microbial communities from Lake Tanganyika, Tanzania - TA2015019 Mahale Deep Cast 65m | ecosystem: Environmental > Aquatic > Freshwater > Lake | place: Tanzania: Lake...
AAATTTTGGCCGAGTGTAGGTAGAGTAAATAACGCTTATGGTGATCGAAATTTAGTATGCAGTTGCTTGCCTATTAGTGAATATGAGGATAATGAAAAAAGTGGATTATAAAGGAAGTGAAAATAAAATTATTACTATCCTAAAAAATGCTCAGACTATTGCAGTTATAGGCATTTCGAAAGATCCCAAAAAAATTAGCCGAGAAATTGCTTCATTACTTAAATCAGTTGGTTATAAGATATATGGAATTAATCCTTCAATAAAAGAAGATCAACTTGACGGAATTGAAATTTATAATTCAATTTTAGAAGTACCTTCAGATATTGATATTGTGAATATTTTTAGAAAGTCAGAAGACATCCCATTTTTAGTTGATGATATACTCAAAGTAAATCCAAGAGTTGTGTGGCTTCAACTAGGTATAAGAAATGACGAAGCAGTCGCACCTTTAATTGAAAAAGGGATAGAGGTAATTCAAGATGAATGTATTTATGTTAAATATAAACAATACATTTCATCAGTTTGAGATTTTTCACGATGAAAATCTCTGCCTATAAAATTTATCTAACATTTAAAATCCTTTTTTTAATTTCTTGTTTATTTTACGCACAGCCAATTCAGGATTCGCTTTATATCTCTTCTGAACTAATTGTAGTTGATTCCATTGAAATTGTTGGGAATGAGAAAACTGAAAATGATATTGTTTTTAGAGAGCTAACTTTCTCTGTTGGTGATACTGTAAATTATTCTCAACTACAATTTAATCGTGAAAGAGTTTTTAGTTTAGGATTATTTTCAAAAGTAAATATCACCCCTCATAAAAATGAATCTACCACAATAATAAAAATTGAAGTATCAGAAACATGGTATTTTTATCCGATCCCTTTCATTCGAAGCGATGGCAGCAAAGACAGAAATTATACTTATGGAATTAATCTTACCATGAAAAACTTTAGAGGAAGAAACGAAGACTTGAAAGCTATTCTTGGATTTGGTTATGATCCTTTTGCAGCAATAATTTATGATAATCCCGCAATTGATTTTAAAAATGCTCTCGGATTTTCATTTAGTTTTGTTCTTGTTAATGCAAATAACAAAAGTGGTTTCGCTAAAAGAATCTATGGGAGTGATTATAAAAACAAATATTATTCATTTGGTTCAACAGTCTATAAAAGATTGAATCAATTTAACCTCATCTTTTGCCAGACTGGCTTTGACTATATACAAACACCGGAAAAAACTTTTTCTGGTAGCTCAGCTTCTGGTTCTAGTGTCGATAGAACAATATCTGTTGGTGCTGGATATATTTTTGATTCAAGAGATTTAAAACAATTTGCAGATAATGGATTAACAACATCAATTCATTTTAAGCATAAGGGTTTCGGCATAAAGAATATCAATTATAATATACTCAAACTCGATTTTAGGCAATATCAAAAACTATTAGAACCATTAAATGCAAAATGGCGAGTAGCAATGCGGCATACCTTTGGCTCATCCATTCCATATTATGATTATTCTTATCTTGGTTATGATGAATATGTCAGAGGACATAGTCAGGATATTCGAGAGAATAAAAATTACTTAATAACTTCTGTTGAGTTTAGTTATCCTATTCTTAAAGAATTTGATTTTAAAATTAAACTTCCGTTAATTCCGGAAAGGTTAACTTCTGCTAGGATCGGAATTTTTATTACTGCTTTTGCAGATGCCGGCAACTCATTTGGTAATAAAGGAGGGATTAAATTAAATGAGTTTTATTCCGGATATGGTTTTGGGATCACGTTTTTAATCCTTCCATTTAACGCAATTAGATTTGAGGTTGCCGTAAATGACAAAAGAAAAACAGAATACTTGATAGGAACCGGATTTGCTTTCTAATACTGAATTATATTATTCTCAAAATTTAATTGATGATTACAGAATTACTATTCTAGGTGATGAAGCACATCATATTAGAGAAGTAATGCGTCATGAAATTAATGATAATATATTTGTAACTGATGGAAATGGAGGTATTTACAATTGCCTAATTGAACTGAAATCCAATAAAAAAATTGTCTGTAAAGTATTAAATAAATATTTCAAAGAAAATTGTTTTTCAAATATTACCTTTTGTCTGCCTAGATTAAAAAATAATGATCGATTTGAATTTGCGTTAGAAAAATCAATTGAACTCGGTATTACAAACTTTATTGTTTTCGAATCAACACGAACAATCGCAAAAGGGGAGAAATTAGGTCGTTGGAATAAAATTGCAATTTCCGCTATGAAGCAATCTCTGAGAGCTTGGCTTCCCCGAATAAGTTTTGAAAAAAATTTATCATCTATAATTAAATATGATGGCAAAAAAATATTTTTTGATCAGAATGCGATGCAAACCTTAAGTGAATTCATTCATAAAAGTAGTAGTGCACTGCTTACAGAAAAACATTTATTTCTATTTGGTCCGGAAGGAGGATTTGATGAGGATGAATTTAAAATTGCGAAGAATGAGTTACGAATTAGATTAACAGAAAATCGACTTAGAAGTGAAACAGCAATTACCACTGTCGCTGCAATTATTTCGACATATCTCAAATAGATTATCGACTCAAATAATTTCAATTATTTTTTTTACTAATCTTTCGAAATCTTTTTTAACAAGTTCTGCAGTTTCCATTACCTCAGAATGAGATAATTTTTGGTCGGATAATCCAGCCGCATAATTTGTTATGCAGCTAATTGATGCAGTATTTAATCCTAGGTAAGAAGCATAAAACGCTTCATGAACAGTTGACATGCCAACCGCATCTCCGCCAAATTTTGAAATCATTTGTATCTCAGCCGGTGTTTCATAACTTGGTCCTTTTGTGAACCAGTAGACACCTTCTTTCAATTCAATCTTTTCAATCCTAGCAGCTTCTCTTATTTTTTTATTGAATGCAGATGATGGGAAATCAAGAAAATTATTTCTCTGTTCTAAAGTTGCTAGACCAAGCAGCTGAGTTAATTCCTTTTTAATATTAATTCCATTGAATGATGTTGCGAGCATTAAATTACCAGGCTTAAAGTTTCGATTAACTCCGCCGGCTGCATTTGTAAGCAAAACTGATTTACAATTTAATTTTGCAGCAAGATGGATGGGAATTACACATTCTGATAATCTATAACCTTCATAAAGATGAATTCGCCCTTGAACGATTAACAAATTTTTATTTTTGTACATTGAAAAATGAAGATAACCTTGATGACCTTGCACTGTAGATTTTGGATATCCAGAAATTTCTGATGTTGATATTGATAATTCAGTTTCAACCTTTTCAGCAAAATCACCCAACCCGCTTCCAAGTACAATACAGATTTGAGGTTCGAATGGAATTCTTGATTTTATACTTTCTGCAATTGCTCTGTATTTTTCATTTAGGTTAATCATCATGCAAGAATTCCAGCAAGTGTAGCAGTTAATAATGTTGCTAATGTACCGCCAATCACAGCACGAATTCCAAGCTTTGCTAAATCAGATTTTCTATTTGGTGCAAGTGGGGAAATACCGCCAATTTGAATTGCTATAGAACTGAAATTTGCAAATCCGCACAATGCATAAGTAGCCATTAAAATTGCTTTTTCATTAACAAGTGATTTCATTTGAACTAGATTACTCATATCGAGATAAGCTACAAATTCATTTAAAACTACCCTTGTTCCAATCAAGCTGCCGAAATGAAATGCACCTTCCCACGGAACGCCGATTCCATAAGCTAAAAATTGTAGAAGTGAACCAAACACTAATTGCAGTGAAAGCGGTCCTCCAAAATTTGCAGTTAAATAACTGTTGAATCCAAAAATATTTCCAACCCATCCGAGGAAATAATTTACTAGTGCTATCAAAGCAATAAACGCAATTAACATAGCAGCGACGTTCAAAGCTAAAGTCATTCCTTCACTTGCACCTGATGCTGCAGCTTCAATTACATTAGATGCATTTTTTTTAATCTCTATTTTGACTGTTCCTTTTGTTTCTGAATCGGACGTTTCTGGAAACATTATTTTTGAAATTAACAATGCAGCCGGTGCAGCCATTACGCTTGCGCCAAGCAAGTGAGTTGCAAATAATAATTGAGCTTCTTGAAGTGGAATATTGTTGGCTTGAGAAAATGCTTGACCAAGTATTTGAATATATGCTGCCATCACTCCGCCAGCAATGGTTGCCATTCCGCCAATCATTATCGTTAATAGTTCACTTTGAGTCATCCCTTTTAAGAATGGTTTTATCATAAGCGGCGCTTCAGTTTGGCCGACAAATATATTTGCGGTGCATGATAAAGATTCGGCGCCGCTTGTTCCCATAATCCTTGCCATTGCCCAAGCCATTCCTTGCACAATTTTTTGCATTATACCTAAGTAGTATAAGACTGACATCAGACTTGCAAAGAAAATTATTGTTGGTAAAACTTGGAATGCGAAGAAAAGTCCGAGTGACTGCTCATTGCCGGGACCCAAACCGAGACTGCCAAAAACAAATTTTGCGCCTTCTGTAGTAAAGTTTAATACCAGCACAAAGAAGCCGCTGACGAACTTAAAGAATTCTTTTATCCAACCGAGTGGTCCAAAAAAATTGCCAAGTGCTTCACCTTTTATTATTAAAATGGCAAGGGTAATTTGAATTGCAAGTCCGCTTAAGACTAATCTCCAGTTAATTCTTTTTTTGTTGTTCGAAATTAGAAAAGCAATTCCAAGAAGCAAGAAGACACCTATTAAACCTCTTAGTAAAGAAATTAAGAATTCCATAGTTCACCGTTTTTATGTTTTGGAATTAGAAGTTTAAGATATTTATTTTGTCACACTTCGATAAACTCAGTGTGTCAGTTACTAGAGTAGTGTAACAGTTTCCAATTCAACATGAAATTAATTATTCTGGTATATAATGACATTTTCTGCAGCGAGCTTCATAACTATTAGCCGCTCCTACTAAAACTCTTTCTGAAGAAACAATTTTTCTTTGTGTTTTATCTGCCGGATTGCCGCACATTACACATATTGCAAGTGTTTTAGTGATATACTCTGCAATTGATAACAACTGAGGCATCGGTTCAAAAGGAATTCCTCGATAATCTTGATCGAGTCCGGCAACAATAACCCGTTTTCCTTTATTAGCAAGCTGATTGCAGATATCAATCAATTCACTGCTGAAAAATTGTGCTTCATCTATTCCTACTACTTGAGCATCTTCGCAAAGAGTTAATATTTCTTGCGGCTTTTCTACAATGATTGAAGGCAAGGATTGTTCGTTATGCGAAACAATTTCACTTTCAGAATACCGGTCATCTAATTTTGGTTTGAAAATTTTCACACTTTGCTTTGCAATTTCTGCTCGGCGTAATCTTCTTATCAACTCTTCAGTTTTGCCGCTGAACATACAGCCGGCAATAACTTCGATCCATCCGGTATTTTTAGGTGTTGCGTGAGGTTGAAATTCCATCATTTTAAAAATTCCTCGCCAAATGAATAAGGAAGCAATTCACTTAATTTTAAAATTTTTGTTTCGCCCTTTTTGTTTGCCATTATCACATCTAAATCTTTTCCGCAAAGGTCAGCTAATACTTGTCTGCACGCTCCACACGGAGGTAAAAATTCATCAATATCACCAACAACTGCAATGGCTTTAAATTTCCTTTCTCCTTCGAGTATAGCTTGGAATACAGCAGTTCTTTCGGCGCAGATTGTCAATCCGTAAGAGGAATTTTCAATATTGCCGCCTAAGTAAACTTTATCTTTTTCTGAAAGAAGTGCTGCGCCAACATAAAAGTTTGAATATTTTGGAAGGGCTTTTGATTTTGCTTCAATTGCTTTTTTTACTAATTCATTAATGTTATACATGCAGCATTTTTTTTATTTCTTCAAAGATAGCAAGTTACATTGAGAAAGGGAAACGAGAATTGTTTGAGTAATAAGATGGATTTTTTTCTCTTGACTAAATCCTAGCGGTTAAGTGAAATAAATATCCTCTAATATGGATTTGTAGGATTAACCTATAACTTGGCCTCCACAAGAATCACATCTGCTTGTTGCAGAAACAATACGTAATGAATCCCCAATTAAAGATATTCCACAGTGTGGACATTTTGGAGAACTTAACTTTGTAACATGCTTTAGTTTAATAACAAGTAATCCGACTACAATTAAAAATATTAAAAACGTTGAAAGTGCAATCACAATTCTAACAGTACTTGTAAAATTTAAATCAACCCATTTAAGAAACCACAATGAGCATAATCCAAGTACTACACTGGTAAATGCTAAAATAAATGAATAGCGTTTAACCGTACGTCTACTTATCGATTTAATATTATTAAATTCGTCTCTGGTAAACATAATTTCTATCTATTTATAATTTACAGTACTACTGCTTATTTTAGCCTAATGTCGTTTTCCGACAAGTAAGGATAAGTTGTTATTTGTAGTCAAATTTATACCGCAGTGCGGGAGCGACTATAGCTTCTAGTTTTCTATAGAACTACGTATTAAATATTTACAGAAACAAGCTCTACAATGGCTTTAACCTCACCGCTTCTTGAATGAGTAAGCTCATTAGCAGCGGCTTGTTAAAAGGCAACTACTTATTCTCTTATTAATCTTTCTTGTAATAGTTTTTGCATATCTCTGCGACCATCTAAAACACAGTGAACAAAAACTACTTTCTCAATAATTTGATAAATAATTCTATAAGGTTTATAATTTAGCTCCATAAAATCATCTATCCCGAGGAGAATCATTTCTGATGGGGCATGTCCACGATTTGGGAATTCTTGAAGCGAAATACATTTATCATACAATTTGGTATGCAATTTCTCTGCTTTCTCTTCCGAATCGTTGAAATAAACATATTGATAGATTTCAAATAAATCTTCTTCGGCTGAAGATAGAATATTAACTTTGAATTTCACGTTGTCCACGTTTAAAATCATTTATACGACTTCTCTGATCTTCAAATGATTTTTCCAGTGTTTTATAATTACCTTTTTTCAGTTCTTTTCCGCTCAAGGCGAGAATTTTAAGTAGAGCAATACTCTCTTGGGTTTTTTCATAAACTTTAACATCTTGGAGAACTACCTTAGCTTCACCATTATGAGTAATTATCAATGTTTTCTGATTTTCAGAAACATTGCGGATCACTTCCGAGGCATGAGTTTTTAAATAACTAATTGGTTTTACTGCTTCACTGTACTTCATATCCTTTCCTTTCATTGTACGACTATAATATAGCCCTTTAAGTAGTCTATGTCAACTCTAACATCGAATCATGAATTAAGACTTATAACGGCGTGGTAATATGAAATGACGGGAAGAGTTGTTATTCGTCATCAAAATGATAATTACTTTTTTCGTTTTCTAAAGAACTACGTATTAAATATTTACAGAAATAGCCATACGTTTTGGTTTCAATCTTACCTCGCTTCTTGAATGAGTAAGCTTGCTTGCCGCAAGAAAGTTGTTATGTAGTCAAAGTCAATACTTTGACTTTGCTAAATTTATTGTCGAGGAGGGTCCTCGAAAACGAACGCCAATAATTTTTAATTTATTTTTCTTTTACAACCTACCTTATAAAGCAACTAACTTTTACAATGCAACTTAATAATAACACAAATCTGTCAGATGTTTTTTTATTTTTTTAAAAGTGGTTGTATGGCTTTACTATTTTAATTTCGTGTCTAAACTTTTAAGAAATTCTTCCGCAGTCAGAATATCTATTTTACTACGTCTATAATCTATTTTATTTCTCGTAATAATAAGTGAAATGCCATTATTGATTGCTGTGTAATACTGGATTGCATCTTCAAAATCATTGAATTCAGAATTAAGTGATTGTTCTATTACTCTTTCATCTATTGTTAGGATATTTATGAGAGTTTTCAGTTTTCTTAAGCTTTTTAATGCAACGAAATTTGTGGTTTGTTTCTTTAAAAGGTAGTGTAGATCTGCAAAAATAAGCGGCGAGGTGTAAGCAACAATTTTATTTTGATTAATTAATGTGAATAATCGAGCTGCATGAATATAGTGTGGTTCCCTTTCAGCTAATAAATCTAATATAGTATCCGAATCCACAAAAAGTTTTATCATCTGGAATATTTTGCCTCAATATATTTTCTATAAACTTCTTTCGTATTAATATGTTCTGGTAACTTGATAATCCCAGAAAGCTCAAGAACATTTGGTGATATTTCAATTTCGGTGATGCTTTCTTTATCAGAAATCAGATTGAAATATTTTTCAACCATAACTGAAAGACTTTGTTTATTTTTTTGAGCATATTTTTTGGCACGTTCAATTGTTTTTTTATTGAGTTTTAATGTTAGTTTAGTATTCACTGAATTCCTTCTTTATGGTACGTAAATTTTATTACGACAAAATACGTATCGTTATTCCAATTTTCAAGTTCAACTTGTAGTAATATATGGTCCCGTTTTGTTATGCAGTCAAGGTCAGTACTTTGATTTTGCTAAATTTATTGTCGAGGAGGGTCCTCGACAGCCATAGAAATCGGGAGAGAAATCTTTATTTATGATAGGATTTCTCATCCCGCTTTGCGGGTTTCGAAATGACATTTCTGAATTTTTCAGAAGTCTCAATCATGTTATTTCTAGTAATAACCAAGAAAATCTTCATCGATTGTTAAATACTCTTCGCTCTACTTTCTAAACTCTTAACTCTCAATTCTCAATTCGCAATTATTATTCCAAAAGCCATTGGTCAGCAAGTTCTTCTGAAACTGAACTGATAAATCGAGAAGGTTTTGCAAAGGTAAATCCATTGTGCCTATCGAAAATGTGCATTGGATAACAGACAAATAAATTTTGTTTTGCACGAGTTGAAGCAACATACATAAGCCGGCGTTCTTCTTCTAAGTTTTCAATTTTTTCTATTGATTGACTGGAAGGGAAGAAACCGTCAACGGCATGAATAACAAAAACAGAATGCCATTCAAGTCCCTTTGCAGAATGAATTGTAGATAAAGTTAAAAATTCTCGTTCCTTATCAGTAGCATCAACATCAATTACACTGTCTTGCGGAGGCTCAAGCGCCATATCAGCAAGAAAGCTATCGAGCGATTTATAATTTTGCGAGATGTTAATAAAAATATCTAAATCTTTTTTCCGTTTATTCCAATCGTCATATTTTTCCATAAAGATTGGTTCATAATAATTGTAAGAAAGCTCAGCTTTATCTGCCGGCAAATTATTTTTTGAATGAATTTCATGAAGAAGTGAAAAGAGTTTGAAAATCCGATCATTATATTTTTTATCAATTCCTTTTTCAGGATTAGTTTTAATTGAAAGTTTTCCCAATGAAATTTCATCCATTATCTGCTGTGCTTTTTTAGGACCAATTCCTTCATGAAGAAGCAGCAAACGATACCAACTTACATAGTCTGTAGGATTTTGAGCAATTCTCAAGAAAGCAAGAATGTCTTTCACATGTGCCGTCTCAATAAATTTCATGCCTCCAAATTTCAAGTAAGGGATGTTTGCTTTATTCAATTCAATTTCAAGATCGAATGAATGAAATGAAGACCTGAACAAAACAGAAATATCATTAAGCGGAATTCCTTCTTCGCGCAGCTCAAGAACTTTTTCAACAATAAAACGCGACTGCAGATTTTCGTTTGAAGCACTGATAATTCCCGGTAGTTCTCCGCCGCTTTTTCTTGTAAATAAATGTTTCGGATATTTTTCGATTGCATAATCAATAATGTGATTAGAAAAATCCAAAATCTCTTGAGTGCTTCTGTAATTTTCTTCAAGCGTAATAATTTTTACGTCATTGAATAATTTTGGAAAATCCATTATGTTCTTAAAGTTTGCACCTCTAAAAGAATAAATGGACTGTGAATCATCACCGACAACCATTATGTTCTGGTTGATTTGAGATAATCCTTTTATTACATCGGATTGCAATTTATTTGTGTCCTGGTATTCATCCACCATAGTATATTTAATTGAGTTTAGTAATGACTTGGCGGCTGGTTTTAGTTCAAACAAAAAGTCTCGGAGATAGATTAGCAGATCGTCATAATCCAATAAATTGTTTTGCTTCTTATAAGTTGAATATAGTTTTTGAATCGCTGAAATTTTATCGATGTACTGCGCAAAGTGAGGGAATTCTTCTTCAAATATTTCTTCAGTTGATCTTCCGGTATTTACACTTAAGCTCAAAACCTTAAAGATAGTCTGCTTATTCGGAAATCTTTTTTTGAGTTGTGATAAATTCATGTGACCGCGAATCAAATTAATGACATCCTCACTATCGCTTTGATCGAGGATAGTAAAGCCATTATCAAGGTTTACAGCTTTGGCATATTTTCTAAGAGTAAGGTTGGCAAATGAATGAAAAGTCCCGCCATTGATTTTTGAACATCTGTTATCAAGTAAGATTGCCGCACGGTCCATCATTTCTTTTGCCGCTTTTCTTGTAAAGGTTAAAAGTAAAATTGAGGACGGATCATTGCCTAGTTCAACTAAACGTGCAACACGGTAAACCAGTGTTCGGGTTTTACCGCTTCCGGCACCGGCAATTACTAAATAATTTCCTTCAGTCGCACAGACAGCATCGTATTGGGATGGATTTAATTCATTGCGATAATTTATGAGAAACTTCGATTCATCAACCACTTTCTCTTTTGACGGAACTTTACTTGTTCGTTTTAACTGATATTTTTTAGGCATGGTTCTTAGTATTAGTTCAACCTTTCGAAAATGAAATCAAGGTTAATTCTTTTTTTTTCTTTTATCACTTCACCCAACATTAGTTGTGAGAAGTGATCTTAAAATTTATTATAGATTGTGTCGCCCCTAAGAGAGAAACGACGTAATGACTGACATTAAAAATATCTATTTATTTTTTACGTTAAATACAAAGAAATTATAAATCCACATCAATAGGGCAGCAAGAACACCAATTGCAATCATAACCCACCAAATCAATTCAGGTTTTCCTAATTCTTTTGCTGTTTGATATAACCAGCCGCCAAATGGATCGCCGACAAAACGAGCGATAGCAATCGGCAAAAAGGCATAACCTTGATACAGACCTTGTTGACCCGGAGGTGCAATTTCGGAAATATATTCATAATATCTTGGAGCTTGGATCATTTCACCTATTGCAAATGCAACAATTCCGGCTATAATAGTTGGAATAGTGGGATAAATTCCTATAATAATCCAAATCAAACTCGAAATAGCAAATCCGTAAAGAATAGCATTATGAGTTTTAATTTTCTTTGTTAACAAGTTTAATGGAATCTGAAAAAGAATAATTGCACCAGCGCCAGCCCAAGACTGGATTATTTCATAAGGGGCATTTGCGTCAATAAAATCAGTAATATAATATGGCACTATGATAAATTCTTGCCAAAAGATAATCCAGTATAAACTATAGATTAAAAGAAATACCATGAATTTGATATTTCCGAGAACGACGAATAAATTTTTTAATTTTTTCCCTAAGGATTCAACAACATCAGTCGCTGGACTTTTTACTTCTTTATATAAAAACATATTAACAACTAACATTGCAGCACAAGCAACTGCAGAGACGACATAAACCGCTTTATTGCCAAAACTATCACGAGTGAAATAAGCGAGAGTTGGACCTAACATTGCACCAGCATTTACTAACCAATAATAAATTGCAAAACCCAAAGATTTTGTTTCTTGAGTTGTAGTGACAGCTACAGTTCCAAGTACTGAAGGTTTAATAAACGAACCTCCAAACGCAGTTAAGATTAGGAAAAACATCAATAACCAGTAATGATCAAAATTGGAATAGATACCGGTAAACATGCTCATTCCTACAGAGCCAATTAAAAAATATCCAAGAGCGAGGATTGAGAATGCAACATTGAATGCTCTTCTGAATCCCCATTTATCCGCCAATGTGCCGGCAAGTATTGGGAATAAATATATCAGTCCTCCAAATAATCCCGATAATTGACCAGCCTCAGCTTCAGAAAAACCGAGGTCATTACGCATGTATATCATAAAAACGATTTGCTGACCGTAGTAAGCTAATCGTTCAAATAATTCCATTACGTTTGCCACCCAAAATGTTGGATGGAAACCAGATTTAAATTGTTTGAATTTTTCAGAAAGGTTCACTTTGTCTCCACTATTTATGGATTATGAAAAAACTCCGCAAAATATAATATCTGCTGTTGTTAAATGAAAATGAATAATTAATCAATGAGACCAAATTCTAAACTATTTATCTATATTTGTTGTTATAGAAATCATAGAAATGAAAGAATTAGTTTGAACGAAAAAAGAGTAATAGTAGCCATGAGCGGCGGAGTGGATTCTTCAGTTGCTGCTGCTTTATTAGCAAAAGAAGGCTATGAAGTAATTGGAATTACAATGAAAACATGGGGTTTTATGGAAGTCGGCGGAGCCCCAAAGCATGAATCAGGCTGTTGTTCACTTGACGCAATCTTCGATGCAAAAAATGTTGCAACCAAACTTGGATTTCCACACTATACAGTTGATTTCACAAAAGCGTTTGAAGAAACTGTTATTACAAATTTTATTGACGAATATTTAAACGGACGAACACCAAATCCATGTGTTGTCTGCAACCGGAAAATTAAATGGGAAGAACTACTGAAAAAAGCTGATTCACTTGATGCAAAATATGTTGCAACCGGGCATTATGCTGTTGTTGATTTCAATCAAAATAATAATAGATACACACTTAGGTATTCTATTGATTTAAAGAAAGATCAAACTTATGCATTGTGGGGATTAACTCAAGAAAGTTTAAGCAGAACACTTTTCCCACTTGGCAACCTTACTAAAATCGATGTAAGAAATTTAGCAGAGGAGTTTGGATTAAAAACTGCATCTAAACCAGATAGTCAAGAGATTTGTTTTGTTGCGGATGATAACTATGAAAGATTTTTAAGAGAACGGATTCCAGATATAATTAATCAAATTGATGAGGGAGATTTTATTTATCATAGAGAAAAAGTTGGCAAACATAAAGGGATTCCTTTTTATACAGTTGGTCAGCGCAGAGGTTTAAACATTGCACTTGGTAAACCAGTCTATGTTAAAAAAATTGATAAAGTTTCAAATACAATTGAAATAGGTGACAAGGAAGAAATATATGAATCAACTGTTTCAGCGGTGGATATAAATTATGTTAGCAAAACAATTTTAACGCAAGGTGAAATTGTATTTGGGAAAATACGATATGCAGATAAAGCTGAAAGAGCAGAAGTAATCTTTGCAAATGAAAATGAAATCAAAATTAAATTTATTAATAGTAAATCAGCAGTAACTCCTGGGCAATCATTAGTGCTTTACGATGAACAAGGTTATGTGTTAGCTGGCGGTGTTATTAAAAAGTAGGTTAATACATTTCAAGTTGGCAATAGCCTTACAACCTCATAAATGAATTACTATTATTTATCCACTTTCATTTTTTATTGAATATTACGATATTTGCAACCGAACGAACTGTAGGATTATCTATCAATACAGTTATTTGTAAATTCGCATTATATGGAGGTAAGTCTTCGAACAGAAATTTAGCACAAATGGAACACTCAATGCTAAAGTTCTTCTTCTCAATCAAAGCTATGAACCATTGACAATCTGCAATGTAAAAAAAGCAATCGTTCTTATTTTACTTTCCAAAGCAGAATTAATTGTTGATAATCAAAAAAGGAAAATTCATACTGTAACAAGCATTTTTCCCTGGCCTAGCGTAATTCGTTTAAATGATTTTATTAAAGTGCCCTACAAAAAAATAATTCTTACCCGAAGAAATATTTTGAAAAGAGATAATCACAAATGTGGATATTGCGGAAGAGCAGACCTTCCTTTAACAATTGATCATATCATTCCAAAATCAAAAGGCGGAGATGATAGCTGGGAAAATTTAGTTGCAGCTTGTCTTCCTTGCAATAATAAAAAAGGGGATAGAACTCTTGAAGCAGCAAAAATGGGTCTTCGTATTAAAGCTTATACTCCAAACCATATCATGTTTTTGAAGAATGCCGTTAGTAAAATTGATGACAACTGGAAACCATATCTTTTCCATTAAAGCGTAAGTATTCTATTTTTTCTTTATTTTTGTTCCATTCAATTATTGAAATAATCATTTAAAGTTATGGCAAAAAAAAGAATTCTCAGTGGAATGCGGCCAACCGGCAAATTGCACATTGGGCATTATGTCGGCGCATTAGAAAATTGGATTAAACTTCAAAATGAGTATGATAGTTATCATTTAATTGCCGATTATCATGTTCTTACAACCGATTTATTAACGGATGAAATAAATTCAAACACTTTAGAAATGGTGATTGATTGGCTTTGTGCCGGGCTTGATCCTAATAAAAGTCCTTTTTTTAGACAATCTCAAATAAAAGAACATACGGAATTGTTTTTAATATTTTCTATGCTAATAACCAAAGCACGGCTAGAAAGAAATCCGACATTAAAAGAACAAGTAAGGGATCTGAATATTGATAACATCATTTATGGACATCTTGGTTATCCCGTTCTTCAAGCTGCTGATATTCTTCTTTACAAAGGAGAAGCAGTTCCGGTAGGAGAGGATCAAGTTCCTCATGTTGAGATTACTAGAGAAATAGCAAGAAGATTTAATAATCAGTACGGTGAAGTATTCCCAGAGCCAGATGCGCTGTTAACTAATTTTGCTCGTTTGCCCGGATTAGATGGTGATGCAAAAATGAGTAAGTCAATTGGAAATACAATTTTACTTTCTGATGACAAAGAAACTGTTAATCAAAAACTCCGAAAAGCTGTAACTGATCCTCAAAAAGTAAGGAAGAATGATTCAGGCAGACCTGAAGTTTGTTTGGTATTTACATACCATAAAAAATTTAATTCAACTGAAGTTGCAGAAATTGAATTGGGGTGTAAATCAGGATCGCTTGGCTGTGTTGATTGTAAAAACAAATGCACCTCAAAAATAAATGAATTTTTATCACCTATAATTGAAAAACGAAACTTTTACGAAAACAATCTTGAAAAAGTTAAAAATATTCTATTCGAAGGAGAGAAAAAAGCAAAACAAGTTGCTATTGACACTATGAATGAAGTTCATGACAAAATGAAAATGGGGTGAAATGTATAAGATTAAACTGCAGCATTTTGAAGGTCCACTTGATCTTTTATTATTTTTTATCAAAAGAGATGAGTTGGATATTTGTGACATACCAATTTCTAAAATCACAAAAGATTTTATTGAATATATAAAAATCTTGGAGCAGTTGGATTTAGAAGTTGCCGGAGACTTTATTTTGATGGCTGCAACTTTAATGCAGATAAAAGTTAAGATGCTTTTACCAAAAGAAGTTGATGATAGTGGAGACGAAATTGATCCCCGTGCTGATTTAGTAAAAGCTTTACTTGAGTACAAACGATATAAAGAAATGTCTGAAGAATTTTCTTATTTAGAATCTAGTATGCGCAATTACCAATTTAGAGGCAATAATGATTATGATGAAAAAGAAAAACCGATTGATTTGGATGTGCTGTTAAAAAATATAACGCTCTATGATTTAATTAAAGCATTTAAAAAAGCAATTCTCGATAGACCAGCAGAACCTTTCCACGAAATAAAAAAATGGAATGTAACAATCGATGAACAGATAGAGTACATTACAAACAAGCTAGAAGAAAAAAGACAGATATCATTTATTGAATTGATGAAAGATATGGCAAACAAAATTAGAATTGTTGTTACATTTATCGCTATGCTTGAATTAGTAAAAGCCGGAAAAATTGGTTTACGAGAATCTAATACCTTTAATGATTTTATAATTTATGGATTGGCAAATGGATAAAATTTACAGTTCCGTTGTAGAAGCTCTTATCTTCTCCTCTGATGATCCATTATCTGCTAATGAGATTATTAATGCAATTAAAGAAATTGATGGCCAAGATATAGAAATCACTCCAGAAGAAATTCATTTTGCTGTTGATGAAATAAATGAAAAATATCTTCAAAATGAAAATGCGTTTACTATTCTAAAAATAGCAAATGGATTTGTTTTTGCTACAAAGCCAGATCACGCAAAATATATTGGATTCTTGGCAACAGAAAAAACAAAGAGAAGATTAAGCCAGGCCGCTTTAGAAACTCTCTCGATCATTGCTTATAAACAACCAATTACAAAGCCGGAATTGGAATCAATTAGAGGAGTAAATTCAGATTATACAATAAATACTCTGCTTGAAAAAAACTTAATTACAATTCAAGGCAGAGCTGACACAGTTGGACGCCCTTTATTATACATTACTACAGAAGAATTCCTAAAATATTTTGGTTTGTTTAACTTAAATGATTTGCCGAAACCGAGAGAAATAGAAGAAATTATGAAAGACGAAGATTTTCTTGAACAGAAAAGAAGAATTATGATTACTGGCGTTGAAGAAAAACTAGAATCTGATAATGGAGATTCTGAAGAAGTAATTGAAACAGAAACTGAAACAGACCCCGAAAATGAAAGTTCGATTGAATAAATTTCTCTCCGAATGCGGAATCGCATCTCGTAGAAAATCAGAAGAATATATAAAAGAAGGAAGAATTACAGTTAATGGAAGAACTGTTTTAGAGCTATCTTTATATGTCGATGAAAGTACTGATTTAATTTGTCTTGATGGAGAAAAAATAAAACCAATGGCTAAAGTCTATTTTCTGTTAAATAAACCAAAAGGATATATTACAACAACCGAAGATGAAAGGAGAAGAAAGAAGGTAACAGACTTAATTAATACAAAGCAAAAAATATTTCCGGTTGGAAGATTGGATTATGATACAACTGGATTACTTTTGTTGACTAATGACGGTGAATTCTCCAACTTTATTACTCATCCCAGTAATGGAATTATTAGAACATACAGTGTTTCCCTAAATAGAAAACTTTCCGAAGAAGATCGCCTAACGTTAATGAAAGGAATTATGCTTGACGGGCGTAAAAGTAAATTCGCAAGTATTAAATATGTTACAAAAAATATTTATGATAAATTAATTGTTACTACTGTTGAAGGGCGAAATCATTTTGTAAAAAGATTATTTGATAGAGTTGGATATAAAGTAACAAGTTTAAAGCGAACAGATTACGGTATTTTCAATGTGAAAGGAATTCCAAAAGGTTCATATAGAATCATAACAAAAGATGAAATTGAAAAATTTTATAAAACATATTCAAATTAAATCTGCTTTTTTTATTCTTTTTGTTTCATTGCAAATTGTTGCACAACAAAAGGATAGCGTTCTAACAAAAAGTTCATCAGTCTTAAATTCAATAAATGAGTTGAGAGAGCAACTTGATGATTTTTTTAACGACCCAAATTTTTCTAGCGCGACTTTTGGTGTAGTGATCAAGTCATTAAAAACTGGCGAGATTTTATATAAACGAAATCCAGATAAACTTTTCATACCGGCTTCTAATATTAAATTAATAACAGCTGCATCAGCATTATATAATCTTGGGGCAAATTATGTTTATGCAACTGAAATATTGGCTAATGGAATTATTAAGAATGGAATACTGAATGGTGATTTGATAATTAAAGGGTCAGGCGATCCAACTATTTCAAATCGATTTTATAGCGGTTCAATAACAAATATTTTTGAAAAATGGGCTGATAGTTTAATAGCAAAAGGAATTTCTGAAATAACCGGTAATTTATTTGGGGATGATTCAGCGTTCGATAATTTAGGACTAGGAAGAGGTTGGGCATGGAATGATGAACATTTATGGTATTCTGCCCCTTCAAGTGCACTAAGCTTTAATGATAATATTATTCAAATTATTATTAAGCCAACAAAACTAAATTTACCAGCTGAGATAATAATTTTACCAAACACAAAATTCGTTTCTATGATTTCAAAAGTTAGTACAGTTGATGAAACACAACCGCAGTTTATCAGTGTTTCAAAACTTAGAGGAACAAATGTTATCAGCATCGGCGGTTCAATAAAAAACACAACGGAGCAGTTAACCGAATTTGTCGCCGTCTCAGATCCAACCATGTATTTTTTAACAGTGCTTAGTGATGTATTGACCCAAAAAGGAATTTTGATAAAAGGGAGGATTGAGAGTTTAGATTCTTCAACTAAAATAATTATTAAAGAAAATTTATCGAACTTATTTATTCATGAATCTGTTCCACTCCATATGATTTTAAAAGAGCTGAACAAAAACAGTAATAATCTTTATGCTGAACAAATATTAAAAACAATAGGTTTTGAAACTTATAACTATGGGACAACAGAAAATGGAGTTAGAGCCACTTTATCAATTATTGATGAGATGGGAATTAATCCAAGTAATTTTGTTATGGCAGATGGATCTGGCTTATCAAAATTAAATTTAGTTACACCCAGACAAATTATTAACTTATTGACTTATATGTATAAATCTGAATTCTTCAATCCCTTTTACGAATCGCTGCCGATTGCTGGTGTTGATGGTACATTATCAATGCGGATGAGAAAAACATCTGCAGAAAAAAATGTTAGAGCTAAAGCTGGATATAACAATTATGTCTCTTCATTATCAGGTTATGTGAAAACTGTAGCAAGTGAAATATTGGCTTTTTCGATTTTGGTTAATAATTTAATTACACCAATAGGTTTAGCTAATTATTTGGAAGATAGTATTTGTAATAGACTTGTTAATTTTACAAGAAATTAAAAGGAGGTAAATTGGAAATTACAAATGAAGAACAAGATTATAATTCTCTTGTTCAACGAAGACATGAAGAACTAAAAGAATTAGTCGCTAAAGGTATACTTCCATTTGCATATGAATATGAAGTAAATAATTATTCTTTGACTATTAAAAATGACTTTGAAAAATATGAAAGCAAAGATGTAAGAATTGCTGGCAGAATAATGGCTATTAGAAGAATGGGAAAAGCTTCCTTTGCACATCTTCAAGATAAAGACGGGAGAATTCAAATATATTTAAAGAGGGATGAGCTTGGTGAAGTTTATGACGTTTTCAAGTTACTTGATATTGGTGATATAATTGGTGTAGAAGGATTTGTTTTCAAAACAAAAACTGGTGAGATATCGGTTCATACAAAATCATTCCAACTTCTTGCAAAATCTCTTCTCCCAATTCCTGTTGCTAAAGAAACAACAGATGAGAGCGGAAACAAAACTATCCATGATCAATTTGTTGATAAAGAATTACGTTACCGTCAGAGATATGTTGATTTAATTGTTAATCCAGAGGTAAAAGAAGTTTTTATCAAACGATCGAAGATTGTAACAGAATTGAAAAAATTCTTGGATAGCAAAGGAATTATAGAAGTAGAGACTCCAATTCTTCAACCATTGTATGGAGGCGCTGCCGCAAGACCGTTTGTAACCCATCATAATACTTTAGATATCGATCTTTATTTAAGAATTGCAGATGAATTATATCTTAAAAGATTGATTGTAGGAGGTTTTGATAGTGTGTATGAAATTTCAAAAGATTTTAGAAATGAAGGGATGGATAGGACGCACAACCCTGAATTTACAATGCTTGAATTATATGTTGCATACAAAGATTATAATTGGATGATGACATTTGTAGAAGAAATGATATCAAACGTATGTCAAAATGTTTTTGGTTCATTAGAATTTGAAGTTGAAGGAAAACAGATTAATTTTTCTGCACCATGGAAAAGAATCTCAATGGTTGATGAAATTAAATTAGCTTCCGGCGTAGATGTGATTACTGCAACGTATCAAGAATTAGTTCAAGTGTTAAAGAAAAAAGGTGTTGAAATAAAAGGTGGTGAGAGCAAGGGGAAATTAATAGACGAACTTTTTGAAGTTACTGTTCAACCGTTTCTTGTTCAACCAACATTTGTTACTGATTATCCGGTGGAACTTTCTCCTTTAGCCAAGCCTCACAGAACTAGAAAAGGACTTGTTGAGAGATTTGAAGTATTTGTATTGGGCAGAGAAATTTGCAATGCTTTTAGTGAATTAAATGATCCAATTGATCAAAAGAAAAGGTTTGAAGAGCAAAGCAGAATGATTGAAGAGGGTGATGAAGAAGCTCACCAAATTGACGAGGATTATGTTAGGGCTTTGGAATATGGCATGCCGCCAACAGCCGGACTTGGAATTGGGATTGACCGCTTGACTATGCTCCTTACCAATCAATCATCAATAAGAGATGTTATTTTATTCCCACAAATGAAACCGCAAAAAGGATAAATGAAAAAGCATATTAAACTGATACCGGTATTTGTTATTGTATTACTAATTGGAATCTACTTTGGAATAAAACTTAATGATTCCATACTTATCACAGAAGAACAAAAACAATTAAAAAAATTAAATGATGTAATTCGCTATACAAAAGAAATTTATATTGATTCTGTCTCAACACAAGGTTTAGTTGAAAATGCAATTGATGGAATGTTTGATAAATTAGATCCTCATACATCATATATTCCATCTCAAGTACAATCAGCATCCGAGGAATCATTTAGAGGAAATTTTGAGGGAATAGGTGTTGAATTTCAAATTATTAAAGATACTATCATAGTTGTCTCACCAATTACTGGGGGACCAAGCGAAGCAGTAGGAATTCAATCCGGAGATAGAATAATAAAAATCAATGGTAAAAGTTCTGTTGGATTTAAGAATGAAGATGTGTTTAAAAATCTAAGGGGTAAAAAAGGAACAAAAGTAGAAGTAATTGTTAAGAGACCCAGTTCAAATAAAATTTTCACTTTTCAAATCATTAGAGAAAGTATTAATCTTTATTCGGTTGATGCTTCATTAATGGTTGATTCAGTTACCGGCTATTTAAGTTTAACTAGGTTTTCAGAAACTTCAACAAGTGAAATAAAATCTGCACTCAAAAGTCTTTCCGAAAAAGGAATGAAAAATTTAATTCTTGATTTAAGGAACAATCCTGGCGGATATTTGGATCAAGCATTTACTGTGAGTGACTTATTTATTTCTAAGAATAAATTAATCGTATATACAAAAGGAAGACTGAAGGAATTTGATGAAGAATTTTTAGCCAATAGAGATTTTCCTTATGAAAGAATTCCGTTAATAATTTTAGTTAATAGAGGGAGTGCATCTGCAAGTGAAATTGTTGCTGGTGCTATCCAAGATTGGGATAGAGGATTAATTGTTGGAGAAACAACATTTGGTAAAGGATTGGTTCAAAGACCAATTAAATTAAGTGATAATTCAGCAGTTCGCATTACGATTGCAAAATATTTTACTCCAAGCGGTAGAGCAATCCAAAGAGATTTTAAGGACAAGAATAAATATTACAGCGAATTAGTTGAAAGAGAAGAGGATGAAGTTGATAATTACCATCACGAAATTGAAAAAGATTCTTCAAAAAAAATATATAAAACTAAATTTGGAAGAACCATTTATGGTGGCGGTGGAATTACACCGGATTATATTGTTGACTCTGAAAGCGATACAGATTTTTTGGTTGAGTTACGAAGGAATAATATTTTCTATCAATTTATTAGAACATATTTAGATAAAAATGTTAACTGGTTAAAAGAAAAATATGCTGAAAGAGCGTCGAAATTTCTAAAAGAGTTCGAATTAAGAGATATTGAAATAAATGAATTCATTAATTATGCAGAAAGCCTGAAAATTAAAAGAAATCATACAACCTATATGCACGATAAAGATATTATAAAAATTAGATTGAAAGCATTTATTGCTAGAGAATTATTTAAGAATGAGGGATGGTATTCAGTATTACTTAAAGAAGACCGTCAGTTTAGTAAGGCAATAAAACTAATTCCAGAGGCAAGCAAACTTGAAGGCCTCAAAAACTAATGAAAGAGATGGGATGACAAATAATCCAGAATCAATAATTATACAAAATTATCAAGAGACAAAGCTTTATCCATTTCAAAATAAATTTCCCCAGATTCATGAATCCGTATTCCTAGCTCCTGGTGTGAAAATAATCGGCGATGTTGTAATTGGTGAAAAATCTTCAGTATGGTACAACTCCGTGATTAGAGGCGATGTTCACTTCATTAAAATTGGAGCATGGACTAATATTCAAGACTTATCAATGCTTCATGTTACTACTTGTAAATTCCCACTCTTTATTGGAAATAAAGTAACCATTGGTCATAGTGCAACATTACATGGCGCAGTAATTGAAGATTTAACTCTAATTGGAATTGGGTCGACAATTTTAGATGGTGCTGTTGTGGGGAGTAATTCGATGGTTGCAGCCGGTTCTCTTGTCAAGCAAGGTTATAAAGTTCCTAGCGGGAAATTAGTCGCTGGTGTACCAGCAAAAATTATTCGTGATATTACAGAAGAAGAAATTATGGAAATTGAAAATTCTGCTTTAAGATATTATGAATATTGCAAACTAACAATGGATTCTCTTTCTTTAAATCAAAAAGAGCATTGATTAACCGATGAAAAATATTTTTGTTAATTGTGAAATAAAATGCAGTGTTATTAAAAGGAATGTTCACAGAATAGTTGGATTAATAAAAAATATTCATCAATTGAATTTTAATTCCCTTGAAATCAATTTTGTTTCAAAACGAACTATTGAGAAAATAAATAAGATATATTTGGGTCATAATTATGCAACCGACGTAATTTCCTTTAATTATTCAAATGAAAGTAATAATTTAGACGGCGAAATTTTTATCTGTATTGACATTGCGGTTGAAAATGCTAAATTCTATAATGTTACACCAGATAATGAACTTAAAAGACTTGTAATTCATGGAATTTTACATTTAATTGGCTTTAGGGACAATACGAATAAACAAAAATTTGAAATGAGCAAAGAAGAGAATTTTATTTTGCAAAAGATTCCAAGACCAATAAAAATTATTTAATGACAATGAAACCCACGATTGTTGATATATTAACAAAAATTTTAGAAGGGATAAGTAAAAATATTCCAATAGAGGAGTTGAATAAAACATTGCTGAAAAGTAATGAGTACGATCAACAGACTTTAAGTATTGCCTTTAGTTTGATATATGATAAAATAATTGTTAACACAAAATCAAAAAATGTAAAGAAATCAAAGAAGGGAAGTATTCGATTTCTATCGGAAGAAGAAAGAGAACAAATCGGGTTAGAAAATTATAATTATCTTTTATACAATTTTAATTTGGGTTTAATTGATACAGACGATTTAACTTATATTCTTGATCAGTTAACTATGTATCCAATCACAAGACTAAGTAAAAAAGAAATAAATTGGATGATTCTCGCCTCAATTGTTGATATTACTTCTGATATTCCTCCAGGAAGTCGAATTCATTTGTACTCTTCTGATTCCGTAAATTAATGGTGGATTAATGAGCAAAGATCTTATTCTTGTAGAATCTCCGTCAAAAGCAAAAACAATTAATAAATATGTTGGAAGCAAATTTATTGTTGAATCAACAGTTGGACACATAAAAAATTTGCCAAAAACAAAATTGGGAATCGATTTAGAAAATGAGTTTAAACCTCAACTGGTTACTATTAGAGGTAAAAGTGATGTTGTTAAGAAAATTAAAAAACTTGCATCCAAATCAAAGCATATCTATATAGCTACTGACCCTGATAGAGAAGGTGAAGCGATTGCACAAGATGTATTAGATATTCTTGATGATAAAAATCGGGAAAAAGTTAAACGCGTTTTATTTAATGAGATAACTAAAAATGCAGTCAATAATTCTCTCAAAAATCCTATCGAGATTGATGACCATCTCGTAATTTCTCAGCGTGCTCGTCGAGTTATGGATAGAATTATTGGGTATAAGGTTAGTCCGTTTTTATGGAGAGCTGTTCTCGATTCAATAGGCAGTTCATTATCAGCCGGAAGAGTTCAATCAGTAGCATTACGATTAATTTGTGAAAGAGACGAAGAAATAGATAATTTCATGCCAACTGAACATTGGTCAATTTATGCTGTGTTCACAACAGAGAATGGTGAGGAACTTCGTACTAAATTATATGAAGTTGATGGCAATGTACTAAAGATTCCACCAAAACCAAATATGACTAAGGAGGAATGGGACGAATTTTTTACAAAAAACTTTGCAATATCAACTTCTGAAATAGCTGAAAAAATTGTTAATGAAGTAAAGAGTTCTGATAAGTTTTTTATATCCGAAATAAATAAAAAAGAATCAAAGAGAAATCCTTATCCGCCTTTTATTACTAGTACTTTGCAAGTTGAGGCATCAAGAAAGTTACGATTTAGACCGAGAAGAACAATGATGCTTGCTCAAAGCCTTTATGAGGGAATTGACTTGGGTTCAGAAGGACTGACTGGATTGATTACATACATGCGTACAGATTCATATAGAATTAGTGATGAAATATTATCTGAAACAAGAAATCATATTGAAAACGTATTTGGTACTCAATATTTACCAGAGAAAGCTAGATCTTTTGATCAAAAGAAAAAGAATGTGCAAGATGCACATGAAGCTATTCGTCCAACTTCATTAAAATATACACCCGAATATGTAAAGCCATTTTTAGATGAAGCTCAGTATAAATTGTATGAGTTAATTTGGAAAAGATTTATTTCATCTCAAATGGAATCTGCCCGGTTAGAAACAACTTCTATTAATGTTAAAGCTGATAAATATATATTCCGTGCAAGTGGAACTACAATACTTTTTGACGGCTTCCTAAAGATTTATGACGAGGATCAGGAAGATGGTAATAATGAGAACGGAAACAGCCAAAAAATTCCAGCTGGATTGGTACAAAATCAAATTCTAAATCTAACTGAGATTTTACCAAATCAGCATTTCACTAAACCACCACCTCGCTTCACTGAAAGCACATTAATAAAAGAACTGGAAGCAAATGGAATAGGAAGACCAAGCACGTATGCAATGATTGTAGGGACAATAATAGACCGACGTTATGTAGAAAATATTGAAAGGAAATTAGTACCAACAAAATTAGGTAAGAAAGTAAATCAAGTTTTAATAAATAATTTTCCAAATATTTTCAATGTCAATTTCACAGCTCAGATGGAAGAAGAACTTGATCAAATTGCAGATGGAGAAATCGGGTATTTAAAAGTACTTAATGATTTTTATGGTCCATTCTCCAAATCGCTTGTTGAAGTTGAAGCCAATCTAGAAAAGATTAAATGTGAAAAATGCGGTTCTGACATGGATATAAAAATTGGAAGGTTTGGAAAATTCTTTGCGTGTACAAATTATCCTGAATGCAGCAATATTAAATCTTTAAGAGAAATGAGTAATGGTAATAATGATCCAGAATTTACCGGTGAAATTTGTCCCAAGTGTAATAATAGAACTGTCTTTCGTGAAGGAAAGTTCGGGCGGTTCATTGGTTGCGAAAAATATCCCGATTGTGATTTTACAAAAATTATTCCAATTGGAATTTCTTGTCCAAGCTGCAAAGAAGGAGATATAATAACCCGAAGAACTAAAAAGGGTAAAATATTTTATGGATGCAATAGATATCCCGACTGTGAATATGCTTCTTGGAAAATACCTCGGCCTGATGAAGAAGCAACTTCTGAGGAAGAAGATTATTAATCATCGTTAGGGAAGATGTGAACAAAGATATTTTAGCTGAAACTATTAATATGATGTTATCAGAGCTGTCTGGTGTTTCAAGAGCTTCTGTAAATACACTCAACGCTTATCAAAATGATTTAAGTGACTTTTTGAAGTTTTGTAATGGTCTGAATATTTCACAAACCAGTTCCATAACGGATAAGCATATTCGTCGTTATGTAATGAAACTTAATGATGAAAAGCTATCACGAAGTTCAATATCAAGAAAGCTATCTTCATTAAGAAGTTTGTTCAATTTTGCATTAAGAAATGATATAATTAATAAAAATCCATTAAAAAAAATTCCTAATCCTAAAATCAAAAGGAAACTGCCAGAAACGATTAATCTTGATTCTTTTTTGGAAATTATTAGATTGATGGATGATGAAACAGATAAAAATGCAGCATTAAGAAATAAAGCGATTTTTGAATTACTATATGGATGTGCATTACGTGTTTCTGAATTGTGCAGTCTTGACGTTCTAGATATTGATTTGAAAAGAATGAATATCAGAGTTTTAGGAAAAGGTTCAAAAGTAAGAATTGTACCAATTGGTGAGAAATCATTAAACATTATAAAAGAATATATTATTAGTAATTCAAAAACAGTAAAAACTCCATTATTTGTAAAAGAGGATGGAAATAGAATTGACAGATTTTTTGTATATAAAATTGTAAATAAATATTTGAGTAGAGTAACAGATTTAGATAAAAAAAGTCCACATATCTTACGACATAGTGCTGCAACACACATGTTAGATAGAGAAGCAGATATAATGGCAGTTAAAGAAATACTTGGCCATGAAAATTTATCAACCACACAAATTTACACTCACGTAAGTGTAGAGCGATTGAAAAAATCTTATAAAAAAGCACATCCAAAATCATAAAGGAGTCGTTATGAACATTAAAATTACATCAAGAAAATTTAAAGCAAAGGATTCCTTAAAAGATTTCATCAATGAAGAGTTAAAAGCAATAGAAAAATATAATGATAAGATAATTGATACAAATATTGTTTTGAGTTTTACTCATTTGACAGATAGTATTAAAACAGCAGAAATAATTGTAAAAATTCCTGGAAAGACATTTACCGTTTCTACAGATAGCGATACATTTGAAAAATCCGTAAGCAAATCAATTGATAAGATTATCAGGCAACTATCCAAAGTTAAAACTAAACGGATTACAAGGGAAAAATCATGAAAATTGATGAGAAGAATATCACTAAAAAAGATTGTATTACTGTTGAATTCTTCTTCGAAAATATAAAGGATCGATTTAAAATCGAATTGTTAAGCGAGAAAGTTGGATTCGATAGAGAAATTAAAGAACAAAATCTTCATAGACCTGGTTTACCTTTAGCTGGTTTCTTAGAATTATTTTCATTTAACCGTGTTCAAGTATTTGGTAATACAGAAATGCGATATCTACAAAATTTGAACAGCAAAGAACGGTATAAATCTATAGAGAATATTTTAAAATTTGATATCCCTTGCTTGATAATCACAAATGGGAATAAACCATTTGAAGAAATGTTGAAACTTACTAATACTTATAAAATTCCAATTTTTGGTTCAACATTTACAACGACGAAATTATTTTACCTCATTAGCGATTTTCTAGATGATCAATTTGCGCCGCGACTTTCACTTCATGGTTCATTCGTTGATGTTTATGGAGTTGGGATGATGTTTGTTGGAAAATCAGGAATAGGAAAAAGTGAAGTCGCACTCGATTTGGTTGAACGAGGTCATCGATTAGTAACAGATGACGTTGTTATCCTAACAAAAAAGGGTGAGGGAATTTTAATGGGTGCTGGTACGGATTTAGTTAAGCATTTTATGGAACTAAGAGGAATTGGAATAATTGATATTCGAAGTATGTTTGGCGTTAGGGCAATACGATATCAAAAACGGCTTGAAGTAATAGTAGAATTGGAAATTTGGAATGAAAATTCAGAGTACACTAGAACTGGTTTAGAAGACGCTACAATAAATGTACTTGATGTTGATATTCCTTACGTTAGGTTACCTATTGTACCCGGTAAAAATATAACTGTAGTTTCAGAAATAATTGCTCTAAACTATTTACTAAAACACTATGGTTATGACGCAGCAAAGATTTTGCAGCAAAGAATTACTAATAAAATTCAGCAAAAATCTAACGAAATGAACAGATCTATTGACTATTTTGAACATGATTTTGAATAATTTTAATATTTGAAGATCTTGACACCCTTGATTTCATTTATTATCTTCGCAACCACGTTTAGCGAGTTATGAAAAAATTTTATTATTTCTCAAAATCAAAGCTTAAGTTCGTAGAAATACGTAATTTCTATAAAAAGTTTGTATTTCTCGTCCTTTTTGCTTCAATATTAGTTTCCTTTTTCTTGTTTGGAACTTACCTAGTATTCAATGAATTTATTAATCCGGATTCTGAAGTGAAGGCTCTAAAGAGAAGCAATGCACTTTTAAAAGAGAAATTTGAAACTTTACTTGTTCAATATAAATCGCTTGATGAAAGGATTGCTAATTTAACTGAAAAAAGTCATGATCTAAGATTAGCTGTTAACTTAGAATCACGCGATACTGAAGAAATTTATGGTGTTGGTGGTGCTTTATTTACCCCTTTAAAATCAAATAATCCGCAAGATTTGTTTTCCCTAGCTGAAGATTTAGAATCATACTTAAATAAAATTTCATTAAAAGTTAAATTAGAAAAAAATAATTACGAAGAAATTGAGAATACCCTTAAACAAAATGAAATACTTTATTCGGCTATTCCAGCAATTAGACCAACATATGGCAGTGTACTGGATGATTTCGGAATGCGTGTTCATCCGATCTTACGTATAAGACGCATGCATAATGGAATTGATATTATAACAGATGTTGGAACAAATGTTTATGCACCGGGCAGTGGAAAGGTTGAATTTGTTGGAAGAAGAGGAGGGTATGGATTAACAGTTGAAATTAATCATGGCTTTGGATACAAAACAATTTATGCTCATCTGAGCAAAATAAATGTTAAAGAAGGACAGTCAATTTCTAGAGGCGAATTAATTGCTTTAACTGGAAATTCTGGTTCTTTATCTACCGGACCTCACCTTCACTACGAAGTGAGACATAATGGAATTCCGCTTAATCCGCGCAATTTTATTTATGACGATGTTGAACTTTTTGAAATTGTCAAAAAATAAAAAACCTACAGGAGATTCAAAATGATTTGGACCGTCGAATTAGCTTCCTATTTGGATGACGCTCCTTGGCCAGCTACAAAAGAAGAATTAATAGATTATGCCGAAAGAATTGGTGCACCCTATGAGGTAGTCGAAAACTTACAAGAACTTGAAGATTCTGAAGAACCTTATGAATCCATCGAAGATATATGGCCGGATTACCCAACTGATGAAGATTTCTTTTATTCTGATGATGATGAATTTAAATCTTAGCGAATTTGGTTTTTTAAATGAATGAGTTTTGGGATAATGTAACAGAACAATACGATGTAAAGAAAATATTAGAAGAATTTATTAAAAGAAAGCGTGTTCCACACGCTTTTATTTTTTCTGGCCAAGAAGGTGTAGGTAAATTTAATACAGCACTTCAATTTTCAAAATATATTTCCAAAGAGTTTGATTCATCTAGTCAAATTATTTTGAAAAAAATCAATTCTTTACAAGAGCCGTATGTTAAATTAATTTTTCCTTTACCCCGAGGAAAAGGTGAAACTGCTGAAGATTCCGCAACAGAAAAATTAAACAAAGATCAAATTGATTTAATACATAATGAAATGAAATTTAAAGCTGCTAATCCTTATCACAGAATAAATATTGAAGGTGCAAATACAATAAAAATTAACAGTATCCGAGATATTAATAAATTTATTACAACAAGTTTTAGTGATATTGGTTTTCGTTTCATTTTTATTATTGATTCACATATGATGAATGAACAAGCTCAAAATGCATTACTAAAAAATTTAGAGGAACCTCCGAAAGGAATTATCTTTTTTCTGTTGACCAACGAAAAGAATAAATTACTTCCAACAATAATTTCACGGTGTTGGAATATTGAATTTAATCCACTCAGTGTTATGACAATTAAAAATATATTAATCAATTATCATAACATAACTGAAAAAAATGCAGACTTAATTGCTCAGTTTGCAAAAGGATCTTTAACTAATGCCTTAGGTTTATTTAATGCAGATATAGCAGATACTTTAGCAAGAACAATATCGTTTTTGAGGTATTCTATAGGTGGACGATTCTATTCAGCATATCGTGAATTTAATGAGATTGTCAATGTCAAATCAATTGAGGATTTCAGAAAAATAATATCATTTATCAAATTGTGGTTAAGCGACGTTAATAGAAACAAATATTCAGAAGGGAAATATTATTTTGATGATTATTCCGATATACTATCGAAATTTAATGAAAAATATAGCAAGTCTGACGTTGATAATGTTTTCAATTCTTTAAATTTATTGGAAGAGCTAAGTAAAAAAAATCTCAACTTGAATGTATTAACTCTTAACCTTATATTTGATTTAGCATCCTTAGCAATTAGGAAATAGAATTGTTCCATATAGATCTTACACATTTTTCTAAAAAAACTACAGATCAATCAGATCAACTATCAACTAACCAGCATGTTTATGAAAATCTGTACAATTCATTGATTGTAAATAAGATAAATAGAAGTAATTGTAACTACAGTGCATGTTTCTTATGCAACTCTGAAGTTCATAGAAATTTCCCGATCGATCAAAGAAGCATTATTGAATTAGAATGTAATGGTTTATTAAATTCAGAATTCTGTGAAATTCCAATCAATATTTCGGAAAATTTATTTCCTGAAGATTTTATAATTATCAAAAACGAAGAGTTTCAAGAAATTGCCCAAGTTAAATTAATTGGCGAAATTGTTAAAATAAAAAGACAATCAATTGGACTTTATGGTGAAACTCTTCCAGAAGTAATAAGAAAAGCAACTTTAGAAGACTTGGAAAAAGTACGAAAAAACTTTGATGATGAAATTCGTGCGGTTCCAATTTTTAAGAAAGCAATAAAAAAGTTTAACATAGATATGAAACTAGTTTCGATACATTTTCAATTTGATCGCAAAAAACTTTATTTCTTTTATACAGCAGATGGAAGGGTGGACTTTAGAGAATTAGCAAAAGAACTTGCTGCAGAATTTAAAACTAGAATCGAATTAAGACAAATTGGTGTAAGAGATGAAGCAAAGAAAATTGGTGGATTAGGTTCGTGCGGAAGGGAATTATGTTGTATTCGTTTTTTATCCTCATTTAAGAGAATTACTACTCAATTAGCTAATGAGCAAAATCTACTTTCAAGCATGGGAAAACTTAGTGGACCTTGTGGTAAACTAAAATGCTGCCTTTCTTTTGAAATTGAATAGATAAGATAAATTTATCAATTCATGCTCCAGCTTGATAAGGAGCAATAAAAATAACTAACTAGTTGGAGGGTTAAATGGAAATTAATAAAGTATGTGTTATAGGTGCTGGTACGATGGGAAATGGAATTGCGCATGTTCTTGCACAGAATAATATAAAAGTTATTTTAATTGATATGGATAAAAAATTACTAGATAAAGCATTAGAGACAATAACTAATAATTTAGATCGATTAATAAAGAAAGATTTATTAAATGATGATGCTAAAAAATTAACCCTTTCAAACATAACGTTAGAAACCGATCTTTCAAAAATCCCGAATGATACTCAATTAATTATCGAAGCTATTACTGAAAATAAAGATGTTAAGTTGGCTTTATTTAATAAGTTAGATAAATTAATAAATCAAGATTGTATTTTTGCATCCAATACATCTTCAATATCAATTACTGAACTCTCAAAAAACTGTAGACCAAATAATTTTATTGGAATGCATTTCATGAATCCAGTTCCAATAATGAAATTGGTGGAAATTATACGAGGGTTTAGTACTTCTCAAGAGACCTATCAGACTATTAAAACATTAACAGAAAGACTTAAAAAAACTCCAGTAGAGGTTTTCGACTATCCAGGTTTTATTTCAAACAGAATTTTAATGCCTATGATAAATGAAGCTATCTTTACTTTGTATGAAGGAGTTGCCTCAGCAAGTGATATTGACACAGTTATGAAATTGGGAATGAATCATCCAATGGGGCCGCTAACATTAGCAGATTTTATTGGATTGGATGTTTGTCTAGCAATAATGAATGTATTATATGATGGTTTTAATGACAGTAAATATAGACCATGTCCATTATTAAAAAAGATGGTTGCGGCTGGTAAGCTAGGAAGAAAATCCGGTTCGGGATTTTTCGACTACACTAAATAATCACATAATGTATATTATGTAAACTACAAAATATTAATTAATCTCAAATAAGCGTAGATTACAAATAGGAAGATTGTTATCCAAAGGAAAAGACCTTTTCTCTTTCGTTTACTACTTCTTGAGCTCTTAAAACCGAGTTTTCTTTTTCTTTTTTCAACTTCATCTTGGTCTGGTTTATAGAAGCGTGGAAGGTATTCAAAACTTTTATTTTTAGGTTTTTTAAAAAACATTAACTCAATTATTTTAATCAAACATCGCTTTTATAAATTGTTCAGCTTCAAAGTTCTGTAAATCAGTATGATGCTCACCAACCCCAATGAATTTAATTGGTATTTTTTTCTCTGAAGAAATCTGTAAAACTATACCCCCTTTTGCTGAACCATCAAGTTTAGTTATAACTAAACCATCAATATTGACAATTTTATTAAACTCTTGCGCTTGAATGATTGCGTTTTGACCACTTGTAGCATCTAAAACTAATAATGTTTCCTTTGGAGCATGCGGGATTACTTTTCCTATTACACTGTTAATTTTTGATAGTTCATCCATTAAATCTTTTTTAGTGTGTAACCTCCCAGCAGTGTCAATTAAAACAACATCATAATTCTCATTTTTTGCTATTTCAAGAGAATCATAGACTACTGAAGAAGGATCCTTAGCATCATTTCTAAAAATTGGAACATCTACCCTTTTTGCCCAAACTTCTAGCTGCTCATTAGCTGCTGCTCTAAATGTATCTGCGGCAACAACCATAACTTTATTTCCTATGGTTTTGTAATTATATGCAAGTTTACCAATAGTAGTAGTTTTTCCTGATCCATTTACACCTATAATCAAATAAATAAAAGGTTTAGAATTAATAGAAGTAAAATTCTCTGTTGAAATATTTTTAAATATTTTCAACATTTCTGTAAATAGCAAATTCCTAATAAGAGTAATATTTCTCTCTTTGTGAATTACAATTTTTTTCTTGATTTCGTCAATTAATTTTTCTGTTAAAGGCACACCAATATCACTTGAAATTAAAATCTCTTCTAATTTCTCTAATTCATTTTCATCTAGATTTGCTTTACCGCTAATTTTTTCTGAGATTTTATTAACTAGGTTTTCTCGAGATTTATTTAAGCCATTTTTAAGTTTTTCAAAATTTATATTTTTAAATAGTTTCATTTTTATTCCATCTTAATACTTCTAAGGCTCGTAGGCTATATCCGAATACTGATAGTACACTCATTAGGATACTTAAATAGAAAAAGAAATGATATAAAAAATTTGTTTTGGATATATCAATGACGGTTATAATTATAAACGCCCCAATCGTGATAACAGTAATTTTGCCAAGCAAGTTTGATGGTAATACTTTACCTATTTTTTTACTGACAATTATTCCACCTATGAAAATGAGTAAATCTCTCCCAACTATAATCCAAAAATATATAGAAATTATTTCTCCTAAAAAGTAAAGCTGTGTAATAATCAAAATTACACATACTTTGTCTGCAAGTGGATCTATTATTTTACCAAATTCACTTATAAGATTTTTTTTTCGAGCAATGAAACCATCTAAAAGATCACTAATAGTAGCAATGAATATTAAACCTAATAAATAATAACGATAAACAAATTCAGTATTAATATATTGAATTACTAAAAACATTGGAATGGCCAACAATAATCTAAAAATACTTATTAGATTTGGTAGCGTATAATAATCCTTAATGAATAATTTTAAGTTGTTCATTATCTTTTCTAGTTCTCATAAATTTCTTTAGTAATTCCAACATTAACTGGAATTGGGTAATTTCCTGAAAAACATGCTGTACAAAAATGATCTTGGAGATGATCAATCATGGCACTCAACATTTCATTAATTGTTAAATATTCTAAGCTATCAACATCTAAGTAATCTTTTATTCTAGAAATATCACCATCTAATTTATGTGCAATTAATTCATCTTTACTGGGGAAATCCATTCCAAAGTAACATGGACTAATTATAGGTGGCGATGAAATTCTTAAATGAATTTCTTTTGGATTAGCTTCTCGCAATAGTCTTACAAGTTGTTTTGAAGTTGTACCTCGAACAATTGAGTCATCTATTAGTACAATTGTTTTGTTTTCTAAAACTCCTTTTACTGTATTAAATTTTATTTTTACACCAATCTCCCTTGCTTTTTGGTTAGGAGTAATAAATGTTCTCCCAATATAATGACTTCTTATTAAGCCAATTTCTAGTCGAGATGGAATTCCTTGCTTAGTCAGTTGACTTTGAAATCCAATTGCTGCAGTATTGGAACTATCTGGTACACTTATTACAATTACCTTTTCATCATCTTTATCATGAACTGGATGATTTTCCGCTAAAACTTTACCTAATTTCCTTCTTATTTTATCAACATTAGAACCAAAAATACGGCTATCAGGTCTTGAAAAATAAATGTATTCAAAAATACATTGTTTAATTTGATTATTACTATTTTCTAATTTATATGAACTTATTTCTTCAGTTGAATTAATTCCCTTTTCTATAACTACTAATTCACCTGGGTTGACATCCCTTAAATAATTTGCAGAATTTATGTCTAGCGCACATGTTTCAGAAGCAACAATATATGAACCATTAAGTGTTCCGATACAAAGAGGTCTAAATCCTAATATATCTCTTGCGGCAAATAATTTATTATCAGTCAAAATAACTAAACTGAAGGCTCCTTTAATTTTATTAAGCGCCTCAATAATCTGTTGCGTTTGATCTTTCAGTTTACTTCGTGCAATTAAATGAAGAAGAACTTCAGTATCACTTGTAGTTTGAAAGATGGCGCCTTCGTTGACTAAGTAATTTCTTAATTCTTTTGCATTAGTTAAATTACCATTATGTGCAACAGCTAGATTTCCCATTCTATATGTAACAACGAATGGTTGAATATTTTTAACAGAATCTGCTGAACCTGTAGTTGAATAACGATTATGCCCAATCGCAGCTTCACCTAATAACTTTGTCTCGAATAAATCTTGTGAATTAAATACTTCGGATACATGACCAAAGGATTTATGTACATTGAATTGGACTTTTCCTTTTTGATTTTTTTGACTACTAACAATTCCAGCTGCTTCTTGCCCTCTGTGTTGCAAAGCATGAAGACCATAATAAGTATTTATTGCAGAATTTTTTGAACCAATAATTCCAAAAATTCCACAATTACATAACGGTTTATCTTTCATCATTGAATTTTTTTTGAGGTGCAATATAAAATTTGAATGGCACATATCCTATGTGCCCAAAACAAGAGTCGGAACGGCGGGATTTGAACCCGCGACCCCTTGAACCCCATTCAAGTACGCTACCGGGCTGCGCTACGTTCCGTTAAAGTTTTGATTTTAAGTGGATTAAAAAATTTTTGAAATCTTCTAAGTCTATCTTTAGTGATCTTGGGGATGTTAAATCAATGTTTGATTCAGTTTCAACAATTGTGTTTTCAAATGGATTATCCAAAATTCCCTCGTTAAGAATTTGTTTTGCTCCTTCAATTGTATATTTCTCATCTCTTAATAATTTCTTAATTTGCAAAATAAGCTTTATATCTTTATTTGTGTAAATTCTGTTACCAGCTCTGTTTTTACCAGGATTTAACTGAGAGAATTCTGTTTCCCAATACCTTAGAATATACTGCTCAAGTCCAGTTAATTTACTAACTTCACTAATTGAATAGTATAACTTTTTTAATGTAAAATCTTTCATCTTTTTACCTTCATTCTTACTTGAGGTAAATTAATGTAATAACAACAAAAATGCAAGATAGACAACTAATAAAGTGTGATATCGTTAAGTGTTTTCGATAGGAATTTGTTTTTTCAAATTTATTAAATCGAGAACTATATTTACTGCTGCAACGTAACTTAAATATTTAAAACCACTAATATATCCATTGCATTTTGAAGCAGTTAAACTAACATTACGAAAGTGTTCCCTATCAGATAAATTCGATAAGTGTACCTCGATTTTTGGTATATTACAAATTTCTAATGCATCTCTTATACTTATACTAGAATGAGAGAATCCACCAGGATTAATAATTAGTCCAGAGTAATTCTTCGGAGCATCTAGTATAAAACCAACTAGTTCTCCTTCAATATCGGATTGTATAATATCAAACTCGATCTCATTAAATTTATGATGTAAAATATCTGATATTTGTTCGAGAGAAAATTTTCCATAATAGTCTAAATTACGTGATCTAATTCTGTTTAAATTTGGTCCGTTAATTATAATAATTTTCATGTGTTATCATTTAATTCATTAATAATTTCTCTATGTTTCGGTGTTAAATAAACATCTTCGACACCTAATTCTTTAAGAGCTGACGTTAAAATCATTACTTTTTTTTGCAAAGGAGAAAATTTATTGATTACTATTGTCTTATCCTCTTTTATGATACAATAACCTCCCTTAAAGTCACCTCTTTCAAACCTAACCCTTGCTCCCATTTGATTGGCTATTTCACGTAAGTCCAGCATCAATTGTTCAAATTCTTTTTCTTTTATTTTCATTTCTTTGTAAGGGGTCTAAAAATAAATAGAAATATCAATCCAAAATAAGTAAATACTTCTATAAGAGAAAAACTATTAAAAACTGTAATTCGGTCTTTTAGGTTATTAATTATTGTGAAATCAAATCCACTCGAAAAATAAATAATCTTGATTATTATAAAATCTTGATAAAGAAGGTATAACTCAAAAGGTGCTGTAATTATCACCGCTAGAACGATAATTAATGCCCATCCATTCTTTTTATAATTAATCTTAGTGATGAATAGCGTAACTAAAAATGTTAATAAAAAAAACACA
>Ga0194120_10001907_pt1 | contig 36739 bp, 32 predicted proteins | sample TA2MahCa65mmetaG_FD_148642 | JGI IMG/M metagenome (GOLD analysis project Ga0194120, IMG submission 148642) | Freshwater microbial communities from Lake Tanganyika, Tanzania - TA2015019 Mahale Deep Cast 65m | ecosystem: Environmental > Aquatic > Freshwater > Lake | place: Tanzania: Lake...
AAGGCGAGCACGAGCGCGGAGAGTCCCACGCGCGTGCCGAAGCCCAGCTCGCGCAGGCGCAAGGTGAACGCGCTCACAGGCTCTCCAGCAGGGCGGGATCGATGGCGACTTCGCTGCCCGAGCGCACGGCCTGGTTGGCGAGGATGCCGACCACGGTGCTGCGCGCGGCGTCGGATGCGGAGCACGCGGGCGCCTTGCCTTCGCTGGCGGACTTCACGAAGTCGGCGAGCGCGTAGTAGAGCGAGGTGTAGGGCAGGCCGACGCCTTCGGTGAGCTTGCCCTGCGCCGCGAGCTTGGTCGCGTCGGCGATCAGCGTGATGCCCGAGTCGTTGTGGTACTGCTGGCGGTTGGCGTACACCTCCCAGCCCTGCGTCGGCGCATCCGCCTCCTTGAACATCCAGCCGTGGGTCCAGCCGAGCTTGATCAGCGCCATCTCGCCGCCGATCAGCTCGTAGCGACCCTCGTAGGAGTTGCACAGGGTGGCGGAGTAGCTCGCGCGCAGCCCGTCCTCGAAGCGCGCCTCGAGCAAGATCGTGTCGGCCACCGTGCGGCCGTCCTTGTGAAGCCGAATCTCGCCTGTGCCGCGCACCGCGACCGGATGGCGGCCGAGGAAGTGGTGGAACACATCGAGCTGGTGCGAGCCCTTCTCTCCGGCGAGGCCGAGCGAGCGCTCGGCGTCGAGGTGCCAGTTGAGCTCGCGATCCCGCTCCGGCGTCGAGCCCGGCGTGCGCCATGTGGTCTTCTTGTGATCCTGCGCGCGCAAGTGCGACAGCTGGCGCAGCGTGCCGGCCTTGAAGAAGGAACGCGCCAGTGAATAGACGGGGTTCGAGCGCGCTTGATAGCCCGCGGCGAAGACCTTCGACGAGCCCTTGGCGGCCGCGGCGATGGCCTGGGTGTCCTCGATCGTGTGCGCGAGCGGCGTCTCGCAGAACATGTGCTTGCCCGCGGCGATACAGTCGAGCGCGATCTGCTTGTGGAGGTGGGTCGGGGTGGCGATCACGACGGCCGCGATGCTCGGCTCCTTCGCGAGCAGCTCGGCGTGGCTCGCGTAGCCACGCAAGCCCTGGGCGCGGCGCAGCGCGGACTGCAGACGCGAGTCGTCGCTGTCGCACACGGCGACGACGCTCGCTTCGGGGATCGTGGCGAGCTCGCCCAAGATCGCGCGCCCTTGGCGACCGACGCCGATCACGGCGATCGCGAGCGGCGCGCCGAGGATGGTGGGGTGGAGGAGCTCGAAGCTCGGCGCGAGGAACAGCGCGGCTGCGCCGCCTGCGCTGGCGTGGAGGAGCTGACGACGGTCGGGAACGCTCATCGGTGGGTCGGTTCGACTCGGGCGTGGGGAGCGAAGGAAGCGTGCGGGCCGAGGAAGAGCGGCTCGCGGCCATCTTCCTCGATCAGCCAAGCCTGATCGTGCGGTCGGCGCAGCTCGAGGGATCCGCCGCGCGCGCGCAGTACGAGTGCGGCGGTCGACCACGCGTCCGCGGATTCCGCCGTGGGCGCGAGTACCGCGGCGCACAGCCCGAGCGGCACGGGACGGCCGCTGCGCGGATCGAGGATGTGACCGACCTTGTGGCCGGCGAAGTCGGCGGTGCGACCGTGGGGAGCGGAGACGGAGAGCGCGCTGTCGCGCAGGTGAGCTTCCCACGCGCCGTCGGGGCCGATGCGCACGCGCCAGTGCTCGGCGTCGGGCGGAGCGCCGAGCGCGATCACGCTGCTCGTGCCGCCGTGCAGGAGCGCGGACTCGATGCCGTCCTCCCGCAGGGTGGCGGCCGCGAGGTCGAGGGCGTGGCCCTTGGCGATGGAGCCCAGATCGAGCTGCGTGTCGGGGCGCGTGAAGCGCACGGAGCGCGTGGCTCGATCGAGCTCGAAGCCGCCGAGGCTCGCGCCGCGCGGTGCGTCGATGCGCTGCCCGCGAAAACCCAGCGCGCGCATCAGCGGTCCGATGGCGACATCGAACGCGCCGTCGCTCGCCGCGCACAACTCGAGGCAGCGTTCGAGCAACCCGTAGAGCTCGGGATCGAGCCGCACGGGTCGCTCGCAGGCGTCGCGATTGGCGCGCGCGATCAGGCTCGAGTTCGTGAACACGCTGTAGCGCGCGTCGCACTGCTCGATGCGCCCGAGCGCGGCCTCGCCCGCGGCACGGGCGCGCGGCTCGTCCTCGCAGCCGAGGACGAGCTCGAAGCGCGTGCCCATCGCGCGCGTGGCGAGCCGCAGCACGTCGTGTCCCGCGCTCAGGCCTTGGCGGCCTGCATCGTGGAGGGATCGAAGGTCCACGCCGAGCGCGTCCAGATCGAGCGCGCCGCGAGGTCGACGATCACCATCACCTTGGCAGCGGTGTCGACATCGCCGATGGCCGGCTTGCGCGAGCGCATGCAGCCGAGCCAGTGCAGGCGGTGCTCGTCCTGGTCGTTCAGACCCGACGAGGCCGAGGGGAAGGTCTGTTCCTCGATCTCCTCGGCGAAGATGCGCTCGGGGCGCAGGATGCAGTCGTTGCCGCCGAGGTAGAGGTTCGCCATGTGGCCGCGCACCATGGCCTCGACGCCGGTCTCGTTGCAGGTCGAACCGGCGACGGTCATGGTGTGGCCCTTCTCGAACTCGATCGTCAGGTTGACTTGGTCGGGGTTCTGCATCTGCGCGTCGTGGTAGTGGCCGCCGGACGCGGTGACGCGCACGGGCCAGCCTTGGTCGAGCGCGTAGACGAGCGGCGAGGTGACGTGCACGAGCAGGTCGCCGATGATGCCGCTCGACCACTTCGAGTAGCGGCGCCAGCGGAAGAACACCGCCGGATCCCACTCGGCCTTGCCCGTGGGACCGCACCACGCATTCCAGTCGAGGGTCTTGCCCGGGACGATCTTGTCGTCGATGCCGTAGAGCCACTCGCCGCTCTTGGAGTTGCGGCAGTAGGAGGTCTGAGAGAAGGTCGGCTTGCCGATGGCGCCGGAAGCGATCAGCTCCTTGGCCTTCCAGTACTTGCGGTGCTGCAGGAACTGCGTGCCGCACTGGAAGATGTTCTGCGGGTTGGCGAGCACGGCCGCGCGCAGCTCGAGCGCCTGCTCGAGGTCGTAGGTCATCGGCTTCTCGCAGTACACGTCGAGGCCCGCCGCCATGGCGTCGATGGCCTGCTGGCCGTGCCAGTGCTCGGGCGTTGCGATCAACACGCCGTGCAGGTCCTTTTCCGCGGCGTACATCTCGCGATAGTCGGCGTAGCCGCGCACGTCGATGCCCTGCGCTTCTTGGGCGAACTTCACGCCGCGCTCGAGGTAGGGTGCCGCGACATCGCAAATCGCCACGACCTGCACGGCCTGCTTGCCCTCCTTGGCGAGCGCGCAGATGCGCTGCAGGTGGCCAAAGCCCATCGCGGGCGTGCTCGGCGCGCCCATGCCGATGATCGCGATGCGGATCGGCTCGCCATCCTTGGGGCGCGCGCGATCGGCGCCGCGCACGCCGACGTAGCTCGACGTCGCGCCGCTGCCGTTCGCATAGGCGCTCGCCACCGTTGCGGCCGCGCCGAAGGCCAGCATCGCGCGGCGTGAGGTGATCGGACCGTGGGGACGATGGGGGGTCGACGTCATCGCGGGGACTCCAAGGCTCGCGCGGCGCGCGAGCGGGGCGGTGGGGGCGAGGGGGCGCGCGAGTCTAACGCCGCCGCGCGCCGTTGGGAGGGAGCTCTGGCGCCGCCCGCGGCGCGCCACGGCGAGGGGACCATCATCCTGACAGCGGGGCTGACAGCGGGATTGACAGCGGGTTTGACAGTGGGGGCGGGCGGATGGGGAGTTCCAATCGCGGCGCGCGTGCTACGCAACGGTGACGCGAGCAGGGCGCCCGACCTTCGCTCCACGTGCTGGTGGTCGGCTGGCACGGGGCTTGCCTAACTTGTTTCGCAGGTCTTGTTTCTCAGGGCTTGTTTCTCCGGGCTTGTTTCCCAGGGCTTGCCTCTCAGGGCTTGCTTTGTTCGCGGGCCGACCGTGCGATCGGCGCGCGCGAGGGAGGCTCGGCACCTTTTTGGCGCGGCGCTCGCCGCGCACACCTTGGGCTTCCACCTTCCAACCGGATCCACACAGGCCTTGAGATGAAACACTGCCGCGAGGTTCTCCGCCGGACGAGCGCGGGAGCGGCGCTCCTTGTCGGCGTGCGCGGGCTCGCACTGTGGCTCCTGCTCGGGCCGAGCGCAGCGGGGCACGGCGGTGCCTACCGCGGCCCGGGCGATTTCGTTCCCTCCGGCGCGTCGGCGGGCGCGAGCGGCGGCACCTCGGGCACGGGTTCGACCTCCAACGGCGGCACGGTCGCGCCGAGTGGGCCCGCTGGACAACCGACGGGGCCGTCCACGCCGGTTCCGCAGCCTTCGATCTCCAGTGGCGCGGCGTCGAGCGCCGGTCCCGACGGCTCGCGCTGGCAGACGTGGTGGGGATTCAACAAGGACGCCTTCCTCAGCCTGCGCGCGCGCGTGGGTTCGGGCGGGCTGCTCGCGGGCAGCGATGTGTTTTTTCTGTCGCGCCGCGAGCCGACGCAGGACGAGTTGCAGCCGACGCCGCAGGAGATTCACGACAAGGTCAAGCCAGCGTTGCGCGCCGCGCTCTCCGTCGAGCGCCAGAACGACGTGCAAAGCGGCCTGATCGTGGCGCTCGCCAAGCTCGGCGATCGCCCGGGCGAGACCGAGGTCGCGGGTTGGATCGCGCCGTTCCTTGCGCATCCCAATCAGGAACTCGCGGAAACCACGGCCGTCGCGCTCGGCATTCTCGGCAACGAGCGCGAGCTCGACTTCCTGCGCGCCATTCTCGACGGCGATGCGGAGGCGTTGCGCGCGCGCGGCGTGGGGCTCGAGGGACCGCCGAGCGAGCGCACGCGCGCCTTCGCGGCCTTCGGGCTCGGGCTCGTCGGGCATCGTTCGAGCGGCGTCCCGCGCGAGCGCGCCGTGGAAGCCCTCGTCGCTTGGATGGGGCGCGAGTCCGCGCGCGCGGGCCAAGCCGAGATCCCGGTCGCGTGCATCACCGCGCTGGGACTGATCGCGTTGCCCAGCGACCCGCTGGCGGCGGTTGCGCAGAACGTCGGCAGTCCCTTGCGCGTGACGTCGATCGAGGAGCAATTGGCGTGGCTCGCGTGGACGCTCGAGCGCCGCGACCTCTCGCCGCGCGTGCGAGCGCATGTGCCGGTCGCGATGGCGCGTCTGATGCGCGTGGAGAGCGCGGCGAGCACAGCGGCTCGCTCGCTCGCGGTCGAGCGCATCGCCGTGCGACTCTCGCGCGAGCTCGACGAAGCCGCGGAAGTACGCCTGGGTTGCGTGATCGCGCTGGGGCTCGTCGGCAAGGCCGGTGAGGGCGCCCTCGACGTGCGCGTGCGCGAGCGCCTGCGCCATGTGCACGAGACGCTCCGCGATGTTCAGGCCGCTCACTTCGCGTTGATCGCGCTGGCGCAGGTCAGCGCGCAGCCCGGTTCGGGAGCGCGTCCGCTGGCGGCGCTGGAGGAGGGCAAGGACGGCACGCGGGCCTTCCTGCTCGAGCGACTTTCGTCGGGAGCGAGCTCGACGCGCTGCTATGCCGCGCTCGCCCTCGGCGTGCTCGAGCGCGGAGCTGCGGCCGCGCGCGCTGGACAATCGGCGGAGGTGCTCGCGGCGCTGCGCAAGGCGCTCGAGGACGCACGCGCTCCCGACGAGGTCGGGGCCTTCGCGCTCGCGCTGGGCCTCGCGCAGGACTCGGCGAGCATCGCCTCGCTGCGCAAGCAGTTCGAAGCCGCCTCGGATGTGGAAGCGCGGGGTCACGTGGCGGTCGCGCTCGGATTGGTGGGGGATCGCGCCTCGATCCGACGCATTCAGGAGATCGTCGTGACGTCGAAATACCGGCCCGACCTGCTGCGCAATGCCGCGCTCGCCCTCGGCTTGCTCGGGGACAAGGAGATCGTGCCGCAGTTGGTCCAAATGCTGCGCAATTCGACCGGACTCGCCGCGCGCGCCGCGATCGCCTCGGCGCTGGGCTTGATCGGGGATCGGCGCACGCTCGAGCCCCTGCTCGCGATGCTCGGCGACCGCGAGAGTTGCACCGATCTCTCCCGCGCGTTCGCCGCGGTGGCACTGGGCATGTGCTGCGACAAGGAGCTCCTGCCGTGGAATGCCAAGCTGGCCGCGGACTCGAACTACCGCTCGAGCACCTCGACGCTCTACTCGCCGGACACGGGCACGGGAATCCTCGACATCCTGTGAGCGAGGCCCGCAGGAACGCCACCGGGGTCGGCGCGCTACTCTGTGCGCCCCCATGCACAAGCTCCTGCGCTCCAAGCGACTCCTCGTCGGCGTCGTGCACCTCCCCGCCACGCCCGGCTCGCCGCGTTTTCAGGGAAATCGCGGCGCCATCCTGCGCCGCGCGAGCGACGACGCGACGGCGCTCATCGACGGGGGCGCCGACGCGCTGATCGTTGAGAACTTCGGCGACGTGCCCTTCTTCGCCGAGCGCGTGCCGCCGGAGGCCATCGCGACCATGGCGCTCGCCTTGCAGCGCGTGATCGAAGCAGCGGGCGGAGCGCCCGTCGGAGTCAACGTGCTGCGCAACGATGCTCGCGCGGCGCTGGGGCTGTGCGCGGCGACGGGAGCGAGCTTCGTGCGCATCAACGTGCACGCGGGCGCGGCGGTGACCGATCAAGGCGTGATCGAAGGCAAGGCCGCGGAGACGCTGCGCGAGCGCGCGCGCCTGTGCCCGGGCGTGGCGCTGCTGTGCGACGTGCACGTCAAGCACGCGGTGCCGCTCGGCGGCGGCTCGATCGAGAGCGCGGCGGCGGACACGTTGCAGCGCGGGCTGGCGGATGCGCTGGTGGTCAGCGGCTCGGGCACGGGCCATGCGCCCGACGTCGAGCGTGTCGCGGCGGTGCGGCGCGCGGTGGGCGACGCGCCGCTGCTCATCGGCTCCGGCCTGAGCGAGAACAACGCGGCCGAGATGTTCGCTCATGCCAGCGGCGCGATCGTCGGAACGTCGCTCAAACGCAACGGCGCGGTCGACGAGCCCGTCGAAGTGGCGCGCGTCGAGCGCCTGCGGCGGCTGCTCGACGGGCTGGGGGCCAAGGCATGAGCCTCGAGCAGCACAAGGGCTGCGCTCCCGCCAAGCTGCGCTTCGCGGTGATCACGATCAGCGACACGCGCGACGCGGGCACGGATCGCGGCGGTCCGTTGCTGGTCGAGAGCGTGCAGGGCGCCGGTCATGCGGTCGTGCTGCGCGAGATCGTGCGAGACGAGCGCGCCGAGATCGCCGCGGCGGTGCGACGAGCGGTGGACTGCGGCGATGTCGATCTGGTGCTGTGCACCGGTGGCACGGGAATCGCACCGCGCGACGTGACCTACGACACGCTGCGGGGGATCCTCGACAGCGAGATCCCGGGCTTCGGCGAGCTCTTCCGCTGGCTCAGCTTTCGCGAAATCGGCGCCGCGACGATCCTCTCGCGCGCGCTCGGCGGACTGCTGGGCGGAAAAGTCGTGCTGGCCCTGCCCGGCTCGCCCAAGGCGCTGCGGCTCGCCATGGACGAGATCGTGCTCAAGGAAGCCGGGCACCTCGTGGCGCAGGCGCGCGGTCCGCGAGGGGCCTGAGAGAGCAGCCGCGATGACCGACGGCGATTCCCACGACCATACGCCGAGCGAAACGCGCGGCCATTCCCACGCTGGCGACCACTCCCACGCTGGCGGACACGGCCATGGCGACCCCTACGTGTGGCAGCCGCCCGAGCGACGCAGCCGGATCGGGTGGTGGCTGCTCGGGCTGGGCGCCGTGCTCGTGGCGGCCGGGCTCGCGCTGGCGCAGTGGGCCGGGCGCTAGGCGCCCGACGCGGATTCCCTCGGGCTGGATCTCGACAAGCCGCGCGGGGAAAGTCGAGGATGTCCGCGTCGCGCGGCCATGGGTGCGCGACGCAAGGCCCTCGATGCTCGCAGTCGCGCTGCTCACGTTTTCGGTCTGGCAGGAATCACAGCCCCGCCATTGGGAGCACGTGCTCGTTCGTCACCACTCGTTCGAGGACTTCTTCGCGGGCGGAATGGCGAGCGCGTACCGCGCGGAATTGAATGCGGACGCGCCCGTGCGGCTGAGCACGGGGGCGATTGCGGGGAGCAGCGAGCAGATCGACGCGCTGTGGTCGCAGGATCCGGCCAACCTCGCGGGCTGGCTCGACGGTTTCTACGAGTCGGCGGAGCTCTACGTCACCGGCGGTTTCGAGCAGGCGCTCGTTTCGTGGAACGCGACCGTACCCGAGGGGACCGGCATGTGCCTCGAGCTGCGCGTGCGCGAGAACGGCAAGACGCCGTGGTCGCCATGGCTGTACGTGGGCGACTGGGGCAGCATCACGCCACCGCCCTTGTATTTGCGCCGGGACGATCCCGGCGGGCCCAAGTTCGACGCACAGGCGCCGCTGCGCACGGAGTTCGAGGGCGGCAAGGTCGACATCGACTTCTTCGTCTCGACGCGCACGTGGGGCCGCGCCCAGTACCGCGTCCGCACGACGACGGCGGATCCCACGCAGGCGCGGCCCGTGCTCGTGCGCAGCGTGTCGGTGTGCTTCAGTCGGAGAGTTGCGGGGCCGATCCCGGCGCACGTTCCGACGCTCTCGCGCCGGATCGAGGTGCCGTTCCGCAGCCAGCAGGCCGAGCGAGCGGAGATCGCGGGTCGCATCTGCTCGCCGACCTCGGTCGCGATGGTGCTCGAGCAGCGCGGCGTGTCGAAGACCACGCAGCAGGTCGCGGATTTGCTGTACGACCCGCGCCACGAGATCTACGGCAACTGGACGCGCGCGGTGCAGGGCGCGTTCGAGCTCGGCGTGCCCGGCTATCTCGCGCGCTTGGGCGACTGGAAGTCGGTCGAGGAACACATCGCGGCCGGTCAGCCGCTGGTGATCTCGATCGCGGCGCAACCGGGCGAGCTCGCGTCCGCGCCCTACGAGGCGACGGCGGGGCACCTCTTGGTGCTCACGGGTTTCGACGGACAAGGCGGCGTGTACGTCAACGATCCCTGCGCGCCGGACGCGGCCGCGGGCTCGCGCACGTACTCGCGCGCGGATCTCGAGCGGGTGTGGATGGAGCGTGGCGGCACGAGCTACGTGCTCTCGCCCAAGGCGCAGTGAACGCAGGAGAAGTCACCATGGACAGCAACGCAAAACACGCTCTGCCGGACAAGCTCGCGCGGTTGCCGCTGCTCAACAAGGGACCGCAGGGGCGAGCGCTGCGCTTTTTCACGGAGACGATCTGGGACGCGCGTCTGGAGGAACTCTCGCGCGTGCGGCGCTGCGTGTACAAGTGCGCGCGCGTCGTGTTCCTCGCCACGGTCGGCTTCGTCGGCGACAATTGCACGTTGCGCGCGATGGCGCTCACGTACACGACCATGCTCTCGCTCGTGCCGTTGCTCGCGTTTTCGTTCGCGATCCTCAAGGGCCTCGGGTTCTACGAGGACCTGCGCAAGCACCGCATCGATCCGTACCTCGACACGCTGTTCGGCGCCGTCGAGCAGGCTCCGAGTCCCTTGCTCGAGGCCCGCGACGCTCCGCTCGTGCTCGCGAGCGCCGCTCCGGAGCAGGGGCTCGCGCACTTGCGCGGTGTGTTCGACAACGTGCTCGACATGGTCGACGGCACGGACGTCAAGGGACTCGGCGCGATCGGCCTCGTCGTGCTGCTGCTCGCGGTGCATCGACTGCTCTCGAGCGTCGAGGCCTCGTTCAACCAGATCTGGAGCGTGCGCAAGGCGCGCACGCTGGTGCGCAAGCTCTCCGACTACTTGACCATGGTGGTCGTCGCGCCGATCTTCCTCGTGGTTGCGATCGGCGTCACGACCGCGCTGCAGAATGCGGGCGTGCTCGAGTTCCTCGAGCGCAGGCTCGCGCTCGGCGTCGTGCTCCAGCTCCTGATCAAGCTCGCGCCGGTGCTCGTCGGCTGGGTGGCCTTCACGCTGCTCTACCTCGTGATGCCCAACCGCCGCGGCCGCTTCGGCGCCGCGCTGCTCGGAGGCCTGTGCGCCTCGCTGGCGTGGGAGGGCGCGCTGCTCGCGCACATCGCGTTCCAGATCGGCGTCGCGAGGTACAACGCGATCTACGCCGGTTTTGCGGCTATCCCGATCTTCCTCGTGTGGGTCCAGCTCTCGTGGGTGATCGTGCTGGCGGGAGCCGAGCTCGCCTACGCGGCGGAGAAGCACTACGAGTACCAAGGCGTCGGAACCGGTACGCGCATCGCTCCCGCCCATGCCGAGCACGTGGCCGTGCGCGTGATGGCGCGGTTGTCGGAGGCGTTCCTCGCCGGAGAGCGGGGCCCGAGCGTGCCTGAGCTCGCGCGCCGCGTCGGCGTCGCGCTCAGCACGGCGGAGCGAGTGCTCTCCGACCTGCGCGAGCGCGGACTGGTGGCGGCGATCGAGCCGAGCGAGGCGGGGCAGGTGCAGGGCTGGCAACCCGCGCGCGACCCCGCGACGATTCGCATCAGCGACGTGCTGCTCGCCGTGCGCGGCGAAGTGCGCGCCAGCGAGGGCGGGCGGCTCGTGTCGCTCGACGCCCTCGCCGACCGCGCCCTGCGCGCGCTCGACGCCGAGGGACGATCCTCGGTCCACAACCGCAGCATGCGCGAGTTGGTCGAGCGCGCGGCCCGCGAGGAAGCCGCTCCCGATGCAGCGCCCGCGGCCAATCCTGCGACCTGAGCCCCGCTGTGGCGCTGGATCGGCGTGGAGCGTTCGGTAGGGTAGCTCGCCATGCCGCGCGCGCGCGTCTTGCTGGTGGTGTGGATCGCGCTCGTCGCGAGCGTGTCGTGGTTCGCGCGCGAGGCGCAGAACCGGCGCGTGGAGCTGCCCGATCGCGCTAGCTGGTTCAGCACGGACCCGGACACCCAGTACCACGTGCGGCGGGTGGAGCGCGCACTCGACGAAGGCGCCGTGGCGCAGACCGACGCGCGACTCAACGCGCCGCGGGGCTCCGCGATTCCCTGGCCGCCGTACTACTCGCGATTGCTCGCGACCGTTCTCGGGCCCTGCGCTCCGAGCGAGGGGCGCGCCGAGTGGCTCGAGCGCGCGGTCGCGAGCGCCGCGACGCTCGCCAGCGTGCTCGGGAGCGTGCTGGCGCTGCTCGTCGTCTGGCGCATCGCAGGCGCGCCCGCGGGAGTGGCCGCCGGGCTGCTGCACGCGCTCAACGGTGCGGCCATCGAGTACGGGAAGCTCGGAAACGGCGACCACCATGCGTTCGTCTCGCTCGCGAGCGGCGCGGTGCTCGCGCTTCTTTCGCTCGGCATGGGCGAGCGTTGCCTGCAGGAGCCGCGGCGCGGAGCGCTGTTCGGGACGTTGGCGGGTGCGGTCGCCGGACTTGCTTTGGGCTCCTGGGTCGCGACGTTGATCCTCGTGGGTTGCGTGCAGTTCGCGCTGGTCGCGCTGCTCTTCGTGCATGCGCGCCGCGCCCTCCCCGGTTTGGGCGCGCTGGCATTGTGCTTCCACGTCGGCGCCCTGCTCGTGGCGCTGCCCGCGATCGTCTCGAGCCCGTGGAACGCGACGCATCCGTGGATCGTCGTCAACCTCTCGTGGTTCCACCTCGCCTACCTCGCTGCCGGAGCGCTCGTGTTCGCTCCGCTCGCGGCGCGGCCGGTGTCTGTGCCGCTGCGACGTGCGCTGCCAGCGGGAGTGGCGGCCGTGGCGCTCGCGGCGCTCGCCTTTCTCGCGTGGTCCGACGCCGCGCCCGCGCGCGGCGTGCGCGAGGGGCTCGAGTGGGTCAGCCGCGTCGATTCGTTCATGGCGCGCATCGGTGAGTCGGCGCCGCTCGTGCGCGACGGAGAGCTCGCCGTGGCGCTGCGCATGGTCGGCTTCGCGGCGTTCGTGTTTCCCTTGGCTTGGCTCGCGCTCGTGCGTCGGATCTGGCGCGGTGAGTTGGCGCTGTTGCCTTGGGCCGTGGCCTCCGCGGTGCTCGCGATCCAAGCGCTGAGTCAGGCGCGCTTCGCGGAGGGCCTCGCGCTGCCGCTCGCGGTCGTGGTTGGAATCGCGCTCGGGCGAGCGAGCGCGATCCCAGCCCGCTCGCGAGTCGCGTGCGCGGTTCGCGCGGCGCTGCCAGCGCTGGTGGCCGTGCTGCTCGGCTGGCCGGCGCTCGCGCGCAGCGCGGAGCGCTGGCCGCTGCGTCGCGAGGCACTGCGCTTCGAGCGACCGGCGACGATCGGCGCGCGTCTGGGGCTCGAGTGGATCGGACTGCAGCCGCAACGCGCGCAGGGCGAAACCGTTTTGGCGCTGTGGTCCCACGGTCACGCGCTCGAGCGGCTCGCAGGCCGCGGCAGTCTCGCGACCAACTTCGGCTCGTACGTGGGCGAAGAGGGCTTCCGCGCGTCGCCGGAGCTCTTGCTCGCCGAGGACGAGCTCGCGCTCGTGGCGCGCATGGACGAGCTGCGCGTGCGCTACGCGCTGGTCGACAGCGATCTTCCCAACGCGCTCAACACGTTGCTCGACGGCGTGGATCCCGCGCGCCGCGCGCGCCATGTCGAAGCGGGCAGCGAGCGTGGGGGCAATGTTCGGCCGGAGTGGTTTCTGACCTTCGGCGCGCGCGCGATGTTCGACGGCGCGGTGTTCGGACCGCTCGGGCGGGACGCGCGTCCTCTCGCTCGGCTGCGGCTCGTGTGGGTTGCGCCGTTGCGCGATCCTGCGCGCGCGCTGCGCGGTCCGCGCGATCTCGCTCCGGCCGCGTGGGTCTGGGAGCGCGTCGCGGGAGCGCGCGTCGAGGCGCGCGGCGCGAGCGGGCAGATGCTCGAGGTCGCGCTTTCGCTCGCGCAGCCGGGCGGAGCGCAGCTCGAGTGGCGCGATCGCGCGCCGATCGGCGAAGATGGCGTGGCGCGGCTCGTGGTTCCCTACGCCACGGAGGCGAGCAACGGTGCCTGTGGAGCCGCGCGACTCGTCGCCAACCTCGCTGGGCGCGCGCTGGGCGGCTCGATCTCCGAGCGCGCGGTGCTCGAAGGCGAGACGGTGCTGTTGCGCTAGACGCAGTCGTTCCGACGACTAGCCGGGGCGCTGCTTCTTGAACTGCTCGAAGGGGTCGGTCCAACCCCTCGGCGGCGCGTTGGGCGCGGGCGGCGCGAGGGCACTGCTCGCTGCGCTCGGGGCCGCGCTCGGATGGGGCATCGGCGCGCGCGGCAGGGGAGTCGGCGCGCGCGGCTGGGGAGTCGGCGCGGCAGCCTGCGGGCGCGGCGCGGATGCGGCCCCGGGCAGCGCCCCGATCGCAGCCGGGACTTCGACGCACTCGCCGAATTTGGACGGGTCGAAGGACACGCCGATCGATTGCAGCTTGGCGAGCAGGTCGTCCTTGTTGACCGACTTGAGGAAGGCCTCGCTGGGCTCGACCGTGCCGGCGCGCACGAGCTCGAGCAGCGAGTCGTTCAGGAGCTTCATGCCGAGCTTGCCGCCCATCTGCATGGCCGAGACGATGCCGTGCGTCTTGCCCTCGCGGATGTTGGCCGCGATCGCCGTGTTGGCCACGAGGATCTCGAGCGCGGCCGCGCGCCCCTTGGGCTTTTTCTTGCACAGGGTCTGCGCGATCACGCCCTTGAGAGAGCTCGCGAGCATCGTGCGAATCTGGTTCTGTCGGTCCGCTGGGAACTGGTCGATGATGCGGTCGACGGTCGACGGCGCGGTGTTCGTGTGCAGCGTGCCGAACACGAGGTGGCCGGTCTCCGCGGTCTCGATCGCGATCTCGATCGTTTCGAGGTCGCGCATCTCGCCGACCAGAACGATGTCGGGGTCCTCGCGCAACGCGGCCCGCAGCGCGCGCTTGAAGGACTGGGTGTGGCGGTGAATTTCGCGCTGGTTGATCAGGCAGCGTTGCTGGCGGTGCACGAACTCGATCGGATCCTCGATCGTGATGATGTGATCCGTGCGCGTCTTGTTGATGTGGTCGATCATCGCCGCGAGCGTGGTCGACTTGCCGCTGCCGGTCGGTCCGGTGACGAGCACGAGCCCCTTGGAGAGCATGCAGAAGTCGAGCACGGCCTTGGGCAGTCCCAGCTGCGCGGCCGTGAGCACTTCGCTCGGGATCTGACGGAACACGGCGCCGGGGCCGTTGCGATCCATGAACAGGTTGGCGCGAAAGCGTGCGAGCCCCTCGACCTCGTAGGCGAAGTCCGTGTCGTTCGTTTGCTCGAACTCCGCGCGGTTGCGCTCGGGTGCGATCTCGTACAGGACTTGGCGCATCTCGTCGGGGCCGATCACCGGCGCGCCGTCGATGGGCGTCATGTCGCCGGACTGGCGGAACAGTGGCCGCAGGCCGGAGGTCAGGTGCAGGTCCGAGGCTCCAACCTCGACCATGCGGTGGAACAGCGCGTCGATCCAGGCCATGTCGAATTGCTCGCGAAGGGGCGGGCGCGGCGCGAAGTTGCGCGGCGCGGGCTCCCCAAGACGGCAGATCGGAGCAGGCGGGCGCGAGACTTGAAGGATCTTCCTACTAGGGCGCGCGTCACAGCTTGCCCGCGGCGCGCGGGTGCGCTGGGTCGAGCTCGAGCGCGCGACGGAACTGCGAGCGGGCCGCCTCGGGTTTCCCGAGGCGCTCGAGGGCGAGGCCGAGCTCGTAGTGGGCGTCGGCGCTCGGGCCGAGCGCGCAACTGCGCTCCAGTGCTTCCCGCGCGCGCTCGAACTCGCCGAGGAACAGCGCCGCGCGTCCGACGAGTCGGTGGCCGAGCGGCGCGTTCGGGGCGAGGCGCGCGTACTCCAGCGCGTGCCCCAGCCCGCGCTCGTTCTCGCCCGCTTCGAGCGCGCGGCGGGCGGCGAGCTCGAGTGCGACGAGCGGCGGGCCGCCGTCGTCCAGCGCGCGTTCGATGCGGAGGTCGACCTCGCTCGACGTCCGTCCGAAGCGGCGCTCGCCTTCCTGCGCGAACACGCGCAGCGCGCCCGCGTGCCCCGGCTGCTCGTCGAGCGCGCGCTCGATGTCCTCGAGCGCATCGCGGCGCTCGAGCGCCATGCGCGCGAGGGCGCGGTCGTAGCGCAGGTCGGCCTGCGGCCGCTCGGGGCGCAGCGCGAGAGCGCGATCGAAGTGCTCGAGCGCAGCTTGTGGCTCTCCTGCCTGATGCAGCAGCACGCCGAGCTTGTGGTGCCCGAGGTAGCTGTCGGGCTCGATCGAGATCACGCGCTCGAAGAGCGTGCGCGTGTCGCTCCAGTGCGCGGTCGTCGCCCGCGCCGTGAAGCCGAGCGCGACGATGCAGCCCGCGAACGCGACGAGCGCCGCGCGTCCCTGCCAGCGCGCGAGCGCCGCGGCGACGAGTCCGGCGAGCGCGAAGGAGGGCAGGTACGTGTAGCGATCCGCCGCAATCTGGTGGCCGGCATGGACGATGCCGATCACGGGCGCCACGAGCACGCACAAGCTCCACCAGGCGGTCCACAGCGCGGCATGCGTGTTCGAGCGCCGACGGCGCAGGAACAAGAACACGCTGGAAGCGAGCACGAACACGAGCGAGGCCAGATAGCGCGGCTCGAGCAGCGCGATGCGCGCGGGCAGCTCGTAGAACGGCGACAAGCCCAGCGGCAGCAGTGTGTGGCGTAGATACGAACGGAAGGCAAAGGTCGAGATCGCGAGGCGCTCCAGCAGCGGCCGCGCATCGAGGTCGGCGAGCACCTGCGTGCCGTAGCGTTGGCCGAGGATGCCGAGGACGGCGCCGCCGAGCGCGAGCGCGAAGTAGGGGAGCTTCTCGACGATCCGTGGACGCCAGCCCACTCGGTCGTGTCGACGCAGCGGCCAAGCGTCGAGTGCGAGCAACACGAGTGGGAAGCCCAGTCCAGCGACCTTCGAGAGCAGCGACGCGGCGAAGGCGAGGATCGAGAGGCCAAGCCAGCGCGAGCGCGCGGCCAGCGCTCGCTGCGCGCGGATCCACGACCACGCCGACAGCGCGAGGAACGCTCCGGACAGCACGTCGCGGCGCTCGGTCAGCCACACGACGGACTCGACGCGCAGCGGATGCGCCGCGAAGAAGCACGCGCCGAGCGCGGCGGCCGCGACTCGCCTCGCGCCGACGCCGCCGAGCTCGAGCAGCTCGTCGAGCGCGAGGAACAACAGCAACGCGCAGGTCGCGTGCAGCGCGAGGTTCGTGGCATGGAACATGCGCGCATCGAGCCCTGCGAGCTCGTAGTCGAGCGCGCAGCTCATCCATGACAGCGGCATGTAGTGGCCGGCGTAAAAGCTCGTCCACATCCAGCGCAGATGCTCCGCGTCGAGGCCGCGGAAGCCGTCGTTGTGCGTGAAGTTGACGTCGTCGTCCCAAGCGAGGAACGGGAATTCGAGCGAGGTCCAAAACGGCCACAGCGCCGCGGCGAGAACCGCGAGCGCGCCCAGCCAGCGCAGGCGAGCCGCGGCAGCGGGCCGTGCAGGGGGAGCGTTGCTCATGCGACGGCTCAGCTTCTACACCGTTCGCGCGCCCAGCGGCAAGCATCCGCGCTCCAACTCTCGCGCGCTTCACGCTACCCTGCGCGCCAATGAAGCTCATCCTCACTGCCTTGCTGTCGCTCCTCGCGTGTGCGTGCGTCTCGACCCCGTCGGTGCGCCAGATCGAGGCGCAGGAGTTCCTCGACCGCTACACGCGTGCCTACGTCGGGCTGTACGCGACCTCGAGCGAGGCGCAGTGGGCGTCCCAGACGCGCATCGTGCCCGGGGACGAGAGCAACGCGAAGCGCACGCAGGCCGCCGAGGAGGCGACCGCGGCGTTCACCGGCTCGATCGAGAACATCGAAACGGCGCAGCGATTGCTCCAGTGCCGCGCGGAGCTCACCGACCTGCAGGTGAAGCAGCTCGAGGGCGTGCTGTTCCGCGCCGCGAGCGGTCCGCAGACACAGCGCGAGCTCGTGAAGCGGCGCATCGCGGCCGAGACGGCGCAGGTCGAGAAGCTGTACGGCTTCACGTTCCGTCTCGACGGCAAGGAAGTCTCCGCCAACGAGATCGACGGCGGTTTGAAGTCCGAGCCCGACCTCGCGCGGCGTCGCGCGATCTGGGAATGTTCCAAGGAAGTCGGCGTGGGCCTGCGTCCGGGGCTGGTCGATCTGCGCGGGCTGCGCAACGAGGTCGTGCGCACGCTCGGCTACAAGGACTACTTCTCCTACATGGTCAGCGAATACGGCATGACCACGCAGGACATGGCCGCCAAGATCGAGGAGATCAACCGCGAGTTGCGGCCGCTGTATCGCGAGCTGCACACCTGGGCGCGCCATCGCCTCGCGGACAAGTACGGCCAGAGCGTGCCCGACCTGATTCCCGCGCACTGGCTGCCCAATCGCTGGGGACAGGATTGGTCGAGCCTCGTCGACGTGCAGGGCTTCGATCTCGACGCCGCCATGGCGGCGCGCACGCCGCAGTGGCTGGTCGAGCAGTCCGAGCGCTTCTACACCAGCCTCGGCTTCGAGCCGCTGCCCGCCGTGTTCTGGGAGCGCTCGTCGCTCTATCCGCTCGCGCCGGACGCGGGCTACAAGAAGAACAACCACGCTTCGGCGTGGCACATGGACCTCGACCGCGACGTGCGCTCGCTGATGAGCGTGGAGTCCAACGCCGAGTGGTACGAAACCACGCACCACGAGCTCGGGCACATCTACTACTACCTGTGTTACACCAATCCGCAGGTGCCGCCGCTCCTGCGCGAAGGCGCGAACCGCGCGTACCACGAGGCGGTCGGCTCGCTGATGGGGCTCGCCGCGATGCAGCCGCGCTTCGTGCAGTCGATCGGACTGGAGACTGGCGGACAGGCGGCCGACCCGATGCAACTGCTGCTGCGCGAGGCGCTCAACTACGTGGTGTTCATCCCGTGGTCGACGGGCACGATGTTCTCGTTCGAGAAGGAGCTCTACCACGACGAGCTCGACCCGCAGCGCTGGAACGCGCGCTGGTGGGAGCTCGCGGCGCGCTACCAAGGCATCGCTCCGCCCGCGCCGCGCGGCGAGGAGTTCTGCGACGCCGCGACGAAGACTCACATCAACGACGATCCCGCCGGCTACTACGACTACGCGCTCAGCTTCGTGCTGCTGTTCCAGTTGCACCAGCACATCGCCACGCAGATCCTGCATCAGGACCCGCGCGACACCAACTACTACGGCTCGAAGGAAGTGGGCGAGTTCCTGCGCGGCATCCTCACGCCGGGCTCGAGCCGCGACTGGCGCGCGGTCCTGCGCGAGGCCACGGGCTCCGACCTCTCGGCGCGCGCCATGGTCGAGTATTTCGAGCCGCTGCGACACTGGCTCGTCCTGCAGAACCGCGGTCGGACCTGCACCTTGGCGGATCTGTGAGGGCGCGGAAGATCTTTCCCGCGGCGTCGAGCGCGCGGCGGGAGTAGGCTGGCGCTCGGAAACCATGCAGAACGGCAAGCAGGTCGTGGTCGTGATGCCCGCGTACAACGCGGCCTCGACCCTCAAGAAGACTTGGGACGAGGTGATGGCGCAGGGCGTCGTCGATCTCGTCGTGGTCGTCGACGACGGCAGTCGCGACGAGACGGTGGCGATCACGCGCACCTTGCCGAACACGGTCGTCCACGTGCACCCGCGCAACCGCGGCTACGGCGGCAACCAGAAGAGCTGCTACCGCATCGCGCTCGACGCCGGGGCCGACATCGTGATCATGGTGCACCCTGACTACCAGTACACGCCGCTCCTGATCCCGGCGATGAGCTCGATGATCGCCAACGGGTTGTACGACTGCGTGCTCGGCTCGCGCATCCTCGGCGGGCGCGCGCTCGCGGGCGGCATGCCGATCTGGAAGTACGTTTCCAATCGCTTTCTCACGGCGGCCGAGAACGCGCTGATCGGCGCCAAGGTCAGCGAGTACCACACGGGTTACCGGGCCTTCTCGCGGCGCTTGCTCGAGAAGGTCGACACCTCGCACAACAGCGAGGACTTCGTGTTCGACAACCAGATGCTCGCGCAGATCGTCTGGCACGGCTTCACGATCGCCGAAGTGTCCTGTCCGACCAAGTACTTCCCCGAGGCGAGCTCGATCAACTTCTCGCGCAGCGTGAAGTACGGCTTGGGCTGCCTCGGCGTCGGCCTCTCGTTCCGGCTTGCGAGGCTCGGCCTCGTTTCCTCGGCGCTCTTTCCGCGCTAGCGGCTCGGCGCGGGAACGGGCTGCGGGTTGCGCCTTAGCGGCTGCGGCAGGTTGGCGATCACGTGCAGCAGACCGGCGATGGCGCCGGAGCCGAGCGCGAGCTCGCGCGGGTGCACGTTGTCGAGCGTGTCGCGCTCGCAGTGGTGATGGTCGAAGTAGCGCTCGTCGTCGGGACGGAAACCGACGAGGGGCACACCGGAGCGCGCGAGCGGTCCGATGTCGACGCCGCCCCCTCCGACGCGCAGCGCGTTGGCGCTCGCCGAGTCGAGCAGCTCGACGATGGCGCGCAGGGACTCGAAGGCGCGCGGGTTGGCGTCGGTGGCGAAGCCGCGCGGCGTGAAGCCGCCCGCATCGGACTCCAGCGCGAGCACGTGGCGCTCGAGCTCGTCGAGGTGCCCCTCGTAGTACGCCTGCGCGCCGCGCGCGCCGTTCTCCTCGTTCATGAAGAGCACCACGCGGATCGTGCGTCGCGGCTGGAGGCCGCGCGCGAGGATCAGCCGAGCGGCTTCGAGGCAGTGGGCGCAGCCGGCGCCGTCGTCGTGGGCCCCGTGGCCGACGTCCCACGCGTCGAGATGGCCGCCGACGACGACGATCTCGCGCTCGATGCCCGTGCCGGGAATCTCGCCGACCACGTTGTGGGAGAGGACATCGGGCAGCGTGCGGCACGAGAGCTGGAGGTTCACGCGCACGCGCTCGCCCGCGGCCACGCGCGCCGCGAGCCGATCCGCCGCCAGCGTGCTCAGCGCGGCCGCGGGCAGCGGCGCGACGTCCTCGTCGTAGCGCAGCGCGCCGGTGTGCGGGTGGTCGTCGAGCGCCATGGTCATCGAGCGCACGAGCGCGGCGCGAGCGCCGACGCGCGACGCTTCGCTCGCGCCGCGACCGCGCTGGTCGACCGCGCCTGCGTAGGCCGCGAAGCAGTCGTGCTGGGCGGGGTCCATCGGGCGGTTGAACAGCACGATCTTGCCGCGTGCTTGCGCCGCGCGGGCGCGCAGCTCCTCGAAGCTGGTCACGACCATCACTTCGGCGCTCACGCCGCCGGGCGGCGTCGCGACGCTGCCGCCGAGCGCGAGGATCGAAAGGCGCTCCCGCGGCAGTCCGTCCGCGTCGAGCACGCGCAGGGACTCGGTCTCGCCGCGCTCCCAGTGGGGGACGAGCACGGGCTCGAGGCGCACGTTCGAGAGGCCGATGGAGCGCATCGTGCGCTCGGCCCACGCCACCGCGCGCGCCGCGCCCTTGCTGCCGGAGAGCCGCTTGGGCGCGCTGAGGCACAGCTCCGCGAGCAGCGCGAAGCTCCGGCCCTTCACGAGGGCCTCGCGCACCAGCGCCTCGACGTCCGACCGGTAGGCTTCGAGCTCGGGGGCCGGTGTGGCGAGCTGCGGCACCGAGGTCGGCGGGGCCGCGAGCGGGGGCACGCTCGTGCAGGACACGCTGGCGGCGAGGATCGCGAGAACGGCTGCTTCGCGCGCGAGGTTCATGGCGAGGGATTCTACAATCGTCCGTCGACGCCCTCGGATGAACGCCGCCGTCGAGATCCTGCACGAGGACGAGCACCTGCTCGTCGTCTCCAAGCCTTCGGGCCTGCTCTCGGTCCCGACTCCGGGCGCGGAGGGCCGCACCGTGCTCGACGCGCTGCGCGAGCGAGGCTACGTGGTCTCCCCCGTGCACCGGCTCGACCGCGAAGTATCCGGCGCGCTCCTGCTCGCGCGCGACGCGCAGACCCGCACGGGCCTCGAGGAGCTCTTTCGCGAGCGCAGCGTGCGCAAGTTCTACTGGGCGCTGGTCCTGATGGGACCCAAGCACGAGCAGGGGACGATCAACTTCCCGATCCTCGAAGACGGCGCGCAGGCGCGCGTCTCCGCGATCGGCAAGCCCGCGCGCACGAACTACCGCGTGCTCTCGCGCGGCATGGCCGCCAACGAGGTCGAGGTCGAGCTCGTCACCGGTCGCTACAACCAAATTCGCCTGCACTTCGCCCACTCGGGCTGGCCGCTCGTCGGCGACCGCAAGTACGGCAAGTTCAAGCAGGACCCGTTCCGCTTTCCGCGCGTCGCTTTGCACGCGCGGCGGCTGGAATTCACCCACCCGCGCACCGGAGCCGCGCTGGTCGTCGAGGCTCCGCTGCCCGCCGACCTCGCCCTGTTGCGCGAGCGCGTCTTCAGCGTGCCGCTGAAAGCTGCGCGCAAGCGCCGCGAACCGCCGCCGGGTTAGGTCGCGCGCGTCACTTGGGTTCGGGACCGGCGACGCGCCAGCGCGCGGGATCCGCGCAGGCCATGTCGAAGCCGCGCGCGCCCTTCGCGACGCGTCCCTCGACCCACAGGAAGTTCTGCACGAACTCCTCGTCGTCGCGCTTGTCCAGCCCGAGGCTCTCGTACTTCGCGACGTGTTCGCGCGCGAACTTGGCGCGGAACGCGGGCTGCTTGTCGCCGGTGCGGAAGAGCACCGTCACGCTGCCGTCATCCTCGCGAAAGATGCGCTGGATCGAGCCGAAGATGGACACGTCCTCGCCCTTGGCGGAGCTCGCCAGCGCGCGCTCGAGCTCGTGCGGCATGTCCGCGGCGGCCACGTGTGCGGCGTCCGCCGCGGCCGCGGCGCGGTAATGATCGATGGCCTGCGCGCGCGCGTCCCACCACGGCAGCAACTTCTCGTAGGGCCGCCGCGCGCTGCGCGCGCCCTCGGTCTTGGGCACGTTCGTCGCGGGATCCCAGATGCCGCGCTTGGCGTTCCGCGCGCGCGACTGCGCCGCCACGAACAGCTCGTGGCACACGAGGTCGTTGCCGTACTTGTTGAAGTAGGGGCTCTTGCCGAGCTCGACGAGCAGCAGGTTGAAGTTGCGCCCGTCGGGCAGGATCAGGTGGCACAAGAGGCGTCCGTAGACGTCGCGCTCCTCGCGCTCCCCAGCGAACCTGAGGCCGACCTTGGGCTTCTCACCCGGTTTGGCGAGGGCGGCGAAGAACTCGGCGGCCCACTGGGCGCAGTCCTCGCCGAAGACGGTCGAGGGCTTGCTCGGGTCGCTGCTGTTGGTGGAGAACTTCTCCTCCGTGTCGACGCAGGACAGGCGCAGCTTTTCGAGCTTGCCGTCGCGCACGACGTGGACGGTGTCGCCGTCGACGACCTTCTCGACGTCGTAGAGCTCCGTGGGCGGGACCGGCTTCCAGCCCGAGTTCGCTTCGACCGCCGCCGTCGTTGCCTCGCCCTGGCCGTCCCCGCAAGCCCCGGCGAGTTGCTTCGGGATGAGCGCGAGGGCGAGGAGCGGCAGGGCGAGCGGCAGGACGCGAGCGGAGCGGGGGAGCTTGTGCATGGGAGCCTCGTGGCGCGCCATCTTGCGACCTGCGCCCGCGATCGTCGCGCGCTCTTTTTCGAAATCCGCCGTTGCGTAGGATCTCCGAACCATGAGCGACACCCCCAGCGGCGCGGTGCCCGTCGAGAACGTCCCCGAACGCCCCGCCGGAGGGTTGGTGCTGCGCGGCACCTCGGTGTCCCCCGGACTCGCGCTCGGTCCGATCCACCGCAAGGACCACGATCTCGACAGCGCCTCGCTCGAGCGCATCCCGCGCGAGGCCGTCGAGCGCGAGCTCAACCGCTTCCACAAGGCGCTCGGCGACGCGCGCGCGCAGCTCGTGGACCTCAAGGACAAGCTCGCGGGCAAGGTGCCGACCGAAGACGCGCGCATCCTCGATGTCCACGTCGCGTACCTGAAGGACTCGGTGTTCCACTCCGATGTCGAGAACCTGATCTTGGGCGAGCAGCTGTGCCTCGAGGCCGCGATCGCCAAGGTGATCGCGGACTTCGACCGCATCTTCAAGCTCGTGCAGAACGAGTCGCTGCGCGAGCGCGCGGTCGACCTGCGCGACGTCGGCATCCGCGTGCTGCGGCACCTCGAGCGCCCCGCGGGTGAAGGCGAGAGCGTGCTGCCGCGCCCCAAGGACTACGTGCTCGCGGCCAAGGAGCTGTCGATCGTCGACATGTTCAACCTGCAGGGCGATCACGTGCTCGGCATCCTCACGGAGGCTGGCGCACTCACGAGCCATGCGGCGATCCTCGCGCGCTCGATGCGCATCCCGACCATCACGGCGGTCGCGGGCTTGCTCGACAGCGTGCGCGAGGGCGACTTCGCCATCGTCGACGCGAGCGAGGGCATGGCGCGCATCAACCCCGACGAGGTCGTGCGCGCGCAGTACGGCGAGGTGCGCGCGGAAGCGCCGGTGGCGGAGGATGAGAGCTTGCGTGCGCGCGATGCGCGCACCGCCGATGGCACGCAGGTGCGCCTGCTCGCTTCGTGCGGCAACTTGCCCGAAGTGCAGGCCGCGCGCGCGCAGGGCGTCGATGCGATCGGCGTGTACCGCACCGAGCTCTTGTTCCTCGTCGACAAGGAAGCGCCGAGCGACGAGATCCTCGCCCAGCACTACGCAGCGGTCGTTTCCGCAGCGGGCGGCGCGCCCGTCACGTTCCGGCTGCTGCACGCGGACTCCTCCATGGAGCTCAAGTTCCTGCACGAGGCGCGCGAGGCGAACCCGGCGCTCGGTCGCGTCGGCGTGCGGGCGCTGCTCTCGCGCGAGCTCGTGCTGCGCCGCCAGCTCGCTGCGATCCTGCGCGCGGGGGCGGGCGGCCCCGTGCGCATCGCGCTGCCGTTCGTCACCGATTGCGGCGAGCTGCGGCGCGTGAAAGAGGTCGTGTTCGAAGAGAAGCTCGAGCTGCGCAAGCGCGGCATCGCGATGGCGGAGAAATTGCAGATCGGCGTGATCGTCGAAGTGGCCGCGGCGCTGTTCGGCGCGCAGGATCTCGCGCGCGAGTCCGACTTCGTGCTCGCCAACCTCGACGCGCTCACGCAACACCTGCTCGGCGTCGATCGCGACAACTCCGAACTGCGCGCGTGGTTCGAGGCGCTGCATCCGTGCGTGTTGCGCGGCGTCAAGTCGCTCGTCGACGCGTGCGAGGAGCTGCGGCGTCCCTTCGGCGTGTTCGGCGTCACGGCCGTGCGGCGTCACAACCTGCCGTTCCTCGTCGGTGCCGGTGTGCGCGAATGGTCGGTCGAGACGGGCGAATTGCGCGACGTGGCCCGCGAATTCGATCGCATCGCGCTGCGCCAAGCCCAGACCGCCGCGAATGCACTGCTCTCGAGCTCGTGCCAGGCCGAAACGCTCTCGCTGGTCGAGGGCTGGAAACACGGCTACGCGCGCTCCTGATTCGCCTGGGCGGTCGGGGGCGGGGCGCTCCAAGGAACGGGTCGGCTGAGCGTCGGCTCGCAGCCCGCGCGGCGTTCCCAACAGGCGCCACAGACCGAGCGGGAGCGGTGGAATGCTGGTGAGCTCGCGGTGGAGGAGGGTGAGTGGCTTGTGGAAAAATCGTGGATGGAACCACATCTGGCGGTTGAACCGGGTCGAAACACCAGATACTGTGGGACCCGCCGCAGCCGGGCCGATTTGGACGTTCGTCCAAATCTCGGACGCGGCACCTCAACCGCAGCCGTCCTTGGCAGGACAAGAGGCCGCGACCGTGATCGACGAGAAGGACCGCTACTACTCCCGTCTCTCCTCCATCCCCGGGATCCGCCCCATGTGGAGTGAAGTCGGCGACTGGATTCTCCTGCGTGTCAAGCGCCCCAACGATGTCGCGCGCCGGCTCCGTCAGATCGTGCCGGAGAGCGTGGTCAGCGTGCCGCGCGCTCGCGAAGGCGTGCTGCGGGTGGTCGTCAGCGACCCGAAGACCAATGAGCGCATCGTGCGTGCGCTCGGCGGCGCCTGACGCACCGAGCCCGAGCGCTCTCCACGCATCCGCGCGGTGCGGCGGTGAGTCTGCGCGGGCGGAGGGGCATGCCGAGTCGGCGGAACTCGTGGCCTGTGCGGTCCGGGGACGACGCGGCGCGGGGTTGACACGGCCCGGGGCTGACGCGGCACTGGGTTAGCACGACCCGGGGCTGCCGGAACGCGAGCGCCGATGGAGCTCGCGGCCGTGTGGAGCGCGCGACGCTCCGCGACGACCTCCCTGCGCCGGCGCTCGGCCGAGCTTGGCCGAGCCGCGCGCGAGCGAATCCTGTCCGGCCCACGACGACGTTCCGCACTGCCCCACGATGCCCCGACGCATTCGACACCGTTATTCGGCCAAGCGCGCCGACAAGTACGTGCTGTACCAAAAGGCGGTGCAGTCGCCCGAGGCGGACATCGCGCTGATTCGGCGCATCTACCGGCGTGAGCGCGGGCGCGATCCGCGCCATCTGCGCGAGGATTTCTGCGGTACGGCGCTGATTTCGTCCCACTGGGTGCGCCGCCACCGCGAGAACACGGCCGAGGGCTTCGACCTCGATCCCGAGCCGCTCGCGTGGGGACTGGCCCACAACTGCGCCGAACTCGACCTCGCGCGCCTGACCCTGCACGAGCGCGACGTCCGCGCGCCCGGTCGCCGCCGCCCCGACGTGCGCATCGCGTTCAACTTCTCCTACTGGGTGTTCCGCGAGCGGAGCACGCTGCTCGCCTACTTCCAGACCGCGCGCCGCTCGCTCGCCAAGGACGGACTGTTCTTGATCGACCTCTACGGTGGCCTCGACGCGCCAGCCGAACTCGAGGAACGCCGACGCTGCGGCGGCTTCACCTACGTCTGGGATCAGCACCGCTACTGGCCGGGCACGGCCGAGTACACCTGCTTCATCCGCTTCGAATTTCCCGACGGCAGCGAGCTCGAGGCCTTTCGCTACGACTGGCGCCTGTGGACCCTGTGCGAGCTGCGCGACCTGCTGGTCGAGGCTGGTTTCTCGAAGGTCGAGCGCTTCTTCGAGGGCTCCGGCGAGCAGGGCGAAGGCGACGGCATCTTCCGGCGCGGCACGCGCGGCGAAAACTGCGCGGGATGGCTGGCGTACCTCGCGGCGTGGCCGTGAGCCCGCGCGCCTAGCGCGGCAACGGGGCCACGGCCGAGCGCACCACTCCCTCGCCGTCGATCTCGAGCTCCCATGGCGCGGTCGCGTGCCAGCGCACGTGATCGGGGAGGTCGACGCGCTCGCCCGGAGGCAGGTCGTCGACCACCGCTCGCTGCTCGTCGCCCCGCTCGCGCAGCGCGAGCAGCACGAACACGCGCGGCGCATCGGCGAAGCCGCGGGCGAGCTCGCGCAGGTGCTCGCGGCAGTGATCGCAGTCGACGCGGTAGAGGACCCACAGCGCGTCGGTCGGCAGCTTGCGCGTGTCGGTCCAACGCGCGAGGTCGCTGTCGTGGATGGAGCGGCCGACCCACGTCGAGGGATCGAGGGTCGCGTGCTCGATCTTCACCGGCGCTCGCTCGGGCGCGCTCGCGCGTTCGCAGGCGCTCGCTCCGAGCACGAGCGAGACGAGCGCGGGGACGAGCGCGCGCACGCTAGTCGCCGTGGCGCGTGGCCGAGCGCACCACGCCGCCTTCGAGCACGAGCTCCCACGGCGGAAGCTCGGGCCCCACCACCCATGTCACTTCCTTGGGCAGCGCGGCCTGTTCGCCGGGCGGCTTGAGTGTGACCACTCCCTCGGCCTCGTCCTTGTCGGTGGCGAGGCGCACGAACACATAGAGCTTGGGGTCGCTCGCGAAACTCGCTTCGAGCGTCTTGAGATAGTCCGCGCAGTGCGAGCAGGTCTCGAGGTAGAGGATCCACGTCCCGTCCTCAGGGTAGGTGCGCGTGTCCATCCACACCGCGAGGTCGGTGTCGTGGATCGACTTGCCGATCCACTCGGGCGGACGCAGGCGTGCCCAGCGCGGGAGCGAGTCGGGGAGCTTCCAGCGTCCGCTCGCGTCGAAGCTCGGCACCAGCAAGCCGTCGGCGGAGTTGGGGCGAGCGGCGGATGTGCCGGGGTTGGAATTGGGGATCTGGGGCAGCACGAGCGGCGCGGGGCGCGTGGGCGTCGTCACCGCGGCGCCGGTCGTGTTCGTCGGCGTGGGGGTGCTCGTCTGCGACTTGCGCCAGCCATCGACGAGCGGCAGGGCCATGAAAGGCGTCACGGCACCGACGAGCGCGGCGGGCACGAGCCGCGCGAGCGGCAGCGGCGCCGCGGGAATCGCCTGCCAAGGCCGCGTGAACAGCAGGAATGCGAACAGCGAGCCGTCGATCGCGAGCATCGCATAGGGCGAGAGGGTGATCGCGCCGCCGAAGCAACCGCAGCTCGTCGAGCCTTCGGCGATCAGCTTGAGCAGCACGCCGACGAACACCGTGAGCAGCGTGCTCACGAGCCACCAGCCGATGCGCGGCACGAACAGCGCGATGAGCGAGAACGCGAGTTCGATGGCGACGATCCACTGGAAGTTGAGCTGCTCTCCGAGCGCCTGCGAGAGCGGGTTCTCGCGGATGAAGAGCGGGATGTCCGCGGGCGAGCCCGCGACCAGCTTGATCAGGGCCACGCCGAGGATCCACAGCGCCGGGAGGCGCACGGCGAGGGGACTGAGCTTGGCGAACGGGCGGTCGGCGGGCTTCATGGGGCTAGGGTGAGGGCTCGAGGCGGTCGGTGCAAGCTCGAACGCGGAGCGTACGTCGCGTGTGGCGCGCGAGTTTGCGCCACTTTGGGGCGGCCTAGGTGCTGGAGGGACCGCGTGCTGGCCCGACCGCGCAGCGCCCGCGCCGCTCGTGCAGTACTCTTGGCGCCACGATGGAGTCGCATGCAGCCGCGCCGCGGGGCCGAGAGCCCGAGGACGAGTGTCCGGGCGAGGTGCTCGAGCGCGAACGCTGGACCCGCACTCGCGTGGGCCTCGGCGAACCCCGCGTGCGCTTCGACTGGGAAGCGGCCTTTGGTCGCAGCGCACGGCGCGTGGTCGACTTGGGCTGCGGAAACGGCCTGTTTCTGATCCAGTCCGGTTACGCGCGGCCCGACACGGACCACCTCGGCGTCGAGCTCGTGCCGCCCGCCGTGCGCATGGGCAGCCTGCGCGCTGGGCAGCGCGGACTGAGCAACGTCAAGTTCGCCTGGGGCGACGCCAGCGAGTTCATTTGCGAGCGCGTCGAACCGGCCTCGCTGGACGAAGTGCACCTCTACCACCCGCAGCCCTACTACGACCGCGCCAAGATCCCGAGGCGCCAGCTCGGCCCGCGCACGTTGCTGGCGATCTGGCTCGCGCTGCGCGAAGGCGGTCTGTTCGTGTTCCAGACCGACAACCCCGAGTACGCGCGCTACGCCCACGAGAACGCGGGGCAGCTGTTCGAGTGGCGGCCGCGCAAGGCAGTGTGGGAGGACGCGCCCGACGGGCGCACGCAGCGCGAGCGCGTCGCGCGCGCGCAGGGGCTCGAGATCTTCCGAGTCGAGGCGCGACGCCTGCCGCTCGAGCCGCGCGAGGCCGAGCGACGCGTCGCGGGGATGATGGAGCCCGATTTCGACGCCAACAAGAAGGGCTTCGACGGCCGCAGCCCACGCGGCGAGGGCGGCGGGCGGCGGGGGGCGCGCCGCAGGACTTGAACTGCGAGCCACGCGGCGGGAAAGTGCGCGCTCAAGGGCTCGGAGGGCCCACTTCCCGATGGTCGACTGCAAGGACTGCCAGTGGTTCCGTTCGTTCCCCGGTGACACGGTCTGGAAGCGCCGCACCGGCTGCTACCAACCACAGCACATGGACCAGAAGCTCGCCGAGCGCGTGCATCAGGCGCAGGAGATCCCCGGCGACCACGAGAAGCTCAACGTGCGCCGCGATTGCGGGCGCTTCGAGGCGCTGCCGCGCAAGGGCTCACTGATCTCGCGCATGCTTTCGGCGCTGCGCAGCTGAGGGCCGCGCGCCTCGCGCGCTCGCCTGCCTTGCGTCACGCCTGCGCGGCGAGCGCGCGCAAGCGACCGAGCAGTGCTGCGCCGTCCTGCTCGCGCAGCCACGCGAGGCGCTGCTCCTCGCTCTCGACGAGGCCCCCGGCCGTCCAGTAGCGCAGGAGTTGCTTCACGCGCGCGGCGATGCCGCCGCCCGGCCACTGGTTGCGCTCGCGCATCAGGTCCGCGTAGTCGACGAGGAAGCGCGCGGCCTCGCCGCGCGTGACGCTCTGGCCGCTGAAGATCCACGGATCGGCGAGCGCGCCACGGCCGACCATCGCCAAGCGCGCGCCGGTCTCGCGGCGCAGGCGCTCGAAGTCAGCGTGGGCCACGACGCCGCCGTTGCCGCACACCGGGATCGACACCGCGCTCGCGGCGCGTGCAATGCGCGTCCAGTCGACCTCGCGGCAGTAGCCCTCCGCGCGCGTGCGGCAGTGCACGGTGAGCATCGCCGCGCCGCCCTGCTCGGCCGCGCGGGCGAGCTCCTCGACGCGGCTCGCATCGTCGTACCCAGCGCGGATCTTGGCGCTCACGGGCACCGAGACGGCGTTCGCGACCTCGCGCACGACGCGCTCGAGAGCCGCCGGATCCTTCAGCAGCGCCGAGCCCGCGCAACCCGCGATCGCGCCCTTGGCCGGACAACCGAAGTTGAGGTCGACGAGCGGAGCTCCGGCCGCCACGGCGTTGCGCGCGGTCGCGGCGAGGCGTTCGAGGTCGTTGCCCATCAGCTGCACGCCGACGGGCTGGGGATGGCGCGCTGGACCGATGTGGCGGCGCACGATCGCACGCGGCACCGGGGCGGCGTGGACGCGCACGAACTCGGTGAACGTCCCGCCCAAGTGCTCTGGTTGGTTGCGCGCGAGCACGAGGTCGCGAAAGCAGGGCTCGGTCACGCCTTCCATGGGCGCGAGCAGCCACGGGGCCGTGAAGGGCAGCGTGCGGGCGGCGGGAACTTGCGCGGCGGAGCTCATGACGAGGATCGCTGCCATGGTTGTACCCTGCGCAAGCGCGCTGCGCGCAGCGTAGAGTCAGGGCGACGATGGCGGCGGCAATCCTCGGCATCCTGAACATCACGAGCGACTCCTACTCGGACGGTGGGCAGTTCCTCGATCCCGCGCGGGCGCTCGAACACGGCTTGCGGCTCGCCCGCGACGGTGCCGCGATGGTCGACATCGGCGCGCAGTCGAGTCACCCCGACGCGGCGGACGTGGCCATCGAGACGCAGATCGAGCGCCTCACGCCGGTCGTCGCGGGGCTGGTGAGCCACGGCGTGCGCGTGAGCATCGACACGCACCAGCCCGAGGTCGCGCACGCGATGCTCAAACTCGGGGCACAGGCCGTCAACGACATCACGGCGGCGCGCGACGCGCGCCTGCTCGCGCTGCTCGCGCGCTCCTCGTGCAGCGTGATCCTGATGCACTCGACTTCGAGCGCGGCGCGCGCCGAGCGCTCCGCATCGTCGCAAGCGGACTGGATCGCGCGCTTGCTCGCGTTCTTCGAGGAGCGCATCGCGGCCTGCGAGCGTGCCGGCGTCGCTCGCTCGCGCCTCTTGCTCGACCCCGGCATGGGCTTCTTCCTTTCGCGCGATCCTCGCCCGAGCTTCGAGGTGCTGCGGCGCGTGGGAGAGTTGCGCGGGCTCGGTCTGCCGCTGTGCGTCGGCGTCTCGCGCAAGTCGTTCCTCGGCGCGCGCCCCGCGCGCGACGTAGGGGAGCGCGGTCCCTCGACGCTGGCGGCGGAGCTGTGGTGCGCGGAGCAGGGCGTCGAGTGGATCCGCACCCACGACGTGCGCGCGCTCGCGGACGCGCTCGCCACGCGCGCGTCGATTCGAGGCGAGGCTTGAGCGCGAATCAGGGCGGACTCGGGGCGCTGCTCGCCGTGCGGCGCGAGGAGCGCGCTCAGGTGGCGCTCGCGGTCGGCGCGTTCTTCTGCGTGCTGTTCTCGATCTTCCTGCTGCGACCGCTGCGCGATGCGGCCGCGCTCGTCGGTGGGGCGGAGAACCTCGTGTACCTGTGGGCCGTGACGCTCGTCGGCACGATCGTCGCGAGCCTTGCGTTCGCGCACGCGACGTCGCGGCTGCCGCGCCGACGTTTCTTCGCGCTCACGTTCCGCAGCGTGGCCTGCCTCTGGCTGGCGTTCGTGCCCGCCATCGCGAGGGCAGAAGGTGAGCTCGCGGTGTTCGTCGCACGCTCGTTCTACGTCGTGCACGCCGTCACCAACGTGTTCCTCGTGTCGATCGTCTGGGCGCTGCTCGCCGACTCGTTCGACAGCGCGGGCGCGCGTCGGCTGTTCGGGCTCGTATCGGTGGGCGGGACGCTCGGCGCGATCGTGGGCTCGTCGACGACCGGCGCCGTGTCGCGCTGGGCGAAGTCGGACGCCGATCCCGATGCGGAGCGCACGTTCGCGCTGGGGCTCGTGTTGGCAGCCGCGCTGGTACTCGAGGTCGCGGTCTGGTTCGGACTGGCCCTCGTGCGCCGCGGTGGGGCCGTGAACGCGGCGTCGGAGCAGCCCGAGCGCTCGCTGGGCGGGACGTGGAGCGAAGGGCTCTCCTTGGTGCTCTCGCGACCCTACCTGCAGGCCGTTGCGGCGTTCACGTTCCTGCACGGCGTGCTGCAGTCGGTGCTCGCGCTCCAGCAGAACTTCCTGGCGGCGCGGGAGTTCGATGGCAGCGCTGCGCGCGCGGAGTATTTCGCGTGGACCGAGAGTGCGGTGCAGGGCACGACGCTGTTCGTGCAGTTGTTCATCACCTCGCGGGTCATGCACCGTTTCGGCGTGGGAGCGGCGCTGCTCGCGCTCCCCGCATTCGGCGTGCTCGCGCTCTCCGTGCTCGGAGTGCACGCGGCGTTGGGGCTGGGCGCGCTCGGGCTGCTGACGATCGCGCTGGTGTTGTGGAAGGCGTTGAGCCACTCGTTGATGAGGCCGGCGCGCGAGTCGCTGTTCGCGGGCCTGGAGCCGCGCGAGACGTACAAGGCGAAGAGCTTTCTCGACACCTTCGCGTTCCGCGGCGGAGACGTGGCGAGCGCGTGGCTGCAAGGCACGGCGGCGCTCGGAGTGGTCGCGCTCGTCGCGCTGCCGCTGGCGTGCGCGTGGGGAGCGCTCGCGACGTGGCTCGGGCGGCGCGCGAGCGGCCCGTCGAACGGCGCGCTGTCGGATCGCTAGGGCAGCGCCTGCACGGCTTCGATCGCGCGCGCGAGCGTGCCGTCGTCGAGGGTCGAATTGAGGCGGTGGTCGCCGCCTTCGATCTCCCACAGCTGCACGCCGGGACCTGAGTTGCCGACCAGCGTGCGCGAGCCTTCGATCGGCACGACGTCGTCGGCGCTGCCGTGGAGCACGATGGCGCGCGCGCGTTCGGGCAGGCGCTCGCCCTTGCCGAGCAGTGCCGCGGCCTGCGCGATCAACACGGTGCGGGCCTGCGTGACGCCGTCGCACAGAAGCGACACGGCGAGCGCGCCGCCGAAGCTCGAGCCGACGAGCACGTCGGGCTGGTGCTCGCGCACCGCGGCCTCGGCCTGCGCGCGCGCTCGCTCCCACGTCGACGTGTCGAGCGCGGGCACGATCGCGCCGTAGCGCTCCCGCAGCCACACGGCCTTGGTGCCGAGCGGGTTCGACTCGAGTCCGTGCAGGAAGAGCAGCTTCACGGGCCTGTTCGCGGAGCTAGATGTGCGCGCGGGTCAGGTTGACGTGCCCCGCGGCCGTGACGAGCACGTTGTCCTCGATGCGCACGCCGCCGAACTCCGCGAGCTCGTCGATCAACTTCCAGTCGAAGCAGTCGGCCTTGGAGCCATTGCGATGGGGACGCAGCAGCATCTCGATGAAGTAACAGCCGGGCTCGATCGTGAAGACCTGATGCTCCTCGATCTTGCGCGTCGTGCGCAGGAAAGGCGACTTCGCCGGCGGGGGGGCGACGCCGCCCGCGGGCTCCTTCTGGCGGCCGCCGACATCGTGCACTTGGATGCCGAGGAAGTGGCCGAGCCCGTGGGGGAAGAAGGGGCTCGTCAAGCCTTCGTCGAAGGCCTCTTCCCCGCGAATCTTGAGCACGCCGAGCTCGTGCAGCAACTCGCCGATGAGCACGTGGGCCGCGGCGTGCAGGTCGGGGTAGGGCAGGCCCGGCACGACCTTGGCGCACAGATCGAGCTGCAGCTTGTCCATGCCGCGCGCGAGGTGAGGGAAGCGCGAGTCGCAGTCCTTGCGTGTCCAAGTGCGCGTGATGTCCGAGCAGTAGCCCAAGTGCCGCGCGCCGGCGTCGATCAGGAGCACGCGGCCGTTGCGCTTGGTGCGCTTGCCTGTGTAGTGCAGGATCGCGCCCTTGTCGTCGTGCGCGATGATGGTGCCGTAGGGCAGCTCGGCTTCCGTGCAGCGCACGGCGGCGAGGTAGGCGTGGTGGATCTCGAGCTCGCTCGCGCCGGAGTCGAAGGCGGCGAGCGCGGCGCGGTGGCCCCAAGAGGCCATCTTCTCGGCCTCCTCCATGCACGCGACTTCGTACGCGCTCTTGTAGGCGCGCTCCCAGTCGAGGCGCGCGAGGAGCGAAGCCGGATTGTGGTGCTCGGCCGGGATTCCCGCCGCGAGCGCGCGGGCCGTCTCGTCGCCGATGTACGCCACGCGCTGGCCCGCGAGTCCGAGCTTCCACGCGGCTTCCGTCGTGCCGACCTCCTGCAGGTCGAAGTCATCGACCCAGAACGGGCTGCCCAGCGGTGCCTGCTCGTACCAGTAGTCCTCGGGCGCGACGCGCACGAGTCGCGGCTTGCGGCCGGGCCGCACCACGAGCACATGGTGCGGCCCGCGCAGCGGGACCCAGTGGGCGAAGTGCCCGTTCTCGTGGAAGGGCGGCTCCTGATCGTCGGCGAAGTACGTGAACGGCGCGCCGCTCGAGAGCACCACAGCGTCGTACCCGCTCGCCGCCAGCGCGGCATCGGTGGTCCGCTGCCGAGCCGCGATGTGCTCGGCGTACAACGATCGCCCTTGCGCGGTCACGGCTCAGGTCACGCCGTGCATGAGCCGGTCGACCTTGCGTGAAGCGATCAGCAGCACACCGCCGATCGCGATCGACATCCACACGATGGGCGTGAAAGCCGTCACGTAGGTGCCGAGCGCCGCACTGCCCGTGAGTTGCGCCGCTCCCTCGCCGACACCGCCGGCGATCTGCGAGAACAAGCCCGCAGCGTAGTTGGCATTGGCGATCGACACGAACCACGCGCCCATGACCATGCCGACCATGTGCTGCGGCGCGAGCTTGGTGACCATGGACAGGCCGACCGGCGAGATGCACAGCTCGCCCATGGTGTGGATCAGGTACAGGCCCATCAGCCACGTCCACGGGATCTGCCCGTCGTCGTTTGCAGCACCGAAGCCCCACAAGAGCAGTCCGAAGCCGAGGCCGACTTGCACGAGCCCGAGTCCGAACTTGGCCGGGATCGAGGGGTTGGAGTTGTTCGACGCGAGCTTGACCCACAGCCACGCGAACACGGGGCCGAGCAGCACGATGCCGATCGCGTTCACGGACTGGAAGTCCTCGGGCACCATGGTCCAGCCACCGATCGAGAGGTGTTGGATGTGGTTTTGCGCGAAGAAGTTGAGGCTGTTGCCGGCCTGCTCGAAGCTGGCCCAGAAGGCCACGTTGCACAGCAGCAAGAGCAGCAGTGCGAACATGCGCTGGCGCGTCACGAGCTCGCTCTTCAGGGCGAAGTAGAGGAGGTAGCCCATGATCACGAGGCCGAGCGCGAGCAGCACGTAGCCCACGAGCTCCTTCTTGCTGAGCAGCCAGTAGATCGCCGGCACGCAGATCACGCAGCCGAGCGCCACGCCGAGCACGGAACCGAAGCCCTTGCGCTCGGGCGGCGGCTCACCCTTGCCCTGCAGCGACTTCGAGCCGAGGCCGAACACCGCGAGGCCGAGCAACATGCCGATGCCCGCGAGCATGAAGCCCCAGCGGTACTCGGGCACGTTCGGGTCCGCCGCCATCCAGCGCGAGATGCGCGCGCAGAAGATCGGCGCGAGGAAGGCACCCAGGTTGATGCCCATGTAGAAGATCGTGAAACCGCTGTCGCGGCGCGGGTCGCCCTGCTTGTAGAGGCGGCCGACGAGCGTCGAGATGTTGGGCTTGAAGAGGCCGTTGCCGACGACGATCGTCGCGAGGCCGTAGAGGAACATCTGCTCGTTCGGGAGCATGATCATGAACTCGCCGATGGCCATGATCAGGCCGCCGAGCATGATCGATCGGCGGTAGCCGAGCACCTTGTCCGCGATGTAGCCGCCGAAGACCCCGAGGGCGTACACGAGCGCCGTGAACGCACCGTAGCTGACCGACGCTTCCGCCTGCGGCTTGTTGAACTGCGCTACGACGTAGAACGCCAGCAGCGCGCGCATGCCGTAGTAGCAGAAGCGCTCCCACAGCTCGGCGAAGAACAGGACGAACAGGCCCGAGGGGTGGCCGAGGATGGTCTTCTCGGTCGAGACTTCGTTGGCTTGGGACATGGAGTTCTCCGGGTTGGTCGCGCCGACAGGAATGTGGGGGCTGGCGCGGGGGCAGGGATAGGAGGCCAGAGGTTAGCGCGGAGGACGGCCGCCATCGTCATGCAAAGCGCGCATCGCCGTGTACGGTCCATCGTGGCGGAACGGCGTGACCCTTGGCCTTGGCACGAGCGATGCCGCGCTGAACGATGCGGCGGAGTCCCTCGTGGAGGCGTCGTGTCAGGTCGGATGGAGGGTCTTCCGAACCGTCGGTCGATCGCCCAGCCACGCGGAGGGGAAAGTGCGCCGCGGTGGAGCTCGAGCTACTCACCGTTCGTGCAGGCGACAATCCTGAGCGGCCCGCCAGTGCCGCCCTTGATTTTCATTGGCAGGGCCATCACGTAGGCACCCGTCGCGGGCAATCGAGCTAGGTTCGCGACATTCTCGAAGCCGCAGACGTTCTGCGCGGCGAGGATGCGGTGGGTGCGGAAGTCGGTGCTCTGGCCGTAGTCGACGCTGGGCGTGTCGAGGCCGACGGCCTTGGGCGCGCGGTGGTCGACGAGCCACTGGGCGAGCGCTGGATCGATGCCCGGGAAGTGCAGGTCCAAGATCGCCTCGTTGCCGCGCTTGGGCGTGCCCAGGCACTTGATCCGATCGTCGTAGTAGCGATCCCAACCGGTGCGCAGCAACACGATCGAGCCGCGCGGGATCTCGCCGTGCACGCGCTCCCATGCTCGGACTTCGGCGACGGACACGAGGTGGTCAGCGTTCTCGACGACGATGGCGCTGACATCGATCACGCAAGCGGGGCCAACGAGCTGCTCGATCGGAACTTGCTCGGTCGAGTGCGCGCCTTCGTGAAAGTGCACCGGCGCGTCGAGGTGCGTGCCGCCATGTTCGGGTGCGCGCAGGGCGTTGGAGCTGTAGTACCAACCACCGGGCGTCTGGCCCTTGTATTGGACTTCCAGCTCGAAGCCGAACGGGTTGTTCGGCCAGTAGATCGTGCGCTCGTCGAACGAATGCGTGAGGTCGATCCAGCGCGCGGAGCTGAGTTTCGGGCTGGTCGACGGCGCCGCGCAAGCGCCGAGCAAGCCAAGTGCGACGAGCGCCGTGTGCTTCATGCGGGCGAGTCTGCCAGACCATCGTCGGCACCGCACCATGGCAGTGAGAATCAAAGTGGCGCGACGAGCTCAAGCAGCGACCAATCCGAACCACAGCACGAAGATCTCGACGATCCTCGACCACATTGACGGCGGGCACATGGCCCTGCCCAAGTCTCAGCGCGGCTACGTCTGGAACCGCGATCCGGTGCGCGGCCTCTTCGGCTCGCTCTACCGCCGCCATCCGGTCGGGGCCTGCTGGTCTGGGCGTAACCGTTCGCCGATCCGCACCCCGCGAGGCTCTTGACGCGGACGGCTGACCGCTGGGGGTGGCCTACTTCGCCAGCAGGCGTTCGACGATGCTCGCGCGGTGGGCTTCCACGACGGGAGCCCACTTGGCCTGCCAGCCGTAGGGCGTGAGCTCGCGCACGTCGGAGACCTTGCCGATGCGCG
>Ga0194120_10001908_pt1 | contig 36739 bp, 15 predicted proteins | sample TA2MahCa65mmetaG_FD_148642 | JGI IMG/M metagenome (GOLD analysis project Ga0194120, IMG submission 148642) | Freshwater microbial communities from Lake Tanganyika, Tanzania - TA2015019 Mahale Deep Cast 65m | ecosystem: Environmental > Aquatic > Freshwater > Lake | place: Tanzania: Lake...
GCTTGACCGACCCCAGGGTCGCCGGCATGGGCGCGGTCATGTCGGGGGGTCGCTACGATGGGCTGGTCGGCCTGTTCGCGGGCGGCAGCATCCCGGCCGTCGGCATTTCGGTGGGCCTTGACCGCCTGTTTGCCGCGTTGCAGGAGCTGCACCTGGTCGGCGGCGACGAGGCCGCCGTGCCCGTGTACGCGACTGTGATGGCGCCGGAGCTTGCCGGGGCGACCCTGGCCCTGGTGGGCGCCCTGCGGGCCAAGGGTGTGCGCACCGAGGTGGATCTCGGCGGCGGCAAGCTGGGCAAGCAGTTCGAGCGGGCGCACAAGCGCGGCGCACGGGCGGCATTGGTGCTCGGGTCCGATGAGGCCGCGGCCGGCACGGTGGTGGTCAAGGACTTGCGCTCAGGTACGCAGGCCACGGTCGCCCAGGCAGAGGTCGCGGAACACCTGCGCGCGCTGTTGGCTACTTGAAGCTGACGCTCGGCGCCGACGTGAACAGCACGAACAGGTCGTTGTCGGTAAAGGTCAGGCCCAGGCCAAAGAACAAGTCCGCACGGGAGCTGGGGAAAAGCAGTTCGTCGCCGCCCAGCCACGCGTAGAGGTGCGGCACGAACACCCACGACAAGCTGGCGCGCAGCCGCGGCCGCGGCATGTCGCGAAACCGAAACAGGTCGGCGGAAATCGAGAGCTTGTCGCGCACCACGTCGAGGTCCACGCCGCCGCCGGCGGTGTTCTCGATGAGGCCGCCGCGCAGCACCACCGAGCCGAAGCGGCGGGCGTACTGGACGCCAAATCTGGGCGTGCTCTCGAACTCGACCAGCGTTTCGGTCAAGGGCGAGGGATCCCCTCCGAAGGTCGTCTGGCGGGTCAACGTGCGCGTCACCGGCAGGTTGTTGGCGGTCAGCGTCAGGAGCACAAATTTCTCCTGGCTGGGCTGCAACCGCAGCGACAGATGTGACTGCCAGTCCAACTGGCCGGCCTCGCCCGCGCGCACGGCGTGGGCCGCAAGCTTGTAGTCGATGCCGATCTCCAGGTCGATATAGCGTCTGAGCAGGCTGCTCGTCGAAGTGAGCAGTTGCTCGGAGCTGCGCACCAGCGTCTCGTCGCGCAGCAAACGGCCGACGTTGCCCTTGCCCGCATCGACGTCGGCCGCGACGTGTTCGACGTGCGCCATGATCTTGTCGAAGCGGCTGAGCGCGTCCTGCACCTTTTTCAGGCCTTGGGTGATGGTGCCAACGGTGTCGTCCACGCCGCTCTTGTTGCGGCCAACCAGGTCGCGCACCTGGGTCGTGACCACTTCGATGTTCTCGATGCTGCGCAACACGCTCTTGCCAGCTTCGTCCATCGAACCGGCGGTGCGGGTGACGATGACGTCGAGTCGGCCGGTCAAGTTGCTGAGCTTGACGGCGGTGTCGGCAAAGCCGTGAAGTCCCCGGTCGAGGTCGCCCCCGGGCGCGAGCACGCCCTGCGTCAACCGTTCGCGCAGCGCAAGCGTCGTCCTTGCCACATTGTCGCTCGCGGTCACCAGGTTGTTGGTGATCTTGGCGATCTGGTCGGCACCCGACTCGCTTCCGAGCACGAGCGCGGCGTTGTGGGTGATCTTGGCCACGTCGCTGGCGATCTGGTCGATCTTGGGCACGATGTCGGCGGCACGGTCCATCTTCTGCAGCGTCTGCTGCAGCGCAGTGGCGGTGATGACCAGCGCAATCTCGTCGCCGTCCTTGAGCACCTGGCCAGACATGCCGGGCGCAAGTTCGAGGTAGTAGTCGCCGAGCAACGACGCCTGCAACCGCGTGAGCACCGCGCCGTTGCGCACCGAGCCATCGGGCGCGGCGGTGCCCCGAAAGACCTTGATCTTGCGCAAGAGGCGCAACCCGACTTCGACGCGCTGCCCTTTGAGTTCGAGATCCTGAACTTCACCGACCCGCACGCCGGCAATGGTGACCTTGGTGCCGGGCGCGATGCCGGTCACGTCGTCGAACATGGCGCGCAGCCGGTAGGTGTCGGGGCCGGCGCCGATGCCGCGGTTGGAAAATGCGACGCCGACCACGGTGGCCACCACGGCGAGAACGGCAAACACCCCGACCGCCAGCGCGGCACGTTTGGAATTCATGGAGCACCTGCCGCCAAGACCTGCAGCGGGCCAGTGCCGCTCACGAAGATGAAATCGCGGACGATGGGGTTGGGGCTGGCGCGAAACTCGGCCGGTGTCCCGGACTCGATGATCTGGCCCTGGTAGAGCATGGCGACATGGTGGGCGATGCGAAAAGTCGACGCCATGTCGTGCGAAATCACCACCGACGTCACATGCAGGCGCTCCTGCGTTTCGGCGATCATGTCGTCGACCTGCTTGATCATCACCGGGTCGAGTCCCGTGGTCGGCTCGTCGTAGATCAAGATTTCGGGCCGCAGGATTGTGGCCCGGGCCAAGGCGACGCGTTTGCGCATGCCGCCCGACAGTTCGCCCGGGAACTTGTGGACGGCGTGGCCCAACTTGAGGGCGTGCAGGGCGTCGAGGACCAGTTCGCGCTCTTGCGCCGGCCGCAGCCGCTGGTGCTCGCGCAACGGAAACGCCACGTTTTCATAAACGTCCATCGAATCGAACAGGGCGGAGTTCTGAAACAACATGCCAAAGTGGCGGCGTACCCCGAGCAACTCGGCGTCGCCCATGGCGAAGATGTCGCGCCCGCGAAAACGCACTTCGCCGCGGTCGGGGCGCAGCAGGGCCACCAGATGCTTGATGAGCACGCTCTTGCCGCTGCCAGAGCCGCCGATGATGACGGTGATGCGGCCCTCGGCGATGTCGAGGTCGATGCCGCGCAGGACTGCGTGGCCGCCAAACGCCTTGTGTACGCCGACGACTTGCAGAATGGGAACGGGTGCTGGTTCAGCCACCAGTGCAGTAGTCCGCGGGCCAGGATGGCCCACGCCAAGCATACCGCGCGCAGGCAGCGCGCCAAGAAAACCCAAGCCGCGCGTCTGATGGGGCATCCGTGTCACACCGGCGAGCACCGTGCTTGACACCGGGCTTGCGCGATCCCAGCATCGGGACCTTGCTGCGGCACGCAATGGCTGCGGCCGGGCGACCATGGCCGCACCCCGCCGAGTGAATTTGCGCGTGATGTCGGGCGATTTGCGCGGCCAGACCTTCGCTGTGGTCGATGAGGTCTTGGTCGGCCGGGCCACCACCTGCACCATCTTCGTGCCCGACCGCCGCGCCTCCCGCGAGCACGCGCGGTTCTTTCTGGAAAACGGCGAGCTGGTCGTCGAGGACCTCGGCAGCCACAACGGCACCTGGGTCAACACCGAGTGCTGCGAGCGCGCCACGCTGCAGCCGGGCGACGTCGTGCGCATCGGCGTCACCCAGTTCGAGGTCGAGTTGGTTCCCGAAGGCAGCAACGTGGTGCGGGTCGTCAGCGACGCCCACCCGGTCGAGCCGCGCCTGGTCAAGCCCGTCGATCCGATCTCAGGACCGGTCGATCCGAGCCGCATGACCGCGCAAGACGTGTTCGACTCGCTGGGCGTCGGCATGACCGAGCGCTTCGACGACCTGCCGGTGCTGCCGCTGCTGCGCAAGACGCGCAGTTTTGCGCTGCTGGTCGAGGCGAGCAAGATCCTGCAGCGCTACACCGACCTGTGCGAGACGCTGCCGGGCCTGCTCGACTTGGTGCTGCAAGCCGTCCAAGGCGATCGCGCGGCCGTGATGTTGCTCGACGACAAGGGACAGTTGATTCCCAAGGTGGTGCAGAAGCGCTCGTCCATCAGCGGCCCCTATCAGGCGGCTTCGGGCCAGGGCGCCGCCACTGCGGCCACGCCCCCCGAACAAGAACTGGTGCTGTCCAAGACCGTGGCGGACATGGTGTTGCAGCAGCGCTGTGCCGTGATCACAGCCGACGCCGCGGCCGACGAACGCTTCGCCTCTTCCGAGTCGGTCATCATCAACCGGGTGCGCTCGCTGCTCGTGGTGCCAGTGTTGGTCTCGAACCGCCTGCTTGGACTCATCGAAGTCGAAAACTTCCGCAGCGTCAATGCCTTTGACGACAACGACCTGCACCTGCTGAGCGTGCTCGGGTCGATGCTCGGCGTGGCACTCGACCACCTTGAGGTATTGCAGGCGCGCGAGCGGGCGATCGTCGAGTTGCGTGTCGCGCAAGATCAGTTGTTGGCCACCCAACAGCGGCTCATCGCCTCGGAGCGCATGGGGGTGCTCGGCCGCCTGTCGAGCGGCATCGCCCACGAGGTCAAGAACCACCTGAGCCCGTTCATGCTCGCCGACATGATCGCGGCCAAGTACCCAGCCGATCAGGAGATCCAGGAGGCCTCGCAACTGATGCTCGACGCCCAGAGCCGCATCCTGGGACTGGTGGACGAGATCCGCACCTTTGCCAGCGGCGCCAAAGTCGACATGACGGTGCAGCCCGAGGACTTGGCGGTCGTGCTCGACCAGGTGGTGCGGTTCCTGCGCTGCGACCGCATCCTGCGCACCGCCGACGTGCGGTTGACGCTGCTGGCCCGACCGCTGGTGCCGATGGACGCCGCCCGCATCCGCCAGGTGCTTATCAATCTCCTCCGCAACGCCGGCGAGGCCATCGAGCACCGCAAGAATGGCTATGTCGAACTGGTGGTGCGCACCGACGCCAGGTCGGCAATGGTCGAGGTTCGCGACAATGGCAGCGGCATCCCGCAGGATTTGCGCGATCGGGTGTTTGAGCCGTTCTTCACCACCAAAGGCGACAAAGGTATCGGCCTCGGCCTGGACATCTCGCGGCAAATCGTGCGCGCGCACGGCGGAGCGCTGACGTTCGAATCCGACACCAACTTTGGTACCGTCTTCCGCATGGCGCTGCCGCTTGTCCCCGAACTCGGCCCGAGCGCAGCGGATTTCGACGACATGCTGACCGACCCGAGCGGCGGCCGGCTGCCGATCTCGTTGCCCTAGTCGGCGAAACCCTGAATTCGCCTTGTGATGGACGCGGTGGTGCTCCCAGACAACCATAGTGTATTTCGCGTGCTAGCCGCTCGCTTGGTCAAGAGGGCGCGCCGTCCCCTCGCGCGCCCAAGCGCGCCCACCCCTGCGTCCGGCCGCAGCCGCGCCCGGACGTACCTCGGCCCTGTTGCGCGCCGGAGCCCGGCGCGAATTTCGGGCCTGCGGAACTATACAGACCGACCGAAAAACAAGATCATGTTTCGCCCGTCGCCGCGAGTCGGCCGCCTCGGACGCGAGCTTGGCGACGCACGAAAGAGCACGAATCTGACGGAATTCCGGGTCAACCCGGACTTCCGTCAGAGAGTATAGGCGCCACGCCCCATGCCCAGTGTCATGCCCATCGGCCACAGGGTCGGCGACGCCGTCGCGCCCAGTCGCATTGCCGTCGTCAAGAAATCGAGCGCCATCGAGCAGTTGCAGGCGCACCCCGACGCGCGCATGCAGCGCGCCCTGCAGGAAGGTCAGCCGGTCGCACATCGGGTCACCCAAGCCCACCGCGAGCACGTCGCCAGTGTCGATGCGGTGGTCGCGGCGCTGACCGAGCGCGGGCTGCAGTTCCGCGTGGTGTCGGCGCTGCATCGGCGGGTGGCGGACTGGGCGGACCTGGTGGTGACGGTCGGCGGCGATGGCACCTTCCTGTCGGCGTCGCATGCCATACGCGCGGGCGATCGAGGCGATGGACCGCCGATGCTTGGGGTCAACAGCGCCACCAGCAGTTCAATCGGCTACTTCTGCGCCACCGACGGCGCCGGCTTTGGCGCGCTGGTCGACCAACTGGCGGCGCGGGCCCTGCATAGCCAGCCGCTGTGGCGGATGCAGGTCAGCGTCAACGGCGAACCGCTGGGCGACCTGGCGCTCAACGACGTACTGCTTGCCCATAAAGTTCCGGCGGAGACGACGCGCTACCAACTGGAACTACAGGGGGTGGTCCAGGACCACAAGTCGTCGGGTATCTGGGTGGCCACCGCGGCCGGTTCGACGGCTGCGATCCGGTCGGCCGGCGGCGCGGTCTTGCCGATCGACAGCCCGCTTTTGCAGTATCGGGTGCGCGAACTGATGACCTGGGCCGTGAGCGGCGAACCCTTGGCCGGCGGCACCTTCGACAGTGACCTGACTGTGACCTCGCGCATGCTGGCGGGGGCGCTGTACATCGACGGCAGCCACCTCAAGGTCGGCTTTGGCTATGGCGATCGCATCACCTTCCGACCGGCGCCGCGGCCGCTCGGCTGGATCGCACCGCCCGGGTTCGAACAGCGGCGGGCCGCGATCGTTGCCGGCTCGTCCGGCTTGCCCAACTGAGGGTACGACAACGATGGACTCCAACGGTACCTTGGCCCATGTGCTCGTCGCGTGGGTCGCCAGCGCGCGTCCCGGAAGTGCGACTCGTCGCTCGGGCATAGGCCGAGGGGGACCGCCGTGATGCTGCCGAATTCCTGACCGCCGCCGCCTGCGCAGGCAACCTGCCAGGGATCACGCCGCGAGTTCTGGGGGCAGTTCGGCCACAGTGCCCGGCGAAGCCTCCGACCACCCGCGCCGCCGCAGGCGCACGGCGCACAATCCGGGCCGCGCGAGGTGCCCGCGTGGGCAGTCGTCGGAGAAGATGCGGTAGGGGCCGCGGTCGTCGCGGGTGTCCGGCGTTTGCGCCAAACCGGCGGACCACGCCTGCGCCAGACACTGCATCTCGGCCTCTCCGACGCGGCCGATCTCGCTGCGCCGCAGATAGCGCCCACAGCGCGGGCAGCGGGGTTCCAAGGCGAGTCGCCGCAGCGCCCGCCATGCCCCCCACCCGACCAGTGTCCCCCGTACAGCCAGGGCCAGCGCGACCAGGAACAGGCCACCAGGCAGCGCGCGCTGGACACCGAGCGTGCGCGCAACCACGGGTCCCCGCTTGTTCTGCATGAGCCAGGCGCCGACCAGCCCGGCGCGGCCCGTCTCTGCGCGCAGGCCCAGGTCGATCAACTGCGCTGGCTGGTCGACCTCGGCCACGGCCAGGTCCTGGGCCAGGGTCATCGGCTGTTCGCGCAGCCAGCGCGCCTGATCAGCCCAGGTGGCCCACGCGTCGGTCGTTTCGTGCGCCGCGAGCCATGCGCATGCCACCGACCCGGCGAGCAGGATCGCGACGCGTCGGGGCCCAAGGGCCAATGCGTGGCAGATCGTTACGGCCAGGGCGCCCAGGGTCAACGCTGCGGCCGTCTCATACAAGCCCGCGAGATGGATGATGCGGCCGGCCAGCGCCGTGGCGACCCCAAAACCGGCCGCAAGCGCCGTGCAAAGGACCCATGCGGCGGCTGTGCGCAAGGCGATCACCCGCCGCCAGTGGAACGGCGCACGGCGTCAACCCCGGAGGCGGGCCGGCGATTTCCCGTGGCTGGCGCCGCTCAGGGATAGAGCTTGGCCGTCGCGAGCGCCAGTTCGATGAACTCGACCACCTTGTCGGTGGTGGGCGGGATCTGCCAGCAAGTGACGCCGCACACGCCGTCGTGGACGCGCACATCGACCGGATCGAACACGCGGAGTTGGAAACCGGTGTCGCCCGACAGCAATTCCTCAGCCGCCGCGCCAGGGCTCAAGCGCAGCTTGTAGCCTTCGGGAATGCGGCTGTCCTCCACTTCCGGTGCGTCGAGGTCAGGCAGGTCCAGGCCGGTCGGGGGGGCGAGCGGGCCGAAACGGACCACGGTCGCCGGGTTGACCTTGCTCAGCACGATGACGCGCATATAGCGGTCGCCCTGGCCGGCCTCCGGCGGGCTGGACTCGACCTTGATCGCGTAGTCCTTGTAGGTGCCGGTGACCACGGTCGCCTGCTGGCCCTGCTCGACCTTGAGCCCAAGCTTTCCGGCAGCCAACGCCACGGTATCGGCGCGGACCCGGGTCGACCGGTACGCGAAAAGGGCGGCGATGCCCAGCACCACGATGAGCACCATGAGCACGGCCAGCTTGACCGGGTTGATCTTCTCGTCGGCCGGCGTCTTGAGCACGCAATTGTCGATTTCGGCCGGTCCTGCGCCCCCCGAGGCCAGCGCAATGCAGTTCTGCACGGTCGCGGCGGGCCGCGTCACGTACTCCTTGAGCTTTGCGTCGTGCATCGTCTTTCTGATTTCTGCGAAGATCGCCTGGAACTCGGCGCTCTGGCGCAGCGGTTCAGCGTCGTCGTAGAGGGCGTCGGCGTCCTTGCCTTCGGCCCGGGCCTTTTCCTTCTTCTTTTGCTGGAAGCGCGACAGCACTTCGTTCTCTTCGCGCTCGGCCCGCAGCGTGGCGAGCTTTTCGGCATCGGCCGGGCTGGCGTGTTCGATTTCGGCGCACGCTGAGGCCAGCAGGGCGGCGCACAGTGCATAGTACGCAGTCTGGCGCAATCCGAGGGGGCCGAGAAGCGATCGAGGGGTCGTCATGGGTCGTACTCCGATGGCAGCAGAGCGGCATGCGGCAAGGGAATCGCGCTGCGAAAACCAGTTGCCTGTGGCCCGGTCGCCCGGGTCGCGGTGGGGTTCAGGGCCCGGCAAGTGCAGCCGGGCGTCGTTGGCTGCGGGCGGGCCGCGCGACTGGCGCCGTATCCGACGATATCGATCGTCGACGGCACCAAGCGCAGGCAACCCTGGCGTTTCGAGTGCGCGCTTGCAATCGCCGACTGCACCCAGCTCGACCGGCGTGGGCAAAGCGATGAGCGCGTACCGGGCCGACTCCCCCGCGGTGGAATCCACCGCGGCGACCTTAGCACGGACACCGGATCGGCGCAATTGCGCGGTTGGTATGGCTAGAACTGGTTGAAATTTGGCAGGTTCACAGGGCCGGCGCCGGATTCGTTGCGGCCAATTGCTCGTAAAGCGCGCGCTGCTCTGCGCTCAACTTCTTGGGCACGACCACGCGGACGTGCGCGAACTGGTCGCCGCGCGCGCTGGTGTTGACAACCGGAACGCCGCGGCCGCGGATGCGCAGTTGCTCGCCCGGCTGGATGCCTGCAGGCAGCTTGACGCGCTCGGTCGACCCGTCGATGAGCGGAACCCCGACCAGACCGCCGAGCACCGCGGACACCACATCGACCTCGATGTCGCAGTGCAGGTCGTTGTCGATGCGACGGAACCGCGGATGCGCCTGCACGTGGACCACCACGTAGAGGTCACCGGCTGGCTGGCCCGTGCCGCCGCGCTCGCCCTCGCCCGTCACGCGCAGCCGATTTCCGGTGTCCACGCCGGGGGGAACCTTGACAGTGACTTTGCGCGCGGTGCGCTGCTGGCCTGCGCCGTCGCAGGTGGCGCAGCGGTTTGCAGGCTTGAGCGTCTTGCCCTGGCCAGCGCACGCAGGACAGGTGACCGAGAACATGAACGGACCTTGCCGCGTCGACACCTGGCCGCGACCGCGGCACTGGCCGCAGGTGTCTGGCTCGCTGCCGGGTTTGGCGCCCGACCCGTGGCAGCTTGCGCACGGTTCGAGCCGCGGCAACTCCAACTCGCGGCGCGCGCCGGCCACCGCTTCCTCCAGCGTGATTTCGATGTCGCACCGCAGGTCCGCGCCGCGGCCGCCCCCTTGCCGCTGCCGGCTGCGTCCGCCACCGCCGAAGATGTCACCGAAGATGTCGCCGAAATGGCTGAAAAGGTCGTCCATGTTGGCGTAGTTCGCGCCGCCACCCCCACCCAGACCGGCGTGGCCGAAGCGATCGTAGCGCTGGCGCTTCTCGGAGTCGGCCAGGACATCGTACGCCTCCGCAGCCTCCTTGAAGCGCTCTTCAGCCGCCGTGTCGCCCGGGTTGCGGTCCGGGTGATTCTGCAGCGCCTGCTGGCGAAACGCCCGCTTGATGTCGGCGTCGTTGGCGTCGCGCGGCACGCCGAGCACCTCGTAGAAGTCGCGTTTCGCCATGGAGGACCTTGTCAACGCCGCCGCGGAGCGGCAGGACGGCCGCCGAAAAATGCAGGGAGGCCGCGTCGGGCGGCGGCGAAAACAAGGCGCCGATCGGCGCGGTGTCAAGGTACGATGGCTTGACGACGGGGTCCGCTCGGCTGGCCATCGTCGGTCGGAACTGGGCTGCAGATGCACCCGGCCGGGTCAGGGCGCAAACCCGCCCTTGCCCCACGCCTTGACCAGCGCCTTGTCCTGCTCGGACAACTTGGGCGGGAGCAGCGGCATCGCGTCCAGGCCGAGCTGCACCAGGATCTTGGCGTACCATTGCTGCCAGAGTTGGGCCGTATGCAGCTTGACCGTCACCGCGGTCGGGCCGTGACAGTTGGCGCAGCGCGCCTTGTAGATGGGCTCTATGGTCGCGGCCCAACTCGGCGGCGGCGGCGGCTTGACCTCGCCCGGAACCATGCGCGCAACGCCTGCGGCGCCCGTGGCGACCAACGCCCCCGTGGCGGTCAGGTCGCGCAGTTGCCAGCCCGCCGTTGCGGTCACCGGGAAGAACGCGCCATCTTGGTGCAGCCAGAAGCCCTGGGGGGTCTGCAAGGCGGCGACCGGCAGGTCGGGACGGGCGACCAACGCCGTCACGGCCTCGGGCAGGGCCAGCCACTGCCAGGTTCCATCGGCGGCACGGCGGTGCACCGTCCCGTCGGCGGCGCGCAGCCACACGGTCCCCGCGCCGTCACAGCGCAGGTCGAGCCCCCCGGCGATCGCCTCGTCGACCCACAGATTGCCGGTGTTGCCGTTCAGCACCAGCGCCTGGACGGCGCCCTGCAGGTAGAGCCACAGTGCGGGCGTCGGCTTGCCGCCGGATTTGGGCGCGCCGCTGGCGGAGTCGATCGCCACGTCGGGCCCGGCCCGCCAGACGGCCGCCGCGAGCTGTGCAGCCTGCTGTCCCTGCACCTGCAGCGGCTGGGCCACCGCGCCGTCGTGGCGCCACACCCCTGTCTTTGCGACCACCCACAACCACGGCTTGCCCGCCGCGGTGTGCGCGAATACGTCCAAGGGCGGGGAGCCGACAATGGCCTGCAGCGGCGAGACCAGCAGCTTGCCCTTGACGGCCCCGTAGAGGCCGGTGTCGCTGGCCACCAGCAACTGGCCAGGCGAAAACACTGCCGCAGCGTGGATCTTGCCTGGCGCGCCACCCAACTGGACCGGCGGCACCTCCGGGTCGACGGCGAGCACGGTCTGCGTGCCAGCCTGGGCGAGCACCTGCGCGCCCTCCGCGGCGACCGCAAAGCCGACCGCGCCCGTGTACAACACCTGCACGGTGACCGAGACCGGCGGACCGATCACCGCCGGTTCGGGCTTGGGCGGGCCGATCGGCACATCGTCGGGGGCGGCGTCGGGCCCGAGCTCCTCCACCCCATCGGCCGGTTCGACGACCTCTGTCATGGCATCGGTTGCGGCATCGGGCGCCGCGTCGGCGGCGAGCACGTCGGCTGCCACACCGACCTCGGTCGCGGCCTCGACAGGGGCGTCGTCGGACGCGTCCGCGGGCGATCCGGCATCGGTCTGGGTCGCTTCCGCCGTGGACCCATCCGCTTGGCGCAACGCGTCGGTGAGGGGCGCGACATCGGCGAGCGCTGTTTCTGCGGCCGGGCTGGCGTCCACTGCTGCACCCGGTTCGGGCCCGTCCCCGCAACCGTGCGCAAGCACACAAGCGAAAAGGCTTGCAACCGCGCGGGCGGCCATGCCAGCATCCGCCCGGCAGGTCGAGCGCGCGGCGGCGCGTGGCGGCTGCGCACGGCATCCAGGCGGTGGGGCGGGCCTGCGCGGTACGGACGGACGCAAGATCGGCCAGTGCAAGGCTTTGGCAGGGGGGTACGACATGCAGGGCACCCAACGGCGGCGGTCAGCCGCCTGTCGCACGCACGCGGTTGCGTGGCCGGTTGTGTGGGCGTGGCTCGGCGCCGCGCACGCTGCATGTGGCAACGACCCCGCCCCAGCGCAAGATGCCGCGCCTGCGACGGATGTGCAAGCGGCCGCCGACCCTGGCGCCGCGGGCGGCGACGCACAGGACACCGCAGCCCTTGACGCACCGACGGTCGAGGCCGGACCGTCCGATGCGCAGGCGGATCTGCCCGCCGACGTGCCCGCGGATGCGGAGCCCAAGGAGGTCGCGCCGGACGCCTTGGCCGATACCGCGCCGGATTCGACCAGCGAAACCACCGCGGACAGCGACGGCAGCGCGCCCGACACCGGCACACTGGACACCGACGCAGGGTTGGATGGCGGCAGCGATACCGCGGCCGTCGACGCCAAGGCCGAGGCATTCGCCGACGGCGGCCCGGAAGTGGGCGGTGACGTCAAATCCGACGCCGCCAAGGACAGCAGTTTCGGCCTGGACGTGGGCCCGGAGACCGTGCAGGTACAGCCATGCAATCCGCCGCTCAAGGTGGCGCCGCAAAAGAAGATGGTGCTGCCGTTCGACATCGTGGCGCTGCAGGCCTCGGGGGGCACAGGCAAGTACCAGTTCGCGCTCACCACCAACGCCTCGGACGGATTAGTCAACCAGTACACCGGGCTCTACCTCGCGGGCGACGTGTCGTTGGTGACCGACGTCGTGACGCTGACCGACCTCGGCTGCGCGGGCAGCGCGACCGCCGAGATGTTGGTCCTGCAGCCCATGGTTGTGCCCACCGCGAGCGCCGCGGTGCCGCCTGGCGGCAAGCTGACCGTACAGCCGACCAAGGGGTCCGGCCAATACGCCTTCACCATCAACCCCAACCAAAGTGGGGCCACCGTCAGCGGTTCAGCCACAGGCGTGTACGTTGCGGGCAACAAGCCCGGACAGGATGCGCTGCACGTCACCGACACCGGCACGGGGCAGGTCGAAACGATCGCGGTGACGGTCGCCGTGGGCGCCGCGCTGGTGCCGCAACCCGAGCGCTGGGCCATTCCCCTCGGTAGCCAGGCCAAGCTGTCGTGGATCGGTGGTTCGGGCGTGGTCCAGTGCTTTTCGAGTGGTCCGGCGGCCGTGGTCGCGGGCAGCACGGTCACCGCGGCGCAGGTGGGCGCCGCAACCGTGACGATCACCGACGCGATGACGGCGCAGTCGGCCCAGGTCGAGATCGAGGTTGTGGCGCCGCTCATGCCAGACTTGCCGCGCACGGGCGACTACTTCGAAATGGCGCAGGCCTTGGCGGTCCCTTCGGGCAAAGACGGCTACACCGACCTGGTGATCGGCTGGCCCGAAGGCGACGTGACCCGCTTCAACGACGGGGCAGTGTTTGTCTACAGCGCCGGCCCCAAGGGCGTTGCCAGCGAGGCGGCGCAGGTGCTGCACGGCGTGGGCCAAGAAGAGCGGTTCGGCCTCGCCGTCGCGGCGGGCGACCTGGACAAGGACGGGAGCGTGGATCTGGTCGTCGGCGCCCCACTGGCCGATGCGGGCGCAAGTGATGCGGGCCAGGTCTTGGTGTTCGGGCGCGACAAAAAGACCGGGCTTTTTGACGAGAAGCCCAAGCGGGCGCTCATCGGGCCATTCGGCGCCGACCAATTCGGCACTTCGCTGGCGGTGTGCGACTTCAACGCCGACGGGTGGCCGGACCTGGCAGTCGGGGCGCTGTTGGGCGAAGACCGCGATCTGGTGCCACTGGCCAGCGACCAAGGGGCCGTGCACATCTTTCTGGGCCACGAGGGCGGCTTCGTCGACAAGGCCGAGCAGAAGCTCTTTGGGGCGCTGCCGACCGACGGCGCCTGGAAGGACAGCGCCGGGTTGCGCTTGGGCCAATCGCTGGCCGCAGGCGATTTCAACGGGGACGGTGCGTGCGACCTCGCCGTGACCGCCCTGAACTACGCGCAGCCTGGCGGCGCCGCGGGCGATGGCGCCGTATTCCTCTACAAGGGCGTCAAGGCCAGCGCCCAGACCCAGGGCGGAGTCACCGACCAACCGGTGCGCGCCTGGGCGCCCAAGAACCCGGCCGACGCCACCAGTGCGCTCGGCCGCTGGTTGGCGATGGGCGACCTGAACGGCGACGGCAAGGCCGATCTCGCGGTGACCCAGCGCGCGCACGACAACGTGCTCCTCAAGCCCGTGCCGACCAATGTAGGTGCAGTGCGGGTGTTCCAAGGCGAAGCGCTGCCCAACCAGCCAACCCAGGCCGTCGGCGACTGCCTGGACAGCGACTGGGCACTGGTCGGTCCCAAGGCCAACGATGCCTTTGGCAGCGGCGTGTCGATCGGCGACGCGACCGGCGACGGCCTGCCGGACCTCTTGGTGGGTCACGCGCTTTTCGAGTTGCCCGCCGCCGACGGCAAGCCGGCGAGCGCCAGCGATGCGGGCGTGCTGGCGCTCCATGCCGGCAAGAAGGGCGCGATGCCCGACAAGGCGCCGACAGCGCAGTGGGCCGGCGCGGCGGGGGGCGACCGCTTCGGCCTTTTCTCGACGGTCCTGCCCAAGCCCGACGGCAGTGGCAAAGCGGCCGTGGTTGCCGTCGCCCCGAGCGCCAACGACCAGGGCGCCGCGGTCGGCCAGACCTACGTGTTCGCTGGCGCGGGCGAACAGGCGCAGAAGTTGGCCATGCCCGGCGCAGCTAGCGGCCATCGCTACGGTGCCGCAGTGGCGTTCGTCGGCGACGTGGACGGCGACGGCCAAGGTGATCTGGTGGCTGGGGCGCCCAACCTGGACGATCCCAAGGGGTTCGAGGCTTCGACGGGCAGCGTGTGGCTTTTCAAGGGCGGCCCGAGCGGCGTCGCGACCAGCGCCAGCTTCGACTGGCTGGACTTCACCGGCCACAACTCCGGTGACTTCGCTGGATTCGCTCTTGCGCCCGCAGGCAACTTCGACGGCGACGGCAAGCCCGATTTCGCCGTCATTGCCCGTTCGGAAGACGCGCCGGCGACGTACAGCAGCGCCTACGTGACGCTGCCGCAGGCGACGACGTGCTTGGTCGACCCGGCAAAGCCAAAGACCTTCAAGGCATTCTCTGACGTGGGCGCCGTGTACGTGTTCAGCTCCACGGCAGGCGGGGCCAAGAATCCGCGCTGGGTCATCTACGGCCCTCAGGCCAGCCAGGCGCTGGACGTGGTCGCGGGCGGCTTCGACTACGACGGCGACGGCCTGGACGACCTTGTGGCCGGTTCGGTGGCCTTGGATCAACCGCAACGCCAGAACAGCGGCGGCGTCATGGTGGTGCGCGGTCGCAAGCAGTCGGCGACGGCTGGCACCCATGTGCAGTGCCCGGACCTGGTGCTGTTCGGCCCGAACGGCGGCGATGCGATGGGCCGAAGTGTCGTGGGCCTGGGCGATCTCGACGGCGACGGCTGCGACGAGGTGGCCATTGGCATCTCGGGGGCCGACCAGCCGGGCAAGTCGGACCAGGGCGCGGTCGCCGTCCTGTATGGCCACGGCCCCAACTGCAAGCACGGCGAGCCCAAGGCGACGGTCCTGTACAGCAACGAGGCCAATGCCCAGGCCGGGTTTTCGGTGGCCGCTGGCGACCTGGACGGCGACAAGCTGCCCGATCTCGCGGTGGGCGCAGTCGGTCACGCCAAGAGCGGCAACACGGTCGGGGCGGCTTGGGTGGTGCTCGGCAGCTACCTGGCCAAGCAGACGCCGCAGCCGTGGGACGATGGGGTGGTGCCAGCGCAGAAGCCTGCACTCATTGATCCCAATGGCGTGGACCTTGCGGTCGAGGGCGTCGTCGCTGGCGAGCGGATGGGCAGCGCCATCGCCGTGGTGCCGCGGCCAGCAGGCAAGGGTTTCGCAGGCATCGCGGTGGGCAGCCCTCTGGGCAACGTCGGCGGTTCAGCCTTCGCCGGCGGGGTGCGCATCTACCGGTTCGTTGCGGGCAAGGGCGTGCAGCCGGCCCCAGCCATGGCCATGGCCGGGGAAAGTGTTCCGGCGCTGGGGCGTATCGGCGATTTCCTTCACGCGGGCGTGCTGGGCGGCAAGCCGTGGCTGGCGGTGGGCGGCCCGCTCGGCACCCCGGCGACGGGCATCAAGGGCGCGCCCGCCGTCGACATTGGGACGGTGTACGCCTTTGGCCTGGGCGGGCTCAAGCCGTAGGCTCGGCCTACTCGTCGTCGATCTGGACCTTGAGCGGTTCACCGGTGGCGGCCGCCAGCAAATACGCGGTCATCAGGTCTTCGAGCTTGCCGTTGAGCACCCCCGCGGTGTCGCTGGTGGCAAACCCGGTGCGGTGGTCTTTGACCATCTGGTAGGGCTGCAGCACGTAGCTGCGAATCTGACTGCCGAAGTTGATGCCCATCTTGGCGGCTTCGATTTCCTCCTTGGCCGCGCTGCGCTTGCGACGTTCGAGGTCCACCAGTCGGGCGTGCAGCATCTTCATGGCAAAGTTGCGGTTCTTGTGCTGGCTTCGCTCGGCCTGGCAGGCGACGACCACGCCAGTGGGCAGGTGGGTGATGCGGATCGCCGAATCCGTGCGGTTGACGTGCTGGCCGCCGGCGCCGCTCGACCGGTAGGTGTCGATGCGCAGATCGGCCTCGTTGATGTCAATGGCGATCGAGTCGTCCTCTTCTGGCACCACGAATACGCTGCAAAAGCTGGTGTGGCGGCGCTTGGCGGCGTCGAACGGGCTGATGCGCACCAACCGGTGCACGCCGTTCTCGGCCTTGAGCCAGCCGAACGCGTGGTCGCCGTCGATGCGCAGGACCGCATTGCGCACGCCGGCCTCTTCGCCGGGCACCTCGTCGAGCAGCTCGACGGTCATGCCGCGCGTCTCGGCCCAGCGCTGGTACATGCGCAAGAGCATCAGCGCCCAGTCGGCGCTCTCGGTGCCGCCGGCGCCGGCGTTGATCTGCAAGATAGCCGGCGACCGATCGGTGGGCGCCGACATGGTGCGCGCAAACTCGGCCTTGTCCAGGGAGCCTTCCACGTCGCGCAGTTGCGCCATCAGGTCGTCGAGCACGCTGGCGTCGGCCTCGGCCTCGGCCATGTCGCACAGGTCGAGCGCATCGCGCACGGTCGTCTGGGGTACCTCGACCGTCTGGATGGCTGCGGCGATGTCGCCGCGTTCCTTCATCAGGCGCTGGGCGCGGTCGGCGTCGGCCCAGAACTCGGGCTCGCCGGACAGGCTCTCGAGTTCGGCCAAGCGTTCCGTCTTGGCATCGGTGTCAAAGCGACCTGCGCAGCGCGTCGATCCGCAGTTGGAGCGCGGCTGCGCAGGACCGCACGTCGGCATAGGTCGCCATGGTGTTCCTGGGGGTGGTGGCGCCGGCAAGCGGCCAGCGCGGGGTGGGGATTGTACGGGCGGCGCGCGGCGTTGTCAGCGGCCGGTCAGGTCTGCTGTGCCAGCGCTGCCCACCGGCCTCCTGCATCGACGACCTGCTGCACGCGCTGCCAAAAAGGCGCCCGATGCTCGAAAACGATCTCTTGCAGTGGGGCGAGCGAGCGCGCCGCCTCGCGGTCCACGCCGGTCTGTTCGGCCAGCGCACTCAGGCCCTCGACCGCGAGTCGCAAGATGGCCTCGCACCACGGCCGCACAGCCACGTCTCCCAGCGTCGCGTCCAGACCGTCCTTGCACGCCGCCTCGCGCAGCGCCTTGCGGTCGATGCGGTGATCGCCGTCCGCGACGAGGTCCAAGGCCCGCGTCCGGGTCGCCGGATGGTAGAAGAGGCCCTTGCACAGCGCGGGCAGCGCCGGAATCGCCGAGGGCGGCACCAGATCGCACTGGCGGATCTCCAGCCACTTCTTGAGGCGGATGTCGGGAAAGAGCGTGGCCACGTGCCGCTCCCAGTCGGCCAGGGTCGGGCGGCGTCCGCGCAATCCACGATCGAAAAAGTGCCGAAAGGTAAACCGCCCGTCCAGGCCCTGGTACCCGGCGCTGCCGTCGGGGTTGTCGCGGTCCACGAAGTACATCGGCACGTCGAGCGCCCACTGTACGTAGTCGTCGATCGTGGCACCGCGATCGAACACGAACGCGCCCTGGTCGCAGCGCGCGCGGTCCACGTCCGTCCAAAGGTGGGCCCGGCAACTGCGGTAACCGCTCGGCTTGCCCTCAAGCCACGGCGAATTGGCGAAAAGCGCAATCCATACCGGAGACAACAGGTGGCCCAAGCGCATCATCTCCATGCACTCGGCTTCGCTGGAGAAGTCGATGTTGGCTTGCACAGTGCAGGTCAGGTGCATCATGCGCAGGCCATGGGCGCCGACCCGCGGCATCCAGGCGCGCATCACGTCATACCGGCCCTTGGGCATGTGCGGAGCGCCGTCCGGGACGTCGAACGGATTCAAGCCCACCCACGCCAAGCGAACGCCGAGATCGGCAGCGACGTCTGCGAACTCCGCTTGGTGCTGCTGCAATTCCGCGACCGTCTCCGCGATGGTCGGCACTGCCGCGCCCGACAGTTCGAATTGGCCGGCAGGTTCGAGCGACACCGAGGCCCCGCCGCGCGACAGGGCGATAGGCCTGCCCATCTCCAGGTAGGGCGTCCAGCCGTGGCGCTCGGCCAGGCGCTCGAGCAGGGTGCGGATCGACACGGGCCCGTCGTAGGGCAGCAGTCGGCCGTCGAGTCCGAACGCGAACCGCTCGTATTCGGTGCCGACGCGGAACTGGTCGCGCGGTTTGCAGCCAGAGGCACACCACTGCCGACACTGTGCGAGGTCGTCGATCGGGGTCTTGGGGGTGTCGCTGGCGGCGCTGGCCATGGCCGAACCTCGGGCGCAGGTCGCGCTAATCGTAGTAGAAAATCTCGGCGCGGCCGAAGGTGATGGCGCCAAAGCCCTGCACAACCACGGCGAGGACGATGAGCGCCTTGACCGGCCAACTCAGGCGCTGCACGCGCAAAGCGAACAGGCCCATCAGCAACGGCAGGAAATCCATGCTGAAGCGATAGGCGAATTGCTGCCAGCCGTCATTCTGGTAGAGCAACCCGGGCACGGCCACGGCGAGCAGCGTCAGCAGCAGGTTGCGCTGCAATCCCGTGCGGCGCAGGCGCAAATCCTCGTCCACCGGGGTGTCGTCGCGCAGCTTGGGCGAACCGAAAAGCGCCAACAACGCGGGCGTCGAAGCGAGCAGCCCAAGGCCGTGGCGGCTGACCGCGAGGTACGGTTCGACGAAAAAGACCCTGGGCATGTTGGTCAGGGCTGCTCCCAGGTTGCCATTCAAGAACACCGTGTTGAAGAGGCCATGGTCGCGCGTCGGCCCGCGCGTGCCTTCGAGCAGGTACAGGTGCCCGAACTCCAAAGGGTTGTCCCATCGCACCCAGTTGAACCAGGCGAGACCCGCCCCGACCAACGCCATCGGCAAGCAGAACCACGCGATCTGCGTCGCAGCGGTGGCAATTGCCTGGCGCCCGCCCCGCCAGACCGGCCGGCCCTGCGGGAACATCGCCTCCAATGGCAAGAAAATACTGGCGAACAGCAGCGGTGTTCTGGTCGCCACGCCCAACCCGAGCGCCAGCCCCGCCCAGAACGGCCGCCGCGCCCCCTGGGCGCACAGCACCGCCGCCAGGTGCAGCGTCAAGCCCATCACCAGCGCGGTGAACCACACTTGGCCGCGGATCGAGCAGTACCAGGTGACGGTGCCGAACGCGAAAAGCGCCGCCAGCCACCACCTGTCTCCGGCCGAGGTCGCGATCAGCCGCTCACGGTGCAACCGCTCCATCCACAGGGCAAAAAGCACCGCGGAGGCGATAGCAAAGAACAGGGTGACCCACACGTCGTTGACGTCGTAGCCCCAGAGGGCAACGAGCGGCATGAGCACAATGGCCGGAAACGGCGGAAAGCTGACCTGGTGGACGACTTCGTCGCAGCGCGCGCCGGGCCGGTCTTTCACGCAGCCGGTCTTGAGTTCCTTGTCGACGTCGATGATCATCCACCGGCCGTCCAACGCCCGGAACTGCCGCGATTTCTCGCCCTGCTGGTCCTTCCAGGGGAACACGCCGCGCACCACTTCGCCGCCCTTGAGCGTGAGCACGCGGTAGCTCGCCCAGTCGTTCCAGCCCAGGTTCTTGCCGTCGCGGCCGAGCAGGTGGCGGTCGACGGCGGCCTGGAAGCCGGGCGGGTCCTCGGGGCGCGGCGGCTGGCTGGCGTAGCGGCGCGGGGTGTCGGTGTCCATGCGCCCGTGCAAGAGATTCCAGGCCAGGTCGACGAAGTGGAAGTGCGGCGACGGCTGCCGCAGCATTGCTGCCGACGTGAGGGCGTACACCGCGAATACTGTCGCGCCGACCACCGACAAGCGAACAACCAAGGATGTCTTGCGGTTGGGCATGTCGGTCGGCGGCATCGGGCGGCGCGGGGCGCGGCGGGCAGGGGCGGGACAGTAGCGGCACAGGGCACGGGGGTCAACCGCAGCTGGGGTTTGAGCCAACCCGGCGATTGCGCTACGCTGTTCGGTCGAGTCGCCGCCCCGAGGTCACCATGCCGTCCGACCACAAGCCCAGCCGCCCCGCACTGTTTCGCTGCCTTGCCGCTTTGGTCGTCGCGGTCGGCTGCAGCAACGCGCCCCAGGCCACGCCGATCGTCACAAGAGCCGACGCCGGCAACGCGTTCGGCGCGGACACTGCGGCCGGCGACGTGGGGGGCAGCGACGGAGGCGGTCTCAAGGATCTGCCCAAGGTCGCCACCGCGGATAGCGGAGCGGGCGACACCGCGCCATCCGTAGACACCTGTTCGTGCAAGGGCATCGAGTGCGGCAGCCCCCCCGGCTGCCCGCAGATGCAGTGCGACCCGTGCCCCAAGGGCGCACTGTGCAAGGCCAATGTTTGCGAGGCTGATCCCAACTGCGCGTGCGGATCGCAGGACTGTGGAAAATTGCCAGGTTGCGGCAAGGACTGCGGCGGGTGCGAACCGCCCATGCAGTGCAACACCAACACCGCCACCTGCGAAATGGACTGCTCCTGCGCCATCGTGGAATGCGGAAAACTGCCGGGCTGCCCGACATCGTGCGGCGACTGCGAAAAGGGCAAGGTCTGCCAGGACTTCATCTGCAAGCTGGACCCCAAGTGCGAATGCAAGCCGGGCATGTGCGACATCATCCCCGGTTGCTCCGCCAACTGCGGCAATTGCGCGGCCGGCGAAAAATGCGTCGCCAACAAGTGCACCGCCGGCGGCGAGCAATGCCTGTGCAACAATGTGCAGTGCGGGTTCGCCAAGCCGGCGTGCGCCAAGTCGTGCGGCATCTGCCAGTTGAACCAGATCTGCTCGGCCAACGCCTGTAAGACCGTGGCCACGGGCCAAAAGAAGAAGTTTGGCGAGCCGTGCGGACCGTCCGAGGAGTGCCCGGTGCCGCCCCCGGGTTCCAGCCAGTTCGCCCAAAAGCAGTTCCTCGAATGCCAGCACAACCAATGCGCCGACGGCCTGTGCATCAGCGGGGTGTGCACCAAGAAATGCAAGATTGCGCTCGATGCCGTCAACAACGCCACCGGCGCAGCCGAACCCGACGGCATCGAGGACCCCGGCCAGCCGAGCACCTGCGGCGGCGCGGTCAATGGTCCGGTGGGCGCCAATTTCAAGTGCGTCGAGCAGAACTCGCCTGGGCAGGTGGTCGCCGGCTTCACCGACCCTGCGTGCCTGCCGGGCTCGGCGCTGACGCCCTGCGCCACCGACGCCATCTGCCCGCCCGGCGAGGTGTGCCGCGTGTACCCGATGCAGAACAGCTACCAGTCGCGGTGCGGCCCCAAGGTCGCCAACCCGATCGGCTCGGCGGGCGTCAAGGGCAGCGAGGCCTGCAACCCCAACCCGACCGCCGGCCAGGTCGCGATGTGCGAGACCGGGTGGTGCAAAACCAACGGTTGCGTATCGCTGTGCGTCGCGGACACCGACTGCAAGACCGCTGCGGGCGCATGCAAGGCCGGACAGTGCCACGCCAATGGCGCCGTGTGCAGCAAGGACGCCGACTGCCCGACGTGGACCTGCAAAGCCGGGGTGCAGTTCGTGGACACGAGCCTGGCCAAGTTCTCGGCCTGCCAGCCGTAGCCCTCGACCCGGCTGGCGCGCTGGTCAAACTGGTGGATGGGAGGCATGTGACGGCGAAATCCCCAACCCGACAACTGCCGCAGCGGCGCTACACCTACGCCGACTACCGCAATTTTCCCGCCGGCCAGCGGTGGGAACTCATCGACGGCGAGGCGATCTGCATGTCGCCCGCGCCGACGCCGCTGCACCAGCGCATCGTATTGACGATCGCGTCGCAGTTGCAGGGCCAATTGCGCGGCAAGCACTGCGAGGCCTTTGTCGCCCCGCTCGACGTTGTCCTGCCCGATCACGAACCCGCCGCCAACGAAGAGGCCGACGACGACGCGACCACGGTGGTGCAACCCGACGTGATGGTGTTCTGCGACCCTGCGCAGGTCGGTCCCAAGCACGCGCGCGGCGCGCCGACGCTGGTCGTCGAGGTGCTCAGCCGCGGCACCGCCGGCTACGACCAGATCAAGAAGCGCCGCAAGTACGAACAGGCCGGCGTGCAGGAGCTGTGGCTGGTGGACCCGGAGGAAGGCGTGCTCTACATCAACCGCCGCGATGCAACCGGTGTGTTTGTCGGCGAGGCGCCCGCAGAGATGGTCGGCCAAACGGCGATCGCGTGCCTGGAAGGTGTCGCCGTCGACTGGGAACCGCTCAAGCCATGGTTGCCGGTCATCGAACCGTAGTCGCTCCAGGGCACCCAAACCGCAGCGGCGCCAAAAAAACGGCTTGACGCGCCGGCCGTTACGCTCTACCCTCGCGGCCACGGGGCACGGGCAGGTCTAACTGCGCGCACAGGCGCGTCCAGGCGGCTGCCATGTCCTCGTCCCAATCTTCCGCAATGTGGTTCCGTCCGATTTTCGCTGCGCTGCTGACGTGCACGCTGGCCGTGGCCGGGTGCGAGAGCGCGACCCCCACCGGCGAAAGCGAAGACGACCTCACGTCGAATACCGCGCTTGCGCGCACGCTCACCTTCCAGGGCGCCGTGTACGTGGCGCCGTCGTCCACGGACTCGACGATTCTCTACGCCATGCGGGCCCAGACGCAGTCTGGCTTTGGTGCGCTGCGCGAGGCCAACGTCGGCGTCAACTCGCGAGAACTCAAGGACATCAACATCGCCAGCTGGAAGAAGTCGAACGTGCTCGTGTTCGACACCGCCAATCCCACCGACAAGGGCACGGCGATGTTGCGGGTCGAGTACAAGTTCACCGACACCGCCGTGGTGCCCAAGGCGATGTCCACCAAGAGTTCACTGCCTCTGGCGCTGCTCGGTGCCAACTATCAAGCCCAGAAGCAGCGCGTGTTCGATGAATGCACAAGCGGCGACCACCATGCCCAGGAGTTCATGAACGGATCGCTCTGGTATGTGTTCAACCCGGCGCTCGGCAAGTGCAAGACCGCGATGACCAAGGAGCAGCAGGCCATCGACGCCGACCGCAAGAACGTGCCGGCCTCGACGACCCAGGGCACGACCCATATCCCCAAGAGCGAGACAACGCGCCTCTACATTCCCGTCACCTTCAAGCTGAGCGGCAACAAGACCAACAAAGGCACCAGTTGGCCCGAATACGACCGGCTGTGGACCGGCGGTGTCCAAAAGAACAAGCTCGTCATCGGCATGGTCAACGGCATGATGGCCGACTGGGCCGCCGGCGAAAAACACGACCCCATCGACGACGACGGCTACCGGATGTGGATGGAAGGCTTGCGCGCCGTTTTCAAGGCCCGGCCCGGCTTCAAGCTGACGGCCAATGGCACTGGCGCCGACCTGACCAACTTCACCGTTGGCAGCACCAAGGTCACCGGTGTCACCTGGGATCAACTGATGGCGTGGGAACTGGACTACAACGCCAAATGGCCCGCCGGCATCACCACCTGGGACCAGAAGAAAGCGCTGCGCGTGGCGGTGGGCGACAAGATCATCAAGAACTGGCTGACCTTCCAGGTGCCGGTCAAGGTCAAGATCGGCACGGCCGCTCAACAGAGCGTCACCATCGAACTGAACACCTACTTCGGCGCCGAAGGCGATCCCGGTCCGCACAAGAAGGCCATCAAGAACAGCGACGTGTTCGTGTACAACGGCCACAGCTACATCGGCTACGGCCCGCTCGACCCGCGCAACTTCTCCAGCGCCGATTTCCCGTCGAGCTACCAGATCTTGTTCATCAACAGCTGCGTGTCGTACAACTACTACGAAAAGGACTACTGGGCGCTCAAGGCCGGCGGCACGGCCAACCTGGAACTCATCACCAACGGCCTGGAATCGTGGGTCGCCGGTTCCGGTTCGTCGATGGGACGCTTTGTCGGCGCACTCATCGGCGGCAGCCAGCCGAGCTACACGGAACTGCTCAAGGCCGCGGAGTTTTCGGCCGAGGACTACGGCTACGACTGGGGCATGGACGCGCTGCGCGTGGTGGATGGCGAACTGGACAACAAGTACAAGCCGACGACCAAGCCGATTGTGGTCCAGTAGCTTGACCATCCGCGGGTGGGTGCCGATGCCGCCCGCGTGGCCCGACCTGGGAAACCCGAGTCCTACAACCCCAGCGCCCGCTTGAGCGTATCCAGGCTCAAATCCGGCGGTTGGTATTCCGGGTTCATGCTGGCCGAGAATCCGCTGCCGTCTGCTTTGACACGGCCCTTGGCGCCGATGGCCATCTCGGCCAGGCGGATCGGGTCGGGCGATTTGTCGTAACGCCACACCGTCTTCATGATGCTGAACAGCCCAAGGTCCAGGCCCACGCGCACCTTGGCAAAGAAGGTCAGGATCAGGTTGAGCGACGCCGACAAGCGCGCATCGACCGGCATGTCGAACGCCAAGCCGTTGCGGCTGACGGTGATCGTCGGGTCCGCCGAGACCGCGGCCTCCAGGTGCAGGTTGAGCGCGGCGCGCAGACCGGCCTCGACGGCGACCACGGCCGCTGACACCGCGACGGAACCCTCGATGTAGGCGTTCAGGTCCGCGTAGGCCGACGACGCCAGGTGCGCCGACACTGACATCGACGCAAACGACGGCTCCATCAGGTCGCACTCGCCGCCGAGCACGATGTTGGAAATCGTCAACGGCTTGATACCGCATTCGATGCCGATACCCGCGCCGACCTTGACCTTGACCGTCGGCGGCGTGTAGACCACGAAACTCAGGTCCAGCAGCGAAATGTCCTTCTTGTAGGGCGCCGGCTTGAAAAGCTCGAACGGCCCGGGGATGGTGACCGCGCCCTTGAGCTTGACGTGACCCTCCTCGTCCAAGGCCACGCCGACCATGCCGTTGATCTTGTCGCTGATCTTGACGTTGACTTCGCCCGAACCCGTGAACTTCTGGTCGCGGCTCAGGTTGACGGTGAGCTTGCCCTTGATGCGCTCGTGCGGCTGGAACTCGACCCAGCCCGAGCCGTAGTACTTGGGCGTGTCGCCCACGCTTTCGTAGTTGATGTCGAAGCCGCCGCGGCCGTACTTGCCGGCGTCGATGGTGGCTTTGCCGCTGGCGCCGGTCAGCTTGTTGTCGGTCACGGTCGCCGACAGTGCCGCGTCCTGGATCTTGAGCGGTCCGACCGTCCACGGCCGAATCTGCTGCAACTTGCCTTGACCGCTGACCTTTTGGGTCTCGACGTCGATCTGGCCTTGCAGCGAGCCCTTGACGTCGTCCTTGATTTGCAGCTCGATGCTGCCGGCCATCTTGGTCAGCTTCTGGCCATCGACCGTCGCCGACACCGAACCGCCGGTAATCTTGACGATGCCGCCGATGGTCTTGGGCTCCGTCAAGGTCAGCGTCGCCGAACCCTTGATGTAGTCCATGGTGCTGCCGGCGTCGATGGTGACGTTGCCCTTGCCCCAGCCGAACACCTTGATGTCGACGAAGCCGCCGAAGTCCTTGAGGTTGTTCTTTTGGAAGTTGGCGATGAGCTGACCACCGGACAACTCCGCGAACCTGCCGATGGGCTTGGGCGTGGTGAGCTTGAGGCCCGCCTGCCCGTCGAACTCGGTCAGCGTGCTGGTCTTGTCGATGCGCAGCCAGCCGGTGCCGAAGTCCTTGACCTCGCCCACTGCTTCGCCGTAAATGCTCTTGATCTTGTTCTTTTCAACCGTTGCGCCGATCATGGCGCGGGTGATGGTCACGTAGGAGCCCAACGGCTTGGGCTGGCTGAGCTCGATCTGGCCCGAACCCGAGATCTCCTTGGTGGTCGACCCGTCGTTGACGGTCAGCGTGCCCTTGCCCCAGTCCTTGACGCCCACGCTGATGGTGCCGCCAAAGTCCTTGAGGTCACTCTTTTCGAAGTTGGCGCGGATGTACGACCCTTGCAGGATCGACACCGGCCCACCGATCTTGTGGTCGACGAGCACGTTCAAGCTGCCCGAACCGGAAATCGACGAGAGATCCTGGGCTTTGAAGTTCAAGTTGCCCTTGAGCCAGTCCTCGAAGCCCACCTCGACGTTGCCGCGGTACTCGGTGATCTTGCTGGCTGAGAAGTCGACGCCGAGCGAGCTACCGGTCTTGATCGACACCTTGCCGTACTGCTTGTCCGTCTTGACGGACAGTTCGGCGGTGCCGGTCAGCGACTTCAGCGTGCTGCCGGCGTTGGCGGTGAGGGTGCCTTGCAGCCAACTGTCGTACAGCAGCGCCAACTGCCCCGACACGCTCTTGATGGCCGATCCATCGAAGTCGATGGTGGCGGAGCCGCCCTTGACCAGTTGGACGCCGCCGCCGATGTCGTACTCCTTGAGCAGGGAGACCGTCGCCGAGCCGCTGATTTTCTTGAGCGTGCTGCCTGCGTTGACCGTGATCGACCCGCCGACAAACTCCTTCCATGAGAAGCCGAGCGTGCCCGACACGTTGGTCACTTCGCTGTTGACCATGGAGGCCTGAAAGCCACTGCCGTCTTTGAGCTTGACCTGACCGCCGATGTCCTTGTCGCCGCCGTAGATGCGCAAGTGGGCGTTTCCGCTCACGCTCTTCAGGTCCGATTCACCGGAGACCGTCACCGCGCCATCGAGCCAATTGTCATATTTGACGTTGACTTCACCTGAGAACGTGGACAGCTTGGATTCCGCTACCTTGACCCGGGCGTGACCGCCGGGCCCGGGCTGCAGCTCAACCTTGGTAGCGCCGATCATCTTCGGCGCGATGATGCTGGCCGAACCCTGGCCGCCGATGCTCTCGAACTTGGCGCCCTGGTTGACCGTCAAGGTGCCGTTGACCCAGTCCTGGTATTGCCAGTTGACCACGCCACCAAAGCCGCCGAGTTTGCTCGCTGCCATGTCAACCGAGACCTGACCGCCCGGCTGCAACTTGAAATCGCCCCAGGCCTTTTCGGCCTTGAGCTGCGCAGTGATGGACCCAGTGATGCTGTCAGGGGTGCTGCCCGTGTTGACGTTGATGGACCCGGCCAACCACTTGTTGTAGTCGACCATCACCACGCCGCCGAAGCTGTCGAGGCCCGCCGTCGAGAACTTGGCCTGGACGTTGCCGCCCTGCTTGAGGGTGACACCGGTGCTGCCGACTGTCTTGTCGGCCATCAGCTCTACCTTGGCCGTGCCGGCGATGTTCTTGAAGGTGGTGCCGGGGTCGACAGTCAGAGACCCTTTGAGCCAATTGTCGTACTGCACGGCGATCATGCCGCTGATCTGCTGGTTCTCCAGGCTTTGGGTGCTATCGAGGTTCAGCTCGACGTTGCCGCCCTTGAGCAAGGTGAACTTGCCGCCGAGCGGCTTTTCGGCCAAAAGCGAGGCCCCGGCCTTACCCTTGAACGGCCCGGTGACGTTGGTGCCGTCGAGCAGCTCGACGTACCCGCCGATCCAGTTGCTGTGTTTCCAGTCCACCCGCCCGGTCAAGGACTTCGGCGAGTTGGCTTCGACCTTGACCGACAGGTTGCCGCCGGCCAGCAGCTGTGTCTGCTGCACTGGCGCGGTGTCTTGCAGCAAGCGCGCGGTGCCCTCGCCCGAGATCGAGTTGACGGGCGAGCGCGGAATGGTGATGCGCCCGTCGAGCTTAGCCTTGGGGTTGTCGTAGCGCCAGGTGACCTCGCCCTCGATGCTCTCGAACGCCGAGTTCTTGAACTCAGTGCGCAGGTTGCCACCCTGGGTCAAGAAGAACTGGCCGTTGGTCGGCGAGAAGTCCTTCATGACCTGGGCCGTGGCGGAGCCGTTGATGCTGGTCGGGGTGCTCTCCGTCAGCTCAATGGCGCCGATGAGCTGCTCCTTGTACTGGAAGCGCACCAGGCCATTGAACGACGAGAAGCTGCCGCCCTTGACCTTGACGCCCACGCCCGAGCCGTTGAGCAGCTTGACCGAGCCGTCGCCGAGCGGCATGTCGGCAATCAGCCGCGCCTGCGCCTCGCCGTTGACGGTCTTGAGATCGGCAGTCTTGCCCTCGATGGTCAGCGAACCCTTGGCCAGCTCCTTGTATTGGATGTTGATGGTGCCGCCAAAGCTGGTCAGCTTGTTCTGCGTCACCTCCGCTTCGATGCTGCCGCCCGGGGTGAGCTTGAGGCCGCTGCCGCCCAGCGGCTGGTCCAGCACCACGCGCGCCTGGGCGTTGCCCGACACGTTGTCGAGCTTGCTCGAGGTGACCGCGAGGTTGCCTTCCGCCCACTTCTGGTAGCGCCAGCCGAGGTTGCCCGACAGCGAATCGACCTTGTTCTCAGTGACGACGGCTGTCAGCGACGTGCCCTGCTTGATGACGAACTCGCTGCCGTTGACCGCGTAGTCCTTGGACAGGTGCGCAGTGGCCTTGCCCGAGATCTTGTCGATCTTGCTGCCGCTCTGCACGTCGACCGAGCCGTCGATCCAGCCTTTCCACTTGTAGAAGACCGTGCCGCCAAAGTTGTCGACCTTGTTGTTGACAATCCCGACCTTGGCGTGCCCACCGGCCATGAGCTTGAATTCATTGGGCAACGGCTTGTCTTCGAGCAGCGCCGCCGACGCCTCGCCGGTGATGTTGCTGAGCTTGCTGCCGTCGTTGACCTTGACCGTGCCGCCGATCCAGCTCTCGTACATCCAGTTCAGGTCGCCGCCGAACGTCTCGGGCTTGCTGGCCGCGAACGTGGCGCGCAACTGGCCGCCGCGGCGCAGGGTCAGCTTGTCGTAGACCTTCTCTTCCTTGAGCTGGACGTCGGCCTTGCCGCTGAGGTTGTCGAACGTGCTGCCGTCGTTGACCGTCAGGTTGCCGCCCAGCCACTTCTCGTACCACCAGCTCAGGTTGGCGCTGAACTGCTGTTGCAGCATCGACTTCTGGCTGTCAAAGCCGATCGTCATGGTGCCACCGCGGTCGATCGTCAGCGGGGCCTTGACCTCCTTGGCCTGGATGACGGTCGCCGTGGCCTTGCCCTTGAGCGCGGTGTGCGGATCGCTGGGTTCAAGCGACACGGTGCCGCCGAGCCAGCTTTGGTAGTTCCACTCGACGTCGCCCGAGATCTTCTTGATGCTGCCGTCGGTCATGGTGCCGCTGACCGAACCGCCGCGCTTGAGCGTCAGCTCGTTGCCCACCTGCTTGTCGGCGAGCAACCCTGCGGTGATGGTGCCGCCCGGCTTGTCGAGCTTGGTCCACTGCGGCACGCTGACCGTGCCCTTGAGCCAGCCGTCGTAGCGCCACGCCAGGTCGCCGCCCACGCCGGTGACCTTGGAGCTGGTGAACTGCGCCTGGATCGACGAGCCGCGCTGGATCTCGAGTTTGTTCGACTCGCCCACCATCTTTTGCTGGATGATGGTCGCCGAGGCCTGACCCGACAGCTCTTTGCCGGTCGAGTCCTGCACCTTCATGTTGCCTTCGAGCCACTGCTGGTAGCTCCAGTTGACGTCGCCCGAGAACGACAACATCTTGGAGTTCGCGAGCTTGAGCTCCACCGACCCGCCCATCTTGAGCATGAGATCGGCGGTGACTTCCTTGTGTTTGCGCAGGCTGGCCTTGACGCTGCCGGTGACGTTCTCCAGGTCCGAGTTCTCGACCTTGAGCTCGCCGAGCAGCCAGTCTTCGTAGCCCATCGTCAGATTGCCGCTGAACTGCTTGACGCTGGCGCCATCGAAGGTGGCCTTGAGCGCGCCGCCCTCCATGAACTTGATTTCGTCGCTGATGCGCTTGTACTTGGACAGGCTGGCCTGGATCTGGCCCGAGATCTTCTTGGCGGTCGCGCCCTCGGCGACCTTGATCTGGCCCTTGAGCCACGGGTCTTCGCCGTACTTGAAGTTGAGCGTGCCCGAGAACGACTTGACGTCGTTGTTGGCCACCACCACCTTGGCGTTGCTGCCCGGCATGATGGTGATCTCGGTGCCGTCCACCGGGTGGGCCTTGACCACTGCCGCCGAGGCCAAGCCCGACACCTTCTTGGCCGTGCTGCCCTTGTCGACGGTAATCAGGCCCTTGAGCCAGCCGTCGTCGCCGTAGAGGAACCCGATGCTGCCGCCAAAGTCCTTGACGCGGCTGCCAGCGATGTTGACCTCGAGGTTGCTGCCCTCCTTGAGCAACTTCAGATCCGGCGCCGCCTGAATGTCGTTGACCAACTGCGCGGTGGCCTGGCCGGTGATGCTGTCCCACGCCGACTCGGCGCTGACCTTGACCGAACCCTGGGCGACCGGCTCGCCTTCGCTGTACTTCCAGTTCACTTCGCCGGTGAAGGTCTTGAACGCCGAGGCGCCGACGGTGACCTTGGCCTGGCCGCCCTTTTGCAACTCGAAACCTTCAGCGACCATCTTGGGCTCGACGATGTGGGCGTCGGCCTGACCCTGGATGGTCTTGAGGTCGCTGGCCTCGACGTGGACCTTGCCTTCGAGCCAGGTCTCGTATTTCCAGTTGACGTCGCCGGTGAAGCCGCTCGGCTCCGAGTTGGTCATGGTGCCGACGATGTTGCCGCCCTTGAGCAGCTTGAAGCCGGGCGCCAGTTCCTTGTCCTTGGCCAGCCGGGCCGTCGCCGAGCCATTGAGCGCGTCGAGCTTGCTGCCGGCGGCGAGCGTGACGTCGCCTTCCAGCCAGCCGTCGGTCTGCGGGTAGGCCCACAGCACCTTGCCCGCGAACGTGGTCGGCTTGCCGGCGGCGATGTCGGCCTGCAGCGACCCGCCCTGCTTGAGCAGCACCGGCGCGTACACCTTGTCTTTGGCCAGCCGGGCGTTGGCGGTGCCGCTCGGCGAATCGAGCTTGGTGCCCTCGGGCAACGTGAAGTCGCCGACCAGCCACTCGGTCGCGTCGTACGACCACAACACGGTGCCGCTGACCGAGTCGAGCTTGTTGTTGACGACCTTGGCCGCGACGCCCGAGCCGGCCAGGATGTTGAAGCCCGTGCTGCCGACCGTGAACTTCTTGAGCAAGCTGGCGTTGCCGTCGCCGCTGACCTGGGTGAGCGTGCTGCCCGTGGCGGCGTTGAGCGTGCCGCCGACCCACTGCTCCCAGCGCCAACTGACCGAACCCTTGAGGCTCTTGAGCTCGTTCTTCTCGACGCCGGCCTGGATGGTCGAGCCGCCCTTGATGAAGAACCCGTCGCCCAACGGCTTGTCGGCCTTGAGCGTGGCGGTCGCATCGCCGGACACCTGGTCGGGGGTGCTGTTGCTCGACTGCGGCACTTCGATGGCGCCGCTGAGGTCGGCGGTGCTGACCTTGAGGTTGCCCCACAGTTGCGTCGGCGTGGCGTTCTCGATCTTGACGCCGAGCGCCGAACCGGCCGCCACGTTGAACGGACCCAGCGCCTTGCCGGTCAGCGTGGTCGCCGTCGCCTCGCCGGAGACCTTGGCCTCGTCGGGGTTGATTTGCCCGGCGATCTTGAGCGTGCCCTTGAGGTAGGTGCCGTACTGGAACGCCAGGTCGCCGCCCAGCGTCGCGTTGACGTTGTTGCGCAGGGTGCCGTCGAGTTTGCCGCCCGGCAGGATGACGATGTTGCCAAAGGTGATCTTGCTGACCACCGTGCCCTTGACCTGGGCATTGATGTTGGTCTGGGTCGAACTGGCCTCGATCGTCGCCGTGCCCCTGAGGAAATCCTTTTCATTGCGCTTGAAGGTGTAATTGACGTCGCCGAACGGCCGGGTGACCTGGTGGCCCTCGACGTGGAACTTGATGGCACCGCCCGGTTGGATGTACGGGTTCGGGTTGAACTTGAGCGGCGAGGCAAAGGCACCCGAGAAGTCGCCCTTGACGGTGCTCGCCGTCGTGTCCTGCATCTTGATGGTGCCCTTGACGTGCCAGGTGGTGCCGTCGTTGGCCTGGCCGTATTCCGCGGGGGCTTCGCCGCTCAGTTTTTCGATGCCGCTGGCCGTCAATTCGGTGATCAAGTTGCCGCCCGGGTTGAGCTTGAGCCCGAACGCGCCGGTGCCGAACTGCTTGCCGGGACCGACGATGGTGCCCTTGGCCGGGCCGCGCAGCTCGGTGCGGGTGCCCTTGGTGACGTGCACGGTGCCCTTGAACCAGTCCTCCCATTGGATCGGAACGTCGCCCGAAAAGCTCGTGAAATCGCCGTTGGTGATCTTGGCGGTGAAACCGCCGCCGGGGATGACCACCAGCTTGCCGGGGATGACGTCTTTCTTGTCGATGATGCGCGCTTCGCCTTCGCCCGACACCTGCGCGGGTTTGGCTTCGGGGGCGGTCATCTTGCCGGCCAGCCACTTCTCGTATTGCCACGCCACCGGGCCGGCGATGGTCTTGAGGTCATTTTGCTGCACCTGGCCCGTCAGGCCGGACGTCGGCGTGAGCTTGAGCAGCGTCGATGCCTTGAATTCCTTGGTAATGTTCGAGGCATGGGTGCCCGTCAACAAGGTCGGCGTGCTCTGCGCGGCGTCGAGCTTGATGGTGCCGGCGATCCACTTCTCGCCCGCGCCGAAGTCGTAGTTGACCGTGCCGCCGAGCTTGGTGATGCGGCTGCCGGTCATGTCGGTTTTGATGCTGCCGCCGGTCTTGAGCGTCAGGTTGCTCAACGTCTGCGGCGCGATGATCTTGCCGGTGACCTTGCCACTGATGTTGGTGATGCCCGCGCCCGACGAGGTCGCGCTGGCGATCTGGCCTTCGATAAAGCGCGTGCCCTTGCCGTACTTGAAAAGCAGCGTGCCCTGGATGCCGTCGACGACATTGGACGCCACGTGGACCTTGGCTTGCCCGCCGGGCTGCAACGCCACCGGCGTCCCCGTCAGAGGCACTTCCTTGGTCAGCGCGCCCGACAGGTCGCCGTCGAAGTTCTGCGCGCCCGACGACGCCGCAATCGCGAAGGTGCCCTTGATCCAGTCTTCGTAGCGCGCCGCGACCGAGCCGATGTACTTGGCCGGCGTGCCGTTGACCAGTCCGACGCCGACCTGCGACGGCAGAAACACCACCTTCTTGTCGTTGCTGATGGGCTTTTCTTTGAGCAGGTTGGCGGCCGGGTCGGTGCCGTCGGCGCGCAGGACGGTGCTCTGCTGGGCCAGCGTCAGCTTGCCGCCCAGCCAGTCGTCGATCTTCCAGTTGACCTGCGATCCCACGTCGAACGTGGTGACGTTCAAGCCGGCGTTGAGCTTGCTCTTGACCGATCCGCCCTCCATGTACTTGAAGCCCTTGCTCTGACCGCCGGGCGGGGTCTTGAGCAAGGTGCCGGTCAGGTCGCCGATCACGCCGTTGGTCATCGACGACCCGCCACCGGCAACCGCGGTGGCCGAGCCCTTGAGCCACTCCTTGTGGATGAAGTTGATGCCGCCGGAGAAGTCGGCGAAGGCTGAATCGACGAAGGTCACGTTCATCGTGCTGCCCTCGAGCACGTCGACGTTGGTCAAGGTCTTCTTGGCGTAGACGGTGCCGGCGGACTTGCCGCCCAACTGCGAGAAATCGAGCATCTGGCCGGCAACCGTGACGTCGCCCTTCAAGAAGCCGTCGTATTTGTAGTCGAGCTTGCCCTGGTAGCGCTTGGCCACCGAATTGCGCAGCTCGATGGTCAGCGCGTCGGCCGCGCCGGGCTGGATCTCGACCTTGGCGTTGCCGGGCAGGTTCTTGGCGGTGATGACCGTGGCCTTGAGCTGGCCGTCGATCTCGGCGATGGAGGTGCGCGGCTCGGCGATGTTGGCGGTGCCGGCCAAAAAGCCGCCGTACTCCCACTTGAGCGTGCCGGAGACGCCCAGGAACCGGCCCTCGGTGATCTTGCCGACCAGCTTCGAGCTCGGCTTGCCCATCAGCTTGGTCTTGCCCGCGGTGCCGATCGGCAGATCTTCGCTCAGGTCCGCCTTGCCCTTGCCCGAAATCAGGCCAAAGTCCTGGGTCGGCGCTGTGACGTTGACATCGCCTTTGAACTTCTCGTACTTCCACGAGAAGGCGCCCGAAAACTGCCTGAACACCGAGTTCTTGAATTCCAGGTTGAACTTCTTGGCGGGGTCGGCCTGCAGTTCCAGCGGCGCGGCAAGCGGCCACGGCTTGACCAGCGAAGAGGTGGCAGTGCCCGAAATCGAGGTGAAATCTTTGGTCGCGTCGAACGACATCTGGCCCTCGACCTTGTCGAGGTAGCCGATCTTCATCTGCCCTTGGGCGCGGTCGACGACGCTGTCCTTGAGCGCGAGGTCGATGGCGCCCTGCAGCACCTTGATGTCGCCCCATTGCAGCGGCGCCTTGAGGTTGGCCTTGCCCGAACCCGAAAAGCGCCGAATCTCCGACGACGCCGTCAGGCTCAGCTTGCCCTGGGCCACACCCTTGTAGTCCACGTCCACCGAGCCCGACACGGTCTTGACGGTCGGGCCGCGCACCTGCACGACGATGGAACCCTTGGAGAGCGTGACGCTGTCGAAGGTCTGCGGGCTGACGAGCTCGGCCGTGGCGGTCGCGTTGATGGTGTTGGCGTTGGTGCCCTCTTCGAGGACGGCGGTGCCCTTGAGGAACGATCCGAGCTTGAAATCGACCTTGCCGGCGGTGCTTTTCAGTTCGCTCTGCTCGACCTTGATGGTGAGCGCGCCCTTGCTGACCTGAACCTCGCCCTGCACGATGGGCGCGACCAGTTCGCCGCCCAGCTCGAAATTGGCTTTTTCGGTGTCCAGGTCGACATCGCCGTTCCAGTTGCCCTTGAAAAGGCTGTCGTAGACTGCGCTGCCCGAACCGGCCATCTTGGCCAGCTTCTGGTCGGCGACCTCGCCGGTCAGACTCGCCTTGGTGAAGACGATTTTGCCCCAGGTCGATGAGCCGCTGAACTCGTAGGCGGCTTGGCCGCTGACCTTGTTGGCGTCCGAATCCCATTTGGCCTGGACGGTGCCCTTGCCGCCCGACAACGATGGGATGTCGAGCTTGAGGGAGCCGGACAGCTCGACCTTCTCGCTCTTGGTCATCGGTCCGGTCAAGGTGCCCGTGGACACGGCCGCCTTGCCGAGCGAGATGCTGTTCTTGTTGTCGATGGTGACGGTGCCGCCGAGCGCGTTGTCGGCAATCGACGCCTTGACGTTGCCGGCCGAGAAATCGCCGACTTCGAGGCCGAGCGTGCCGCTGCCCGACACCTTGGCGTCGGCGCCGACGTCGATCTTCATGGACCCGGACTTGAGCCAGGTATCGAGTTTGGCACCGCGCAGCTTCGAGTATTCGTAGGTTCCGCTGCCGGTCACGCCAGCGCTGCCGACCGTCGCCGTAATCGTGTCGTTGATCATCGACCCGACCTTGAAGGTCGCGCCGGGGAACGAGCCCTTCATCGCCCCGCTCTGATCGATGGTCACCTGGGTGTCCGCCAAGGTGATGACGTCGCCGACGCCGATGGTGCCGTAGGCGGTGCCGCCATTGAACTTGCCGGTGGTCTGGTCGAACTTGAAGCGCGCCTGCGACTCGAACGACAGGCCCTTCACGTTCAGCGCCGGCAGGGTCACCATCTTGCTGGTGGTGCCGGGCGTGAGCTTGGGCAGCTTGACCACGGTCGACTTGCCGGCGATCGACAACGTGACGCTGGTGGGCATTTCGGGGCCACTGGTGGCTCCGGGCGCGCTGCCGGTGTTGCGGTACAGCGCCCGCGCCTCGGCCTCGTACGACTTGGCGTCGATCTCCGCGCCTTCGAGCACCTTGGCGGCGGCGGTGCGCGCGGCCTTTTCGGCGCGGTCAGTGGCCGCGCTCAGGCCCTTGGCGCCGCGCTCCATGGCGCCCTTGCCTTTCATCTGCGCGACGTGGACGAGTTCTTCGGCCAGCACCAGCGCCTGGTCGCCGTCGCCCATCTTGCTGGCGGCGCCCATCACGATGTCTTTGCCGGCGGCGAACGCGTTGGCGCCGACCTCGCCCGCGAGCTTTTGCGCAGCGTCGCCCGCGAACACCTTGACGTCGCCGAGGTCCATGCCCAGGGCTTTCTCGGCTTTCTGGCGCACGGCGCCCGGCAGACCTTTGCCCGCGCCCAACTGCTTGACCAAGCCGCTTGGATCCTTGGCGAGCTTGCCCGCCATGTCGGCCATTTCCTTGCCCTTGGCCAGCAGATCCTCGCCCTTGCCGAGCAGATCCTTGCCCTTGCCGAGCCACGAATCGAGCTTTGCAGCGCCCGCCCCGCCAAACCCGGGCAGGCCGCCTTTGCCAAACATCGACTTGCCGGCGCTGGCCGCGTCGAACAGGGTGTCGATCTGCTTCTTTTGGTCGGCCGCTTGGTCCGGCACGAGCGACTTGGGGTCGAGGCCGGCGTCCTGGCCGATTTGCGCGATGGTCTCAATGCGGCCGGGATCCTGACCCAGTGGCGATTCCAGCGCTTGCGCGGCTGCGTTGTCGGCGGTCAGGCCGAACACATCGGATCCGAGTTCCGCAGCGGCGACGCGGCCTGCAAACGGGTCGGCGAGGTCGCCCGCGGCGTTGGCGTCGGCGACGGGTTCGGCGGTCGTGCCCGGGGAGGCCAGGGCCCCGCCTTCCGTGGCGGCGGGGGCGACCGGGCCAGGGCCGTCAACCTTGACGTCTGCTTTCTGGTCGCGGGGCGCGGCAGCGGGGGCGGCGGGACCACCGGCTGCGCCACCGGCTGCGGCGCCATCTTGGGCTTGCGCGGGCGTCTGGCCGGCTTCGGCGACCTGCTGCACGTCGGGGCCGGCGCCGGCGTCACCTTTGGGCGCCTGCTCTTGCTTGGCGGCCACTTCGCCGGCGGAACC
>Ga0194120_10001909_pt1 | contig 36714 bp, 31 predicted proteins | sample TA2MahCa65mmetaG_FD_148642 | JGI IMG/M metagenome (GOLD analysis project Ga0194120, IMG submission 148642) | Freshwater microbial communities from Lake Tanganyika, Tanzania - TA2015019 Mahale Deep Cast 65m | ecosystem: Environmental > Aquatic > Freshwater > Lake | place: Tanzania: Lake...
ACGCGTTGCCAGAAGGCATCTGACACTTCCCAAGATTCGATGCGAGGCATAAGACCCCCGTTTGAACACCTTGGGAAACAATATAAGGAACGATTGACGAAAAGTCAATTATTTACGGATAAGCACTAAAATCTACATTCGACATTCCACATTCAATAGACCTTATCGACCTTTGTGCCGGGGTAGTAGTGTGTCAGGATGTCCTTAAACTTCTTGCCCTGCGACGCCATAACCCCTGCACCCACCTGACACATCCCGACCCCATGCCCCCAACCGGCGCCCTTCAGATGGAAATTAATCGGCCGGCCATCCTCGCCATACTCGACGATAATCGCAAAGCAAGCGCTTTTTAGATAGCGTAGGCTGAGCGTCGCGCGGATGTTCAGTTCGCGCTGAATGCGAAGGTTCTTCTTGGTGCCCTGAATCTCGATCTCCATCAGCCGTCCCGAAATGCCGCGCCGGATTGGGACGACGTCGATCAACTGGCCGATGTCTTCGCCCGACTTACGCTTGATGATATCCTCCAACTCCCGGCGGGTGTAGGTTACCTCCCACCGGAAGTTGTCCGACGCCTTCTGCAGAATCGTCGGAAGGTCGCCGAAAGCAGCGGTATTGCACCAGACCTTCGGCTTCGCTTCGACCCACCGGGCAATTTGCCGCTCGCTTGAAAGATCGATCCCCTCCAGGCCTGCCACCGGCTGGTCGGCATCCCAACGCCCCTTAAGGTGCGGTGCATCGGGTGGATTCCAGACGTTCACCTTGTCTTCGCTGTGTCCGCCGCAGGTCGAGGAATAGACCGCTTCGGCGACTGCGTGGTTCAGCATCAGCACCATACCGCGCGTCTCTTCGACGGCCTTGGCAGCGCGCTTATCGTCGTTAGTGCTTCCGGTGTAGGCTTGACAGTGCACGTGAGCGCATAGGTCGAACGGGTCGTTGGGGTGCTTGGCTCCCATCTTGGCAAGGACTTCGCTGCGCGCGGCAATAGATTGGGCCTTAAGCGCATCGAGCGGATACGAAGCCGGCATTTCCGACGGTACGACACCCTTCAGGTAAAGTTCGAGCGGCAGTTCGGTATAGGCCATGAGAAGCGCACGGTGATCGACGGCGATTTCGATCACGCCGGGGTATTTCCGATCCACTTCACGTTCCCAGTGAAAGCCGGTGCCTTCGCGGACGTCGTAAAGCGTTACCTGAGTGGCTTCGCCCGCAGTGGCGATACGGAAGCCGTCGGAGGCTTTGAATCGTCGTCCGCTGCTGTCAGCTTCCTCGACGATGTCGAGGGACCCGGTTGCCGGACGGACGACCTGGCGAATGACGCGGGGGGCAAACTCCTCGCGAAACGGCTCCAGTCCGCCCTTGGCTTCCTTTTCGGTGGGCCACCGTCCGACCAGGACGCGGTATTTGACGTTGTCAGCGATGAGGCGCCCGTCGATATAGACTTGATCGCCGATCTCGGCAACCCGTGCCGGATGGCCCTCGGTGATGAGGCGGTCACGCAGACTATCGGCCGAATCGCGGTCGGCAAAAGCGGTGGTCAGTATACTGAACGCAACACGGGCTTCGTCGGTCTCATCGGGGAGCACCATCCAGCGCGACTGCGATGACACTGCGGAGGCGATCACCACACCTCCTTTGCCAATTAGATCGAAGGGGCCATCGACCGAGAATTCGATGCGGTCGTATTCTTCCATGATGCCGACGCGAACGATCGGGTCGGGACCTCGCAGATCGCGCCGATAGGCTTTTTCGGCGCGACGCGGTGCGATGGTAGTATCGGCCGCTACAAATCGCGGCTTCGGCTTGGCCATTGGTTCCTCTAAGAAACGCTTGCTACAGGCGCTTAACAGGAAGGTCGCAGGGATAAACGCGACGACCGTCCGGTAAGCAAGGGAAAATCTCGAACTCACAATCCGCCGGCTACTGCGGGCAGCGGTTTGACATCCCGACCGAGCCAGCCGAACCGGTCGGCAAGGTCGTGTAGAAGACGGGCGGCAGCCTCGCCTTGGGGCGATTTAACGACGACTGACACGATGCCGGGTTGAGCGACCAATGCGAGACGGGTCAAACCATTCCCGTCGAGCAGAGCGATCAGTTCACCGGGAATGTTGCCCGGGACACCCCCGCTCCATCCGATCAGGGTAACCAGGTCGACATCTCCCGCACCGGCGGCTCGGATGAGGGACCAAACTTCGCTCCCGTGCGTGAAATGGAGTAGGTACTCGCCTGATCCCGGAACTTTCGCTGAACTGCCGCGACTCCAGTGCAGACTCCGCGCCAAAGTTATGGCGGTTGCCGGCCCCTCAAGACTCGGATGCGCCACGACCCGGGTTCCCTGCGACTCGAGTCCCTTGATCGCGAGCGGCACCTGCCATTGACGGGCGATCGCTGCGGCCCGCGTTTGAACGACTCGCGCACCCGTCGAAGCCATCCGCTCCAATCCTTCGTAATCGATTTCCCGAATCGGCCGGGCGCTTCCCACGATCATCGGATCGGCAGTGAAAAGACCTCCGGCCTCCTTGATCAACTCGCATCGATCGGCCTTCAAGGCAGCGGCGAGGGCAACCGCTGTCGCATCCGACCCCCCCCGGCCAAGGGTGGTGATCTCGCGCTCGGTCGAGACCCCTTGGAAGCCGGCAACAATCGGAATGCGACCTTGTTCGAGGGCGTCGCGAACGCGGTCGCCTTTGACGTCGATGATGGTGGCGTCGGTGTGCCGGGTGTCGGTGATAATGCCTACTTGCGACCCGGTAAACGAGACTGCAAAAGCCTCGCCGGTGGCATTTATGGCCATTGCAAGGAGCGCCATCGCCAATCGCTCACCGGTCGAAAGTAGCATGTCGAGTTCCCGCTCGTCGGGATGCGCGGCGACACGCCGCGCCAAGCGCATAAAGTAATCGGTCGTTCGGCCGGGTGCCGAGACAACGACCACCGGCCGGTCGCCGGACCTGTAGGCTGATACGATGTAGCCCGCCGCCCGCCCGATACGCGCCGGTGATTCGAGCAGTTTCCCGCCGAACTTCATCACCACCAACGCCATTTTACGCCTCAGCCGGAAGATCGTTCATGCTGTATAGCCCCGGAGCCTGCTTCACAATGAACCGGACGGCTCCGGCGATACCGCTGATGAAGGCTTTGCGCGACCAGGCGCGGTGGATCAGGATAACTTCTTCGTCGGCGCCGAGGAAGCGAACGACATGCTCGCCTGTCGCACCGCCGCCGCGCTGGGAGACTATCGGCACGTTAGTCCCCGTCGCTGCCTCCACCCTCGCCGCTATACGATGCGCGGTGCCGGACGGAGCGTCGGCTTTAGCCTTATGGTGCAGTTCCGAGAGGGCAATGTCATACTCCCCCCCCAGGAGCGTTGCCCCCTGAATCGCAAGGGTCTCCAGCACCCGAGCTCCTGAAGATAGATTCGGCGCTATCAGGAACGGCACAAACCTGGAAATCTCCTTCCAGTGCGCTTCGATCTCAGGCCCGAATCCGGTTGCGGCTACGATCAAGGGCTTGCCCCACTCTGCTGCGCGACGGGAATGCTCGATGGCAGCCCCTGCAAGGCTGAAGTCGAGCCAGACGTCGGCTGTAGGCAAAGCACCTCCATCGGCGAGCACTTCGACGCCGCATAACTGGCTGCCGACATCGGGATGATCCGGCCGCTCGATGCCTCCGGCAAGGGAGAGATCTACCGCATCAGCGATAGTCTCTGCCGATAGGCGGCCCATCCGACCGCAGATGCCGAAGAGCAGGACGCTCGTCATTCGAGGTGAGCGGTCGCTGCAAGCGCCGCTCGGATCCGGGCCCGGGTAGCACTCGCTACCGGAGCCAATGGCAACCGGACCGGCCCCACCCGCAAGCCTACAAGGTTCATTGCCTCCTTGACCGGCGCCGGATTGGTCTCGAGGAAGAGCGCCTCATAGAGCGGCGCGAGTGCCCGGTCGATCGAAAGCGCCTCGGAAAACTGCCCCCTCAAAGCCAACGCTACAAGTTGCCCGACTGTCCTGGGCTTCAGGTTCGACACCACCGATACGACCCCGGTTGCTCCAATGGCCATCATCGGCAGGGTCAGCGGATCGTCGCCGGATAAGACCGCAAACTCCATTGGCACTTGTCGTGCGATTTCGGCAACCCGCCGAACTTCACCACCGGCATCTTTGATGCCGATGATATTGGGATGCCGCGCCAGTTCGAGGGTCAGTCCGATCGATAATCCGGTTCCGCTACGGGTGGGAATGTGATAGAGCACCATCGGGACGGGAGAGGCTTCTGCAGCGGCGAGAAAGTGGCGCCTTAGACCCTCCCCAGTCGGCTTATTATAATAAGGAACAACGATTAAGACGCCATCGGCACCGAGTTCGGCAGCGCGATGGATAAGTTCGATGGTATGACGGGTGTTATTGGTGCCGGCTCCGGCGATGACCTTTAGCCGACCGCTGGCGGAATTGACGACAGTCCCTACGACGAGTTCCCATTCGCGGCGCTCAAGTGATGGTGATTCCCCTGTTGTGCCGCAGGGAACAACGCCGGTTAGTCCGGCTCCGGCGGCTTGTTCGACCAGTTCGCCGAGTCGTCCGGTATCTATCCGACCGCGGGTAAAGGGCGTTACAAGCGCGGTCCAGACTCCGGCAAGTTGGCCGGCACTTAACGACTGGCGAGACATAAGCCGCAATATAGCATTCCTTGCTGCTATTGTCAAGCGCAGGTTAGCGTGGTGATGGCTGCGGTCGGGAGCGCCTTGCGTCGGGGAAGGGAAAGGTGTTATACTTTAGGTCTATGTTCTTCGGCTCTGGTCGAAGCGAAGCACCACATCATTCACATGGCTCACTCCTACACCCCCGGTCTGCGTGTCGCCCGACAGACGCGCATTGTCAAAGAACGGCGCCTCCCCTTGCGCGGCGACGTCCTCGTCCAAATCGGCGACCTCGCTGCTGCACGTCAGGTTGTCGCCCGCACAGAACTACCCGGCAACGTCCACCCTCTCAACTGTTGCGGTCAACTCGGTATTCTGCCCGCCGACATCGAAACCGCACTTTTGCTGAAACCCGGTTCGCCCGTCGCAAAAGACCAGGAGATCGCGTGCGCGTCGAGTTTCTTCGGCCTCTTCAAGAGCCGGGTGCACTCGCCGATCGTCGGGACGCTCGAATCGGCTTCGCCGGTTACGGGCCAGTTAATCCTTCGCGAACCGCCGATTCCGGTTGAGGTCTCAGCCTATATCGACGGCACTGTGTCGCAGGTCTTTCCCGGTGAAGGGATCGAAATCGAGTGCCGCGGCGCGTTCATTCAGGGGATCTTCGGCATCGGCGGTGAGCGGCACGGGACGATCCGAATGATGGTCGCCTCACCCGACCGGCCGCTCGATGCTGCAGACATCACCGGCGATGTCGCCGGAATGATCCTCGTCGGTGGAAGACGGGTGACGCTCGAAGGCTTTCGCAAGGCGGTCGAAAAGGGCGCAGTCGCGGTCGTCGCGGGAGGTTTTCTCAACAACGACTTGAAGCGGCTTCTCGGCTACGAGCAAGGCGTCGCCATCACCGGGCACGAGGAGGTCGGTGCCACACTCATCCTTACCGAAGGCTTCGGGGATATTGCGATGGCAGCACGAACCTTTGGCCTCCTGAAGGAAAATGAGGGACGGGGCGCCTCCGTCTCGGGCGCCACCCAGATTCGTGCCGGAGTCATCCGGCCCGAAGTGATCATCCCGATCGAGACGGCTGTTAGCGGCGACGGTGAAGCGAAAGAGTCCGGCGGGCTCGACATCGATGACGTCATTCGGGTCATTCGCCAGCCCTGGTTCGGAAGGATCGGTCGGGTAACGGGGCTGCCGGCGGAATTGCAACTCCTCGAATCAGGCGCCAAGGTGCGGGTTCTCGAAGCCGATCTCGGCGATGGGGAGCGCATCATCCTGCCGCGAGCCAACGTGGAGTTGATTGAGGAATGAGCGCCAATACACCGCGATCTCCGCGTCTCGGCGAGCGATCCGAGTTTCTAAAATCCTCTCATAGAGACCTAAACCGACCCCCCGTGCAATTGAGACTTGTAGTCTTTGGACTGCTGGCTCTCCTGTTCGCCTTGCCGCTCCCGGCTCAGGACTTCCAATCCCGTCCCCTCGAACGGCTCATCGATGCTCCCGTTCCCGGTGGGCCGGCATCTGGAGGATATGAGTTCGCCCTGAAACTTTCGCCCGACGGAGGTGCGCTCGCAGCCTTCGATGTCGGCATTTTCGAGCGGTTTGCCATCGGCCTCTCCTACGGAGGCGATGGAGTAATTGGATACCAGAAGCCCGACTGGAATCCAGCACCGGGGGTGCGGGCTTCGCTGCGATTGCTAAATGAATCGATCTTCATCCCCGCCCTTGCCATCGGCTACGACAGCCAGGGCCAGGGCGCGTGGAACGACAGCCTGGCGCGGTATCGTTTCAAAGCCAAAGGCCTTTACGCAGCGCTAGCCAAGAACTTTGCGATGGGCAGTCTGGGTGAGATCAGTTGGATCGGGGGCGTCAACCGGAATCCGCAGGAGGAGGGCCCAAAGCGGCTCGACGCCTTTGCCGGATTTGACTACCGACTCTTTGCAACGCTCGCCTTGCTGGGCGAGTTCACCGGTGCGCTCGACGACCGAAATGACCCGCGATCGCTCGGTCTTTCGCGAGGTTACCTAAATGCCGCCGCCCGCTGGTTGATCGGACGGCAGTTAGCCGTCGATCTGATCTTCCGCGACATCCTGTTGAACCAGCCTACTGCAGCCCGTGGCGGCGCTGGCATTGGGCGGGAGGTGCGCATTGTCTATGCCGAACGGCTCTTTGGCTCGTAACAGGCGAATGTTGCGATGACCCGGCACTTCAAGGCAGGACAATTCGACCTTACGCTCGGAGAGCGGACGCTGGTGATGGGCATCGTCAACGTAACGCCCGATTCGTTCTCCGACGGTGGGCTTGCCTTCGAACAGGAGGCGGCCATCGCCCGGGGACTGCAACTCGCCTCCGAAGGCGCCGATATCCTCGATGTGGGAGGGGAGTCAACCCGTCCCGGCAGCGAGCCGGTGCCGGCGGGTGAGGAACTGCGGAGGGTCCTCGCGGTAATCGAAGCCCTGGCCGGCGAGGTCTCGATCCCCGTCTCCATCGACACCTGCAAGTCGTCCGTCGCCCGGGAGGCGATCAAGGTTGGGGCTTCCATTGTCAACGACATCAGCGCCGGGACGTTCGATTCCGATATGGCCAGGGTAGTCGCGGATTCAACAGCCGGCGTCGTCCTGATGCACATCCAGGGAACTCCGCGCGATATGCAGAAGAACCCCCGTTACAACGACGTCGTCCGCGAAGTGGGCGACTACCTGAAGGGTGCGACTGTGCGCTTCGAGCAGTCCGGGGTGGCGCGGGAAAGGATAATGGTCGATCCCGGGATCGGCTTCGGCAAACTGCTTGAGCACAACCTGTTGCTCCTAAAGAACCTCACCGCTTTGCAAGGGATCGCTGCCGGAGTCTTGTTAGGCGTCTCGCGCAAGTCGTTCATCGGGCTTCTTACCGGACGACCTGTCGGCGAGCGAACTAACGGAACCCTGGCGACCATCTCATCTCTGGCTGGACGGGGCGCCGATGTCGTTCGGGTGCACGATGTCGCCGCGACCGTTGAAGCATTGAAGATCGCCGATGCTATCCGTTCCGGTCACGCCGTTTGGCCGGTAGCAGGATAGGACGGTGGCTGCGCGACGGCTGACGTCGTTCCCGGGAGTGGAGACCACCCTTCTTCCGGGCGGGCAGATCGTCCTGATACGCCCGCTGCGCATCGACGACATCGGCCAGGTGCGAACTATCGAATGCCTGGCGTTCGACGACCCCTGGCCCGGGGAGTGGTTTGAGCAGGCTATCGCGTCCGGCGACATCTGCTGGGTGGCTGAAGCGGACGGGCACCTTGCCGGCTACCTCGTAGCCATGCGGGAGCGCGTTCAAGTGCATCTGGCCAACCTTGCAATCGCCGAACTGTGGCGGCGTCGCGGGTTAGGACGGTTGCTTGTTGAACGGCTCATTGCCTATGCCAGAGTGTCCGGCGCCATCCGCATCCGGCTTGAAGTCCGCCGCTCGAATAATCCGGCGCGAGCCCTTTATCGCAAGTTGCAGTTTCGCACCGGACGCATCCTGCCGGGCTACTATCGCGGCCAGGAGGATGCACTGGTGCTGATGCTGACTTTGACCCCCAAATCGGAAACTGACAAGCCTTATGGCCTGGTTTAAGCGCGACCGGGAGAAACTCACCTCGGACGAAAAGCGTCCGGTGCCGGACGGCGTATGGTTGAAGTGCGATTCGTGCGGTGAAATCCTCTACCGCAAGGAACTTTCGCGCAACCTCGAAGTCTGCCCCAAATGCCGCTACCATTTCCGCGTCCCGGCGCAGGTCTTCATCGATCTGCTGCTCGATTCAGGAAGCGTCGTCGAGCACGACCAGAAACTTCACTCGACCGACCCCCTTGAGTTCCGCGACAGCGCCAAGTATAGCGACCGGATCGTCAAATCGATGGCTGCGACCGGACTCGGCGACGCGATCCGGTGTGTGTCGGGATCCCTTATGGAGCAACCGGTCGAGTTAGGAGTCATGGACTTCTCCTTTATGGGCGGGAGCGTCGGGTCGGCAGTAGGCGAGAAATTGGCCCGGGCAATCGACCGCGCCATCGCCGGCGGCAACGCGCTGGTAACAGTATCCTGTTCCGGCGGGATGCGAATGCAGGAGGGCGTATTCAGCCTAATGCAAATGGCCAAGGTCTCGGCGGCATTGGTTAAATTATCCCGCGCCCGGAAGCCCTATATCTCTATCATCGCCAATCCGACGACCGGCGGAACAACCGCCAGTTTCGCCATGCTCGGCGACGTCAACATCGCCGAGCCGCGTGCCTTGATCGGCTTTGCCGGGCCAAGGGTAATCAAGCAGACCATCGGGCAGGACCTGCCGGAAGGTTTCCAGACCTCGGAGTTCCTGCTCGAAAAGGGCTTCCTCGACATGGTCGTCGAGCGAGTAAAGTTGAAGCAGACGGTCGGGACGCTGTTGGGGCACTTGATGGGAAGGAGTTGATAGGGGGGGAAGGTGTGAGTGGTGTTTTTGTTGAAGATTGCCAGTTTAAATGTGTGCCGGACGGCTTCGTCCGGCATGTGAGGGATAAGATGTGGTGCGACTGGAAGCAGAGGGGCTGCAGACTCTGCCAAGGCGCTGCTGCTGCGGGAGTGAGAAGGCAAAGGCGGCCCTGCGCTATTTCAAAAGATAGTAATTTTTGAAATAGCGCAGGGGGGGTTTTCAAATTTTAGATAATCGCTGTAAGTGGTGTTAGAATGCGAACTTGGATCCTGCCTAATATCTGCTTGAGAAGATAAGCGCAAAAGGCACCGATCGTCTTGCCTGTGAAAGCGGGCATCCAGATGAAGTTGACCTGGCTGGGTTCCCGCCTTCACGGTGACGACTCTCGAAATATCTGGCATTACTGCAAGTCACCATTAGTTCACCACTCCAGTCCACTATTCATTGACAGGATTGGAATCCTGTTATACATTTTAGGTTCATTATTCAAGTCCTTGTCCCCTTGTCCCCTGATCCTAATCCCCTCCTCACCGCAGCCTTAGCCCAGGGTCTGACCGCGGAGGAGTTCGCGAGCATCTGCGAAACTTTAGGCCGTGAGCCGAATCTGACCGAAGTGGCAATCTACGCCGTGATGTGGTCGGAGCACTGCTCATATAAAAACTCGATCCTCGAACTGAAGACGCTGCCCCGCTCCGGCGGACGGCTGCTCGCCCAAGCCGGTGAAGAGAACGCCGGGCTGGTCGATATCGGCGACGGCTGGGCGGTGGCGTTCAAGATCGAATCGCACAATCACCCCTCGGCAGTTGAGCCGTTCCAGGGTGCGGCTACCGGTGTCGGGGGTATCCTGCGAGACATCTTTACGATGGGCGCGCGGCCTATCGCGGTGCTCGACAGCCTCCGCTTCGGCATTCCCGAAGGCCGCGATAAGTCGCGGCAAGCCTACCTCTTCGACGGCGTAGTCCGCGGCATTGGGCATTACGGGAACTGCTTCGGGGTGCCGACCGTTGCCGGGGAGGTGGCGTTCGATTCCTCCTATTCCGGCAACCCACTGGTCAATGCCATGGCCGTCGGCATCGTTCGCACCGACTGTATTTGCCGCGCCAAGGCGGCCGGTCCCGGCAATCCGGTTTATTACATAGGCTCCCGCACCGGTCGCGACGGCATCCACGGCGCGACCTTCGCTTCCGATGAACTCTCCGCCGATAACGAAGCGAAGCGCCCCTCGGTGCAGGTGGGCGATCCCTTCGCCGAAAAACTGCTCCTTGAAGCAACTCTGGAACTGGCCGCGACCGACGCTCTCGTCGCCATTCAGGACATGGGCGCGGCAGGACTTTCCTGTTCGTCTTCCGAAATGTCCGCCGCCGGCGGTGTGGGGATGTCTCTTGACCTCGACCGGGTGCCGCTCCGCGAGAACGATATGGAGGCGTGGGAGATCATGCTCTCCGAATCACAGGAGCGGATGCTGCTCGTGGCAAAAGCCGGTCGGGAAGAGGAAATCGTCCGCACCGTTGGCAAATGGGACTTAAGTGCCGTAAAAGTGGGGACGGTCACCGATGACGAACGGCTCCGTATAATGAGGCACGGCATCGAAGTCGCAAATATCCCGGCGAAGTCACTGGCGCTCGGTGGAGGCGCACCGCAATACCGCCGCGATTCGCGCCCTCCGGCTACGCTCGATGCGCTGACCGAATTCGATCCGCTGATGCTGCCCGATCCGGCCGATCCGGGAGCAACGCTCCTGAACCTGCTTGCCCATCCTGACATCGCCTCTAAATGGTGGGTCTTCGAGCAATACGACCAGTCGGTTCGGACCAACACGGTGCTCGAGCCGGGGCGCGGCGATGCAGCGGTTGTCCGCGTCGAAGGAACGACCAAGGGCTTGGCACTCAAGACCGACGGCAACGGTCGCAAAGTGCGCATCGATCCTCGTGTCGGGACGGCGCTTGCGGTCGTCGAAGCTGCTCGCAATGTTGCTTGCACCGGCGCGCTCCCGCTGGCAGTGACCAACTGCCTCAACTTCGGGCATCCTTACAAACCCGAGGTATATCATTTCTTTCGTGAAGCCGTTGCCGGTATGGGCGAAGCCTGCCGCGCGCTCGAAACGCCGGTGACCGGTGGGAACGTCAGTTTCTACAACGAAACGGAAGGCGAAGCCGTCCTTCCAACACCGGTCATCGGTATGTTGGGGCTCCTCGACGATGTGCGCGACTTCGTCCCGGGATATTTCCAGAGCGAAGGTGACCTTATTTACTTACTCGGCACGGCATCAGGTCACGGTCTGGGGGGGAGTAGTTACCTGAATGCCGTTCACCATTTGATGGCGGGAGCGCTCCCAGTGCCCGACTTTGTCGCGGAGCGATGTCTTCATAACCTGCTCGTTTCTGCGGCCAAGGCAAAATTGATCCGTTCCGCGCACGATGTATCCGATGGTGGTCTCGCGGTAGCACTGGCGGAATGTTGCATTATGAATGCAGAATGCAGAGTGCAAAATGCAGAATGGACTTTTGATTCGAAGACGGTGTATGGAGCAACTATTGATTACCCGGTAGAGAGATCCACTGCGGCGCATCTATTCGGCGAACCGCCAGGCTTGGTAGTGGTGAGCGTGAGGGCGGAGAGTGCGGCGCAGTTTGAGAGTCTAACCCGGGAGAACAGCGTCGCAGCCCGGCAAATCGGTCGGACAGGCGGTAGTTCGTTGAATTGGAGAGACGTCTTCGAATTGCCACTCAACCTGCTCATTGACGCCTACTATAGGTCGATTCCTTTATTGATGGAAAATCAGAAGGGATAAAGCCTTAACGCATTAGGACGGCTTTGACGGTGCGGGAATGGGAGCCGGACTGAAGGCGGAGGAAATAGACTCCCGATGGCATATTGACTTCTGATGTCATTCTGAACGAAGTGAAGAATCTGAACTGATGCGTGCCAGGCGAGAGGGGCCCGTCGTGGAGGCGGAGAATTTCCCTGCCGTCTATCGCGTAGAGGCTGAGCCGGACAGGAAAGAGACCCCCTACCTGTGCACTTGGAGGGCGGACATTCTTGTCCGCCCTTAGGGCGGGCAGGAATGCCCGCCCTCCAAGATCAACTGTCACCATCGCTTGGTCGTTAAACGGATTCGGCGCAATCGAGATCATGAGGGGATCATCATTCCGGCGAAAGCCGGAATCCAACCCAAAATCATCCACACTCAGCATTCCCACATTCACCGCCCATCTTTGCACATCCTCCTCCCATTCCTCCTCGCCGACCTGCTCCCGCGCATACCCGCTCACAACATACCTGCCGGTGTCTTGAAATGAAATGGACAAAGTGGACTCAATGGATAAAGTGTCCGCTCCGTCCAGTGTCCACCAGAACTCAATCGAGTCGTTGTTGGCATTGAAGGGGATTAGTTCGAAGGTCGCTTCCTGACGAGGCTCAAGGGAAATTTCGGGCACATTCGGCTCGAAGGCCCGAATGACGCCGCGCACTTGAATCGCCCACTGGACGCTGTCTGCAGGCACCGGATCGACATTCGGGTCGAAGACCCTGGCTTTCAGAGCATACCCGCCCGTCCAGTCGAACGCGTAGGACCGGATTCCGATCCGGTCATCCCCTCCCACTTCCTCCCACCGCACCGCTGCGGAGTCGTAGAGCAACCACTCATACCGCAGGTTCTCCCTATCGCCAATGTAGGCAACCGAGTCGAGAGCGAATTCGATTTCGCTGTTGCGTTGGAGGGTGATGGAAAGTGTATCGGGGGTGTGGGAGGCGATTAGCAGGTCGCGGACGTGGACGAGCCAGCCAGTTTCTATCTCGCTATTTCCAGCCAAGACCTGGCAGGAAGCGCGAATATCACCGGTAGTTCGAAATGTATATATCAGAATAGTGTCCTGACCAGCTGGCTCTCCGTCGACCATCCACCGATATTCCATTTCGGCCTGCCAGGGATTTCTGGCACCAACGCTGAATGTGAATTCTTCATCCTTGAGAAGAGTCAGGATTGAGTCAGGAGGTGAAATATGATAGAACTCAAGTCCTAAAATCAGAGGCTCGAGCCTGATTAATGCGCCGTCTTCACCACTTTCTTCATCATCCCAGTTCTTCAATGTTCCTGCGATTACGGCTTCCCGTCCATTTCGAATCACCACAGACTTGTAGTCAATTCGTGTATTCGGCGTCAGGCGATCGGCCATCGCCACCGAGTCAGCGATATCTATGACTTCTCCATCCGGATTGATGCGCAGCACAAGCGGAACATGAGCCGAACCTCCTCCGAGAATCGGAGCATGCGACCAACCAACGAGAAGCAAAGTCCCGTTTGCGAATTGTGCCAGACTCTCACCGGCAGGGCTGCCACCACGTTCAAGGCGATAGGCTCGTTGAAAGATGAGGTCTCCGTTATTTTCTATATATAGGAGATAGACAGCTCCTCGATCTCGCAACTCCCCCACCTGACAAATTCCACCAATGTAATATCCGCCGTTACGACTCGATATCATAGACGTAAAGGTGGTCGAAGAGTAGCGATGCTCGTCGATAATGTAATCGCGAGACCAGTCAACATCGCCATCAAAATCGACCTTCCATATCCGGCCATAAAGCCTCGATCCTTGAGCATCGGCATGACGCCCGGCAGCGAGGATTCCATCCTCCATTTCGCGAATGGCAAAGATACCGCTTTGATAACCGTCCGGATCGAGATTGCGCTCCCACACTGGATCGCCATCGGAATTGGTCAGCGCGATATAACTCGAATAGCGCGTGGCTCCTCCTGCGAGGACGAACCGCTCGTCTTTAAGTTCAATCACAGCCTGGCAGCGAGTGGCATCGTAAGTCCGTTCCCAGAGTTGCTCGCCGTCAGCAGCAAGCAGTCCGGCTACGAAGCGGGTGTTTGGGAAGCCGATTTCGCCACCATAGAGGATATTGCCGGCATTGGTCTCTATAACTGAGTAGTTATCTGATCTCTCGCCATCCCTAACCCGCTGCCAGACCATATCACCTCCCTCATCGGTCCTGAGAATCCACGCCTCGAGGCGAGATGATCCTACGGCAACCATTCCGCCATTGTCCAGAGGAAAGAGGTCGTTGAGAATCTCAAAAGTTGCCTCACCGGCGTCGTAAAGATCAACCTGTGCTGCGCCCTGGGCGAATGACAATGCCGGACATATTAAGGGCAAAATGTACTTATAAAGGCTCATTATCTATAGATCATTGAATCAGCAAGCGGGCATCACTTCACACTTGATGCCCGCTTACAATGGCATGCTACCTCTGCGGTCCCGCGCTGTAATCGACCCAATCAGGTTCGATGTCCTCCCAATCCCATTCGGCTTCTATGGGGGGCACCTCGTTGCCACCGGAGATGAATGCGTAGTTGTTCACCTCATCCACCCACCAGGTGATCACCCAATTGGTCGGTGCGTCGATCGGCGCAACCTCGGCATTGGTAATTGTCGTCGTCCATAAGGTGTAAGCAGTGTTTGGAGGGAGAGGTTCGCGGTGGACCTCGTTCTGACCGCTGAAAACGATGATTTCGGCTTCAACGTCATATTCGATAAAGGGGCCCCAGTCGAAAGTCACGGCGACTTCTACCTGCGCCAACGCCTCCCCCGGCGCGGTGAAGAGGGTGATCGCCGCCAGCAGGAGCATCGCGGCGAAGGTGAAGTTTGAGTGTCGGTCCATCGTTCAGTCCTCAGTTTGGGATCTACGGATGGCCCAGGCGGATGCCTATGCTGAAAGAAAAGTAACACCCAAAAGGCTGCCTGTCAATGGACAGGACGCGACTCGCGGGAAAGATCTCGCCGGTCATCCCGCCCGAGCGCACATCTCATCGCAAGTCAGCCTCGAGCGCTCACCCCCCAAACCCTCCCTAATGCCCCGCGGCTGGAACTTTGGACTGGAGCGTATCCCCGGGCAGCGCCGGGTGGTAGATCACCGCGTCCGGCCGGATCGGATGCTCGACCTGCTCGTAGATGTCGCCACGACGCGTCGTGTCGAGCATCGTCAAAGTGATGAAGATGCCGAGGAAGACTACCGCCGAAACGAACACCAGCGAGTAGAGCCGGTGATCATACTTCAAGTGCATGAAGTAAAGCCCGACCAGCGTTGCCTTGACAACCGCCACCGCAAGCGCTACGATGAGGTTGAGCGGTCCCAAGTGCACCTGAGCCACGGCAACCGTAACGATGGTGAGGAAAAAGAGCGCGCCGCCGATGCCGAGATAGATCTTCATCGGCATCACGTGCGGTTCGGAATGAGGTGCCGAAGGGTTCAATTCAAACCCCTTTCCATTTCGTTCATTTCGTCCATTACCCTATTAAATAAAGCAGTGGAAAGAGGAAGATCCAGACCATATCGACGAGGTGCCAGTAAAGGCCGGTTACCTCGACCGGCGTGTAATAGGCGCTCGAAAAGTCGCCCCGTCGGGTCCGAATGATGAGCCAGGCGATGACTGCCATCCCGACCAGCACGTGTAGTCCGTGCAGCCCGGTCATCCCGAAATAAATGCTGAAAAAGACATGCGGATTGGTGCCTTCGATGCCGGTGTAGGTGTAGAACTTGCCGGGCAACTGGCCGACGTGGAACTTATGGGAGTACTCGAAATACTTGATGACCATAAAGGTCGCGGCCAGGAGCCAGGTTGCGACCAGCAATCGGGCGGCTTCGCTGCGGCGGTTAAGTTGCAGCGACCGGATCGCGACCGCGATCGTTACCGACGATGCGACGAGCACCAGCGTGTTGAGCCCGCCGAGCCGCCAGTCGAGCGCCAGGTGCGCGTTAGTGAACATCCCCGGATTCCAGGCGCGGTAGATCGCATAGGCGCAGAAAAGCCCGCCGAAGAAGAGCACCTCGGTCAGGAGGAAGACCCACATCCCGAGTTTCGCCGCGTCCCGCTGTTGGTCGGCATCCGCAAAGTGGTGCTGGAACCAGGAGGGAGGGGCTGAGGGAATGAGGGGATGAGGGGATGAGGGATGCGAAGTATCCATGTACTGCATAGGTTAGGATTTTGAATCGCTCTTTGATCTAAGTTTGATTATCATTGACATCAGCATTGCTTCCAACTCACGCAAGCGTGAGAAATGGTCGTCGAAACGTTCTTCGACTATCAGACGCAGACGGCGGGCAAGTTCGAGTTGGGTCTCGATTTCCAGCAATGACCCACGCGCAATATGAAGAGAGTGAATGTCCTCCGGACGGGAATGACGCCCGAATCCCCCGGCTATATTGCAGGGATTGAAGCGGCAGCCCGGCGCATCTGTTGAGTCAATCCATAAATTTCTTCCTTCGGGAAGTGACCGGTTAGGACATAAATGGACTCGGCCAAGGTCATTGCCTTCTGCCAAACCTGCAACTCTCTAAAAGATCCGATCTTTGCCATCTCTGTTCACTATTGAGTTTGAATCAGTTGGATTTATCGAAAATTCAATTAAACAAATGTACCCTTTTCTCTTTCCCCTCATCCCCTATCCCCTCATCCCCTTTCCCCTCATCCCCTCTTGAACTCATACGGTCCCCCCTGCACCACCGGCGTTTGGGTGAAATTGTGCGGATGGGGCGGCGAAGAAGTTTTCCATTCCAGTGTCTCAGCCCCCCAGGGGTTGTCGCCGGCCGGCTTGCCCTTCCAAAGCGATGCGACCAGATAAACAGCGATGATCGTCAACCCGGCGCCAAGTATGAATGCTCCCACCGACGAGAATCCGTGCAGGCGCGTGAACTGCGGCAAATAATCGAAATAGCGTCGCGGCATTCCGCGGGTTCCAAGGATGAACTGCGTGAAGAAGGTGAGGTTGAAGCCGACGAAGACGAGCAGCCATGCTATCACCGCCCAGAACCGACTGTACATCCGCCCGAACATCTTCGGCCACCAGTAGTGGATGCCTCCCAAAAGCGCGATAACCGTCCCGCCCATCATCACATAATGGAAATGCGCCACTACAAAATAGGTGTCGTGCAGATGGACGTCCGCCGAGAGCGTGCCGAGGAAGATGCCGGTTAGACCGCCGATGCTGAAAAGAAAGAGAAACGCCAGCGCGTAAAGCATTCCCGCTTCGAGGCGAATCGAACCCTTGTAGAGCGTCGCCGTCCAGTTAAAGACCTTCACCGCCGAAGGTATTCCGACGAAAAAGGTGAGAAACGAAAAGACCGCCGACGAGAGTTCCGACTGACCCGAAATGAACATATGGTGTCCCCAGACGAGGAACCCGAGCAGCGCAATGCCGAGCGACGATGCAGCAACCGAATTGTAGCCGAAGATATTGCGCTTGGAATAGGCGGTGATCAGTTCGCTGATGATCCCCATCCCGGGCAGGATCATGATGTAAACCGCCGGGTGGCTGTAGAACCAGAAGAAGTGCTGAAAGAGCACCGGATCGCCGCCCATCTTAGGGTCGAAGATTCCCATCCCAAAAGCGCGTTCCAGAACGAGCAGGAGTAGTGTAATACCCAGCACCGGCGTCGCAAGAACCTGAATCAGAGCCGTCGCATAGATTGCCCAGACGAAGAGCGGCAGCCGGCCCCAGGTCATCCCCGGAGCCCGCATCTTATGGATCGTTACAATGAAATTGAGGCCGGTGAAGATCGACGAAAAGCCGAGTATAAACGCGCCTAATGTCATCGAAATGACTGAGGTGTTGGTCTCGGTTGAATAAGGCGTATAGAACGTCCAGCCGGTGTCCGCCGCGCCGCTCACCATCGAATAAACGGCGAAGCAAGCCCCGAAGATATAGACATACCAACTGGCCAGATTGAGACGGGGAAAGGCGACGTCCTTGGCGCCGATCTGGAGCGGCATTATGAAATTCCCCAGCGCTGCCGGAATCGAAGGGATAATGAAGAGGAAGATCATTATCGCGCCATGGAGCGTGAACATCTGGTTATAGACGTCCGAACTCATGAACTGCCCGCCCGGCCGCCAGAGTTCAAGGCGGATCAGGAGCGCAAAGAGGCCGCCGAGAAAGAACGCGATCGAGATGCTGATCAGGTAAAGAACGCCGATCCGCTTATGGTCGAGCGTCGTCAACCAGGAGAGCAGTCCTTTCCCGCCATCTTCGATGTAATTAGGGCGAGCCCGTGAGTCCATCTCGTCCATCCTGTTCATCACGTCCAGACTGTCCACTTTGCCCTCCATTACTTCAGCCCTTTCAGGAACGCCACCAGCGCGTCGATCTCACGGTCCTTGAGAAGCCCCTGATAGGTCGGCATGATCGGCTGAAAGCCGGCCACTACTTTCGCTGTCGGCGTCAGGATCGACTCCCGGATATAGTTTTCATCCACCATCACCGACCGCCCGTCAGCGAGTTTCACGTCGTGCCCAAAGATGCCCTTGAAGGTCGGCCCGTTGCCCGGCGAGCCATCGAGCGAGTGGCAGGTGTAGCAGGCCTTCGACTGGTAGAGTTTCGCCCCATATTCCTCGGGGGTCATGCCCTCGCCCGCACTCGATGCAGCGTCGAGCCAGTCGGCAAATTCCCTCTCGCCGACAACCTTCACCTTGCCCAGCATTGCCGAATGCTTCGAACCGCAGTATTCGGTGCAGTAGAGGTCGTATTCGCCCACCTGCGTGGCATGAAACCAGGCAATGGAGTATCGATTAGGCAGGACGTCCTTTTTGATGCGAAACGCCGGGACGAAGAAACTGTGGATCACGTCCTTCGACGAGAGAAGCAACTTTACATTGCGGCCAACCGGAACGACCATTTCGTTAACTACGGCTGCTCCTTCAGCATAGTCGAACGACCAGAACCACTTCTGACCATTCACTTTGACTTCATAGGCTTCCGCCGGAACGATCGAGAGCCTGAGGTAACCCCGAAAACCCCAGACGAAGATAACGAGCACCAGCAGCGTCGGAATCACTACCCAGGTGACCTCGAGCCAGAGCGGGTGATGCGGTGCCGGACGGAGCGCTTCGCCTTCGACGCGACGTCGGTAGCGCAAGGTGAAATAGGTCGCCAGCGCTACGATCAGGACGAAGAAGAACAGCGACATCCAGAAGAGAAAGTGGAGAATGGGATCCACTTCCCCCACGGTTGTCGAAGCCGCAGGCGGCAGCCAGAATGATCCGGAGGAGTTCAAGGAATAACTTATGACCGATTACTAATGACTTATCGTGCGACTCTGTGCGCCCGGAACTTCGGCGGGAGTCTTGGCTCGCCGCAGTTCCCCGCGCCTCAGGCGCCAAAGAAAAAACACTAACAGAATAGCCGTTATGGCTCCCCCGAGCCGCATCAAATTCCCGGCGAAGAGAACATAGCCCCGGGCTGCCGGGTCGTAATGAAAGCAGTAGAGCAGGAGACGCTCGGCGGTGCTGCCGATCCGGCCCTGGGATGCTTCCAGCAGCGCCAGCCTCAGGTCGCGCTCTTTATACTCGATACCGTAGAGGTAGCGCGACAGGACGCCATCGGGCGTCAGGAACATCGCCACGGCCGAGTGGGCATACTCGTCGCGCTCGGGAACGTAGAAGAACCGGAATCCGACGGCGTCCGCGAGTCGCGCAATGGCAGCCGAGTCTGCAGTGAAAAACTGCCAGCCATCGCTTCCAGATCCGCTTGGGAGATACTCCCGGTAACGCGTCTCGCCGGCCGCGCTCTTATCCGGCGTCTCGCGCGGGTCGATGCTGATGGTGACAATCCGGTAGTCGATCCCGGGCCGGTAGGCAACGCTTTGGATGCCCTTGCCAAGCCCGGTCAGGACCATTGAGCATAGCATCGGGCAGTCTGCATAGTAGAAGGCGAGCAGAACCGGCTGGTCCTCCTTCAGGAGCGATCCGATTTCGACCGCCTCGCCGTTACTGGCGATCAGCAGGATGTCGCGCGGGAGGGAGGCGCCGTACTGTTCGACGACATCGATCCGCTGCAAGTCATCAGGAACGTGCTCCGCTATCTGGGCAAACAGGATCGCGGGCAGGATGAGAATCAGAAAACCGGCAGCTCTTCCCCGCGCATCATTCTGCAACCCGCATTCCGCATTCCGCATTCTACTTCCCCTCAGCCGCCAGCAATTGCATCGCCCGCTCGATAGGAATGCGATAGAGGCCCCTCGCAGAGTCAACGACGCCGTAGGTGGTGAGCGCTTCCATCTCCTTTGCTCTCAGACTGCGCAATGTGCTCGATTGCGGCTTCAGCGCAACCTCGTAGTGCAGTTCCTCCTGCGCCGTCCGGAAGAACTCGTTTAGACCCACCAGCATTCCAATCAAGATCAGGGCCGAGATGATGCCCGTCAAGGTCAGTTTCAGGACGTTGGCGTCGCGCCGCTCGTAGCCCGGAGCGGCGTCGGGATGTGGTTCGGTGCGGTGTTCGATCATCACTTGTTCACAAACTTGAGGGAATCTTCGAGACGGGGATCGTTCACCGGCACGAGCGGCCGGGCGCCCAGCCGCTTCCAAAGAAAAGCCATGAAAAGCCCGCCGGTGAAGAGCATCGTTGCGCCGTCGAGGTAACTGAACGTCGCGCCTTTGGGATGAAGTATCGGAATGACGTTCCAATAGAGGTCGATCCAGTGCATCGCCAATAAGCCCAGGGCAATCGTGCCGAGGAAAGCCGGATTCCGCTTGGCAGGGCGGTTGATCAGGAGAAAGAAGGGAACCGCGAAATGACCCAGCGGCAAGAGGAGCGAGATTGCCTTCCAGCCGCCTATCCAGCGATGACGGTAGAAGATCGTCTCCTCCGGCAGGTTGGCATACCAAATCAGGAAATACTGCGAAAAAGCCATATACGCCCACATGATCATGAAGGCGAAGAGCAACTTGCCGAGGTCATGATAGTGCTCGGCGGTCACCGCGCCCTGCAGCGCGCCCTGCCGGCGGGCGGCATTTACCATCCGGACGACGAGCGCGAACATCGCCATGATCCCGCCCATGACGATATAGACGCCATAGATCGTCGAATACCAATGCGGATCGAGCGCCATCAACCAGTCGAAAGCAGCAAAGGTCGCCGAAAAGGCGAAGAGGATCATCCCCGGCGCGGCGATCTTTGCAAACGACCCGGAGACCGCTTCGCCCCTATCCTGCCGCTCCGAAAGCGCTGTCAATCGCCAGACCAGCAGACTCCATATTGCGAAATAGAGCGCCGCCCGGATCGTCCAGAAAGGAACATTGAGATAACCCGCCTTCTTCTGCAGGATTGTGTCCGTGGCAACGGCTTCGGGGTGACTCCAGTGATAGAGTTCGTGCGCCCCGACCAGCACCGGAATGAAAAGGAACGCCATCAAATAGAGGTTCTTCGCCACCGCCTCGAAGAATCTCCGCACGACGATGCTCCAGACCGACCCGGTCAAGTGGTGGATCATCAGGAAAAAGAGTCCGCCGAGGGCGATCGTCGTCCAGAAGGCGAAGGCAACCAGATAGGAAAAGTGAAACTGCCGGTGGTCGGAGATGACGCCCCAGAGGCAGAGTGCGGCTCCGACAGCGGCTACAATCCACCAGATGCGGGCGCGCCCCGCCGCGTTGGCCAGCAGATATTCCGGCTTCACAGGCGATGAGGCGGTCGGGCTAACGGATGCGGCCACGCATCTCCTCCGGAATGTCGGCGAGCGTTGCATGCTGGCTGCGCTGCAAGGCCCGGATGTAGTTGACGATCAGCCAGCGATCTTCGACCTTGATTTGCGCTCCATGTGCCGGCATGTTGCGCAGTCCGTAGGTGAGTGCGCGGTAGTAATGCCCGTCGCTGTAGTTTCGCACTAGGTCGCTGTGGAACGAAGCCGGCGGCGGGAAACCCTTCTGCAGCATGATCCCCTTGCCGTCGCCGGTCTGACCGTGGCATACCGAGCAATAGATGTTGTAGCGCTCTCGCCCCCGCTGCAGTCCCGATTCCGCCGCCGGGACCGGCGACGTTAGTACCGGCTGACCGGTCGCCGGATCGAGCCCTTCATAGTAGCGGACGTCGTCGCGCAGGTGTCCCCGGGCGACCGTCCCAGCCGGAGGCACTCTCATCGAAGCCGCGTCGGCGAAGTTCGGATTGGCGCTCTGCGCCTTGAACTTCGGCTGGTTGTCCATATTCGGATTGATGTGGACCGGCGGCCGGTCGGAGGGACGACCCTGGCAGCCGATGATGACAATGGCCAACAATGCGGAGTAGAGAAGGCTATTCCGCATCGTGCACTGCCTCCATTTCGACTGCGCCGAGTGCCGCCAGTTGCTCTCGCAACCGGGCTTCCTCGAATAGCGGATCATCGGCATTTATTGCGATGATGAAGCCGTCGTCGGAAAACCGCGCAAAGAGCGGACTCTCGAAGAGCGAGTGATGGAACTTCACCCCGGCGAGCGCGATGAACCCGGCAAGCGAGCCGAACGCCGCCAGCAGCACGGTGATCGCAAAGATCGGCGGGAAGAAAGCCTGGTAACTGAAGAGCGGCTTGCCCGAGACGATCACCGGGTAGGCAATGACGCTGGCCCAGTAGATAAGCGCCAGCAGCCCCGTGCCGCCCGCAATTGCCCCCGCCGCGGCGACGTAACTGACCCGCGAACGAGGCTCTCGCATCGCGTCGTCCATGCCGTGGATAGGGTAGGGTGAATGCGCATCGAACTGCTTCAGTCCAACCTCCCGGAGCGACCGGGCGGCTTTCAGAAGCGCTCCCGGCGTCTCGAACCGCGCCACCAGCCCCTTTACCGGCGCTTGCCCGATCATATTCCCCCCATCATCATCATCATCATCTTTAGTGCGTCTCCGCCTGCGGTAGGACACCCTTCACTTCAGACATCGCGATCATCGGCAGGAAGCGCAGGAAGAGCAGGAAGAGGAAAAGGAAGAGCCCGATAGATCCGACGAAAGTCATTACATCGACCCAGGTTGGCCGGAAGTAAGCCCAAACCGCCGGCAGGTAGTCATTGGCGAGCGAACTGACGATGATCACAAAGCGCTCGAACCACATCCCGATGTTGACGAAGATCGACAGAACGAAAAGCACCGGCACCGATGTGCGCAGCCGCTTGAACCATAAAATCTGGGGAATCAGAACGTTGCAACTAACCATCGTCCAGTATGCCCAGGCATAAGTCCCAAAGGCGCGGTTGATGAATGTGAACCGCTCGATGTCGTTGCCTGAATACCACGCAATGAAGAACTCCATCGCATAGGCATAGCCGACCATCATCCCGGTTACCATCAGCACCTTGGCCATCTTCTCAAGGTGGTTGATGGTGATGTAGTCCGAGATCGGATAAACGAGTCGCGCCAGTATCGCCAGCGTCATCACCATCCCAAAGCCGCTGAAGATTGCTCCAGCAACGAAGTAAGGGGGAAAAATCGTGGTGTGCCAACCCGGGATGACTGACGTGGCAAAGTCCGTGGAGACGATAGAGTGCACCGAGAGCACCAGCGGCGTCGAAATCCCGGCCAGAATCAGATAAGCCAGTTCGTAGTGCTTCCATTGCCGGTTGCTGCCCCGCCACCCGAGCGCAAGAAGCCCAAATGCAACCTGCCGGATGCGGGTTCCGATCTCGCGGGCACCCGACCGGATCCGCGCCGTCGCCCGGTCGCGCAAAGTTGCCAGGTCCGGCACCAGACCGAGATACCAGAAGAGGAGCGAGACCGTGAAATAGGTCCCGACCGCAAAGAAGTCCCACAGAAGCGGGCTGCGGAAATTAGGCCAGAGCGCCATCTGGTTCGGGATCGGCATCACAAAGTAGAGCAGCCAGGGTCGTCCGACGTGGATGGAGGGGAACATCGCCGCGCAGAGCACCGCGAAGAGAGTCATCGCTTCGCTGAACCGGTTGATCGAGGTGCGCCATTTTTGGCGCAGGAGGAACAGGATCGCAGAAATCAGCGTCCCCGCATGCCCGATGCCGACCCAAAAGACGAAGTTGGTGATGTCCCAACCCCAGCCAACCGGCACTTGAAGCCCCCAAACGCCGGTGCCTTCCCAGAAGAGGTAGCCTATCAGGCCGACCAGCATAAGGCTCAAAAGTCCCGAGATGCCCGTCGCGATCCACCACCATAGCCCCGGTCCACGTTCGACGATGCCGCTGATCCGCTCCGAAACATCGCGAAACGACGGCTGGCCCTGAATCAGAGGCGCTTCGAGCGAAGTGTTATGTATTGATGTCGATGCCAATGACGGATGATGATTGAACCCTAATCCGGCGGTAAGTGTGCCGTCGGATGTCCCCATCCGACGGCGGAGCGGTCAGATGAGGACATCTGACCGCACAATTGGCTTCCACCCCAGAGGTGAAAACAGCAAACGCCTATCGCTGGATCAGGGTTAATGACTAAAGATCAATGCCGATCCTTCAGACCCCTGTTCTCTCCGCTTTCCATTCCTCAAACCTGATCCCGCGCCCGGTTTCAAGCCATGACTTCAAACTCTCCATCGCCCAACTCCAGCCTTCCCTCAGGTCATCGCAATCCTCGCGGGTCTGCAGTTTGCGATGTTCGAGGGCGACCCGCACCTTGCCAGAGTCCATCGTCTCCAAGGTAATCGTCACCTCGCTGCCGGGCTGGTGCTGAGGTTGTTCCCAGGTGAAGCGCAGCCGTTTGTGCGGCTCGACGATCTTGAACTGGCCGGCGTCTTTGTCATCGTTGGAGAATCGCCCACCGACCCTCAGATCGACCTTTGCACCGGAGGTGAACCAGCCATTCAGTCCCGCCGGAGTCGCCCATGCCGCCCAAGCCGCTTCAAGCGTCGCTGCCACCGTCCGATGGACGGTAAGGTCATAAGTCCGGTCGGCTCGCTGGCGCACTTCTCTTAAGCCTCGTGTGCGCTCGTATTCGACGGTAATCGTCTGTGCCCACCACGCCGAGACCGGCTCCAACTCTCCCAGCCGGCGTGCCATCTCCTTGTGCCCGAGTGTCGGGCCGTTCCATCGATCGAGCAGCGCAAACCAATAGTCGTAGTCGTGCCCGGTAGCCTTGATGACGGAGTCGGATTTAGGCGGCCGGTAGGTTTGTCCAGCGCTCACGCTTCTACCTGACATAGTCCCAAGGTCCCGGCAGCCTACCCCAACGCGGGGTTGGGGTTGCGCACCCGAGCCAGATAACTGGTGCGAGGCCGGGTGTTGATGTCGGCCAGAAGTTCATAGTTGCGGGCATCGCGCTTAAGTTGCGAGACCCGCGAGTTCGGGTCGAGGATATTCCCGAAGACGATGGCTCCAGCCGGACAGGCTTCGGCACAGGCCGGCAGGACGTCGCCGTCGCGGAGCGGCCGGTCGCCCTCCAATTTCGCTTCATGCTTGGCGCGGTTGATGCGCTGAATGCAGTAGGTGCACTTTTCCATCACTCCACGCGACCGGACCGTGACGTCCGGGTTCTGCACCATTTGCACCAGAGAATCGAGTTTATTGGTGTAATTGAAGAAGTTGAAGCGTCGCGCCTTGTAGGGGCAGTTATTGGAGCAATACCGGGTCCCGACGCAGCGATTGTAGGTCATCACATTGAGGCCTTCGGCGTCGTGGTTCGTCGCAGCAACCGGGCAGACCTGCTCGCAGGGCGCCATCTCGCAGTGTTGACAACCGACCGGCTGAGCCACCGACTGCGGGTCCTCGACCGGGCCGGTGAAGTAGCGGTCGAGCCGAATCCAGTGCATCTCGCGGCTCCGTTTCACCTGTTCGCGCCCGACGATCGGAATGTTGTTCTCGCTCTGACAGGCTATAGTGCAGACATTACAGCCGGTGCAACTGTTCAGGTCGATGGCCATCCCCCACTGGTAGCCTTGGTCGTATTGCCACTCTTTCCAGAGTGACGGCTCGGCACCCCGGGGGACCATATCGTGAGCAAAATCGGGATTCTCCCGATACTCACCCAGGCTCGCTTCCCGGACGATTGGACGGCCTTCCATCGACCAGTGCTCCTGTGTGGTGGCCAATGAGGAACGGCGGCCCGTCGGCACCACCTTCAAACCACCTGCAACATCGCCCTCTTCACTTGTGCTTGCAGGCTTCAACCGGTAGACATTGAATCCGACGCCGGCAGCGATTCGTCCGAACTCGCGCCCGTAGCCGAGAGGCAGTGTAACCGAGTCGTCGGAATGACCGGGCAGGACCAATACCGGCGCCTCGACGAACGCGTCGCTCAGTTCAAGGCGGACGACATCGCCAGTCTTGAGGCTCCACTGGACCGCGCTCTTTGGGCTTACGAGCGCGGCGTTGTCCCAGGTCAGTTTAGTCATCGGATCGGGCAGTTCCTGCAGCCAGCCGTTGTTGGCGAACCGCCCGTCAAAGAGGGCTGGAGAAGGCCGGAAGACGGCTTCGATGCCGGACGCCGTTTTCGGCCAGTGCGAGGCAATGAAGCCGGTTAGGGCGCTCACGTTCAAGACGGACGAGAGGACTTGCCCGCCGCCCGCCGGTGCGCCGTCGTGCAGCGTCTTGCGCCACTGGCTCTCGTAGTCCACCCCGGGCAGGAATCCCCGCCAGGTCTCGCGCACCAGTTCGTAGCCGCGCGCTTCGCTACCGGTTAGAAGAAATCCGATAAGTTCTATTCCGCTCCAGCCGCCGAACATCGGCTCGATTTGCGGCTGAGCCAGCGATGGCGCGCCCGACGCGTCAAAGGCGTCCCCCCACGCTTCTAGAGTGTGCGCCTGCGGCAGATGCCACCGGCAGGCGGCTGACGTCTCGTCTTCCCAGTAGCCGAGCCGCAACGATTGCGGGACCTTGTTCAAGAGCGCCTTCCAATCGACTCCCGCTCCGCCGTCATAGACCGGGTTACCGCCCAGGAGGATGAGGCCGGTCACACTCCCGGCTGCGATGTCGGATGCCAGATGCTGTTCGCCGGAGTGGTCGATTCGGGCGGATTCCGGCAGCGGTGAGTAAATGACCGTCGCCCCCCGGTTGCCGAGCGCTTCGTTCAAGGCGATGACGAGGGCTTGGACGGAAGCGGGCTGATGCCGTCCGGCGACGAGGATCGACCGGCCGCGGCAGGCGAGCAGATCCCCGGCTAATGCCTTAAGCCAGACTCTCCCGGATGCCGTCATGTCGCCCTCCGGCAGCCCGTTAATCATGCCATCGAGCCCCAGTCCGCCGGTCGCATTCAGTTCTTTTGCGAGCGCGAGCGTGAATTTTGCGATCTCACTCGAACGGATGCGGAACCGGTGATCGGCGTTGGCTCCGGTCAGGGTGAAGTTCGACTCGGCTACATAGAGCCGGTTCATCTTCTGTTCGCTGTCGGGATTGCGACGGCGGGCGAAGCCTCGCGCGGCCGATACCGCCCCCGGCTCGGTGCCGAAGATGTCGGCGTCGAGTGCGAGGGTAACGTCAGCAGCGCCGTAGTCATACCGCACCCGGCACGGCATACCGGATGAAACTTCGAGCGCACTCTGGAGGCTTGCGCTCCCAACCGCCTCACGGACGATCCACCTGGCACGGGGGAATACCTGCCTGAATTCGCTCTGCAATCGCGCCATCGTCGGAGCATCATAGGCTTCGGAAAGGACAGCCAGTCCCTCGCCCTGACGGGCTAAATACTCACTGCGAAGGCGGCGCAGGAATTCGACAAATTCCGACCGGTCGCGAGTTTGACCTCGTTCCTTTATATGCCGTGAGCGATCCGGGTCGTAGAGATCGAGGATCGCTGCCTGCGCCCAAATCGAACTGCCGCCCCCCGACGAGGGATGGAGCGCATTGCCGTCGATCTTGACGGGACGGCCTTCGCGGGTCGTTACGAGCAGCCCCAGCGTATCGCCGGCTATCTGCATCGCCGTGGCATAACGTTCCGGACGACCGAGGACGATATCTTCGGGAGCCTTTACATAGGGGACGATGGTCTCAAGCGGCCTCCGGCAGCCGGTGAGCGCCGCCAGCGCCATCGATGCTCCCATCAAGCCGAGGAAGGTCCGGCGGCTCACCGGATCTGTAAGTTCGCTTGCGGCTTCGGGGAACTCGCGGTGGAGTTGCTCGATGAAGACGGGATCGCCTATGAGTTCGCCGGAACTGCGCCAGTAGGATTTGTTTATCCCACGGCTCCCCGACTCGTCGGGGATAGTTGGAAGGGTTTGCACCGGGGTCATCATCTATGGCAGGCCGAGCAGTTGGTGGGCGGATTGATGCGCTTTACCTGCTTCCATTCACGAACGAAGCGGTCGAAGTCGGCCGGAGGCTCCCAGTTGAGGTTGGTGATCTCCGAAACCGGCCGAAGGTGAGGATCGGGATTTCGGTGGCAGTCAAGGCACCAGGACATCGAGAGCGGCTTGCGCAGAGTAACGACCTCTTCCTGCGGAATGTTGCCGTGACAGGAAAAGCAGGAGACTCCGGCTCGCAGGTGCGCCGAATGGTCAAAATAGGCGTAATCCGGCAGTTCGTGCACTCGCACCCATTGCACCGGCTTGCCCGACGCGGCGGCTTCGCGGATCGGGAGCAGTTTCGGCGATTCCTTCAAGACCTGACTATGGCAGTTCATACAGGTTGCAATAGCCGGGATATTGGCATGAACCGACTGCTCGACCTGGCTGTGACAATAGCGGCAATCCATCCCGAGATCGCCGGCGTGCAGTTTATGGCTGAACGGCACCGGCTGACGGGGCCGGTAGCCGACGTCGGTCCACCACGGCGAGCCGAAGTACCAGAAGAACCCGACGACTCCGCAGACTGCTGCGAATACCACGAGCCCGGCGAGCGAAGGAATGCGATCGACCCATTTGGGAAAGATTTGCGCCACGAACCAGTTGCCCTATCTGCCTGCGGGGGGAAAAGGTGACGGGGACCCCCGGCCGGTAGCCGTGCTCTTTTTTATGGTAAGCAGGAAGCGGCAGTGTCCCCGGCGGACGGAGGTCGTCCGTCCAAAGTCATAGAAAGAATCTACGAAGTGGAGATACACCTGTTGGAACACTCGTCAACCGGATGGACAGGGCGTGAAAAAAAGTGCATCGACCAAAATCTTGGGAGCACCGGTATCAGGGGGCAGGAAGGCTTGACGCCGGACTGAGGCAGGGCGTATAATATGAGGTTGACTTGCGCCCGTAGCTCAATTGGATAGAGCATCTGGCTACGGACCAGAAGGTTGGGGGTTCGAGTCCCTCCGGGCGTGCATCTCCATCGGCAGGCGTTGAGCCTGCCGATCACTTTTGGGCGAAGATGTCATCTTGTGTTATCCTCCCTGCTTCGCGGGGGGAATGAAGGGGGGGAGATTCCGGTCTTTCCACTTGCCCCACCCCACAAGGCGGGAGGGTGCTGGATATTTTAATGGGAGCATCAAACAATAGCATCAGTAGGACGGAAATTCTTGTCCGTCCTAAGGGCAGGCAGGAATGCCCGCCCTACTGGAGAATAACACTATTGTCCGCACCCATTAATAATGCAGTAGCAGCGTCGCCAGACCCGGCTCGGTGAGACGATGCAGCGTCAGGGCATCGTCGGGCGCGAGCCGGACTGTAATCCTCGCCGCTCCAAACGGCTTGCGCAGCGCCGTCCGGGCCTCGATCACCCGGTTTGCCAATGTTGACCGCGGCCTCCCTTCTATCTCGCTTACCACATCCATCATCAGGCTCTCGCTCCAGTAGATGCGGAATCGCTCCGGCACGTCGCGCTGGAGTAGTTCCTTCTTCACATTAAGCGCTTCGCTTACGATTGCCAACACCGAGTCAGGGGTCTTCTCCTGCGCGGCAAAGAGGTGCAAGCCGGCTACCGGCCGGACCCAAGTCTTGCTGCCGCCGGTGAACTTCCGGGTGAACCGGTCGAGATCGCCGCGATCGGACTCGATTAGATCAAGTCGCGTCGTCCAGACCGGCGTCCCCTTGAGGCGCACTTCCAAAAGCGTATCGGGTACGTTTAGCACCAGATAGGGCTGTCCCGAATCGGCGAGACTCAGTTCGGTTCGCAGGCGGGCGTATTCGACCTCCGGGGAAAGCGCGCCGCCGGACGGGATCGCGGGCGGCGTTTCCGCCTCGCGCTTGTGACAGCCGACGGCGAGGATAAGCATCACCATCGGCGCCATTCTCAAGATCCGAGGGTGCAGCCTCGTCCACAACCCCGTCCTCCCCCTGTCTCTATATGATATAGACCGGTGTGCCGTAGGTCGCCCGCTTGAAGAGGAAATCGAGGTCTTCGTTGCCGAGCCGGACGCAGCCATGCGAGACTGCAACGCCCAGGAGCCGAGTGTAGAGCGTCCCGTGGATGAAATAGCCGTTGCCGAAGCCGAGGGCATACTTGCCGAGCATATTGGAGTCGTAGCGTTCACGAGGGTCGTCGGGCGGCTTTTCGCCTTCCTCAATGAAGGCCCAGTCAGGCTTGCGCCACCAGGGGTTTTCGACCCGGCTGTTGATCTTGAAGACGCCCTGTGGGGTGTTGAAAATCCACTTGCGACCGGTCGTCGAATCGGTCAGTTCACCACCGTAACCGGTCGAACAGGTCGCTTTCATCAGGACCGAGTCCTGCGTTCGCAGGTAGAGCAGATTGGCGTGGGTGTCGATTACGACGTAAAGGCCTTTGGGGCGCAGCGCCGTCAAGGCTTTCTGAGCGCGCTGCAATTCCCGTTTGGCTGCCTTTGGATCGGACGGAAGTCGAAAGGCTGCCGTGTCAGCAGACGCCAAGTGATGGTTCGCTTCGATGATCACCGGTGCTACCGACCGGCCATAGAACCATAGTCCAGTCAGAGCAAGCGGTAGAATGATGGCGAGGATCCAAAGCAACCGCTTCATAGGTCTTTCCCATCATAGCGGCGGACGATGGTAACCGGGGTGCCGACCCGGACGTGGGGTATCAGATTGTCCATATCGCTGTTGGCGAGAGCGACGCAGCCATCGGTCCAGTCCCGGCCGTGACCGCCATCGCCGTGGATTTCAATAAGCCCGCCGATGCGGGCATTGCGTGAGATGATGCCGCGCCGTTTATTCTCTTCGAACCGCTTCCGATCAGAGTCGTTCGGATAGTTGATGAGCAAGGCGCGGTAAAACTTGCTGTTGCCGTCCTTCACCTTGGAGATTTGATACTGACCCTCGGGCGTCGCGCCGTCTCCGGAAAAGTGCTTCTGGCTGGCTGAGTTGTAGCCGACGTCGCTGGCGTAGGTCCGGACCGTTTTTCCATTCTTAATAAGATAAGTCCGGTGTGCAGTCTTATCGACGATGATGGCGGGGGCGTCGTTGTCGCGTGACCAGGCGATAGTCTCCTCTACCCAATTTCGCCACTGAATCATTTGGGTCGCTTCATGATTGGCTTGCTCGGCAAGAAGAGCGCCAACGCGGGCAAGCGCCTTGCGCCCGAGAGCCGCCGACTTGACAGCTTCAGTATATTCGCCATCCTGAAACAGCCGGCGCGCGGTGCGGAGGTGCATCCCGGCTTGGGACCACCAGCGCTCAGCGCTGTAGAGGATGAGGGTGCCGTTGAGCGCCTCCCGCCATATCTTCAGTTCCTCTTCCAGGCCAATGTAGGCTTCGCGGGCCTGCAGTTCCTGCAGGGCAAGGGAATCGAGAGCAGCGCGAGCGCCCCGTTCAGCCCAGATCTCGGCCGCAAGCAGGATCGAGTCCGCCCGAGTGTAGTTGCGAAAGAGGTAGATCCGGCCGTTCTGGCGACCGATTTCGTTCCAGCCGATGGCAATCAGATGCTCGGCGTTGCGGTAGGCCGTTTCGGAGTGGCGAATCGCGCCTGAGCGACGGGCGCGTTCGAGCGCGTCGCGGGCGTTCTGAAGCCGGGCCATCGGGGGAGCCGGAGCCTCGAAAAGGCCGCAGCCGGCAAGGAAGAGCGTCAGGGCGAGCGTCGGGAGCAGTCTAAACAAGCCGGATCCGATTCCTTAAGGCAGAAGGTAGAGGGAAATAGTCCGCGGGAAGTGGGAAGGCGACAGTGTCGTTTGAATGATTCGTGGTGTCAGGTGTCTCACCTGACACTGACATGCCTTATTAACAATTACTTCCCGACGGGTGAGGACACCCGACGGCACACCCCAGCGCATTCCGAGGCAGTCTGAAACGGCAAAAGGCAATAGTCCGCGGGAAGTGGGAAGGCGACAATGTCGTTTGCATAACTGGAGTCCTCCCCTCCGGGCTTCTTCCTCTATCTTTCATCCTTACGAGAAGGGGGTCGTCGTTGCCGGCGACCCCCTCCTCTCGGTTCGGTCGTGCGGGGCGTCGGTTAGCGCTTGCCGCCTTTGGCCATGGCTTTGGCTTGCTCGATTTGTTGCATGATGGACGCAGTCCGCTGCATCACGGCATTCACTTTGGAGCGCGCCGTGAGATACTTACCGTTGTTGTAGTCCATCTGGGCGTCGTCGTAAGCCGTCATCGTCGATGCGAGATCGTTCTTGATCAACTCGATGTCCGCTTTGTTGCCTTTGCCGACGGGCGCTTTGGCGAGCGCGGCGGAGGCGGAATCGAGGTCGCTCTTGGCCTGGGTTAACATCCCTTCGACTTCCGCCTTCACGCGGGCCTTTTCGGTCGCGGCGGCGGTTGCAGCCTCCTTGGCCAGCGCCTCAGCGCGAACAAAGAGGTTCTTCGAGCCGGAGTAACTACGGAAGAGCGCGAATTTCGCATCCTGTTCAGCCTTGGCTGCAGAAGCAGCGCCGAGCGTGTCGTTGGCCGTGCGATAGGCTTTGGGCGCGTATTGCTCGGCTTCGGCGGACTTGGCGGCGGCGAGGGCGTCGTTGGCAGCCTTCATTTCCATTTCGGGCGGCTTCGAGCAACCGACGACCACCAGCAGGGCAAGCGCCAGCGCGAATTTGCCGTAACGGATCATTCCTTTGGTCCTTAAGTTCTGCCGGTTGTTGGAGATTTGGGTATGACGGGCCCGGCCCACCCGTCAATATCCAGTCTTTCCTATTAGTCTTAAAGACCCGGCCCCAATCTGCGAAAAAAAAGCCCCTTCATCCACCGTCCCTTACGGCCCGGCAGTTGGAAAAGGCATTGACGCAGGTGGGCATTGCTTCGAGGCAGCAGGCGCGGCCGGGACGGTCGGGCCGCCTCGCGCCGGGTCCGGCGCCTCGAAAACCGGGATTATAGTTATTCAGACGGCCTAATTTACGACCGCTGCAAGAGTCTGTCAAGCCTTAAAGCACTTATTTCTCCAAAAATTTATGATTCCGGCCTCGATACGTCGTTCCGTGCGCCTAAATCGGCAACTTTCCCCCGACTCTTGCGTTTCATACCGGGGAAGCCTTAATATAGTAAATAGGCTAAGCCGGCCGCAACGGACGGTTCTCTATTCGCTTCATCTATGGGACGAGGTCAGCAATCAAGATCACTCCTCATCGCCTGACGGCCGGAGCCTTGTTCTTCGGAACATTGGCGGTCTATATCAGCACCGTAGCCGATACGGTCAGTTTTTGGGATTGCGGCGAGTTTATCGCGGCATCCTTTAGTTTCGGAGTGCCCCATCCACCCGGCGCCCCTTTCTATCTGATGCTGGGGCGCCTCTTCTCACTCTTACCGACAGCATCCGACATCGGCCTCAGGGTCAACCTCATGTCGCCGCTCGTGTCGGCGATCTCAGTGCTCCTGCTATACCTCTCCACCGTCCGGTTGATACGGCTCTATCGCGGGCGGGAAGCGACCCGCCTCGACCGGATCACCATCTACGGCGCTGCCGCCATCGGAACGCTCGCCTTCGGCTTCTCGACCTCGTTCTGGTTCAATGCGGTCGAGGCTGAGGTTTATGCGATGAGCATGATATTTACGGCGATCGTCTTCTACCTCATACTGCTCTGGCTCGACCACTCCGACGACCCGGCTGGCAACGCGATCCTCCTCTTTATCTTCTACCTCTTCGGACTATCGAGCGGGGTGCACCTGCTCAACATCCTGACGATTCCGGCGCTAACCTATGTCGTAGCCTTCAAGCGGTTCCCGGCCAATATCCGGACTTTCTTCTGGGCGAGTCTGATCGGCTGTCTATTGACTCTGGCGATCTATCCGGGCCTCATTCAGGGGATACCAGCGCTGATCAACCGCTTTTCGATCTACGGCCTTCTGGTGCTCCTGATCGCTGCCGTATGGGGCGTTGTCTGGTCTATCCGGAACGACCAGCGCGTGGCCGGGATGTCGCTCCTGGCTTTGCTGCTCGTCGTTGCCGGCTACACCACCTTCATGACCATCAAAATCCGTTCCGGCCTCAATCCGTTCCTGGACGAAAACGACCCTGAGACATGGTCGAAACTGCTGGCCTATATCAACCGCGAGCAATACGGCACCGAGAGTCTCTTCCTGACCATCTTCGAGCGCAAGGCGCCCTTCTGGTCCTACCAGATCCGCGACATGTATCTGCGCTACCTCGGCTGGCAGTATTTCGAGCCTTCGAGGTTCTTTGCGATCCCGCTGCTGCTCGGATTAGTTGGCTTCGTTCAGCACTTCTACCGGGATGCCCGTCACGCCCTCGCGGTGCTCGCGCTCTTCTTCATGACCGGGCTGGCGATCATTCTCTACGTCAACCAGGACGATCCCCAACCACGCGAACGGGACTACTCCTATGTCGGCTCATTCTGGGCTTTCGCGATCTGGATCGGGATCGGGGCGCAAGTGGTGATCGATGCGGCATTGAAGTCGTTTGGCAAGTTACGGAAGGAACTCGTGGCGGGCGGACTGGTGGCGGGACTGTTGGTGGTAGCGCCGGTCAACATGCTGGTCAAAAACTACCGTCATCAAGACCGGAGCGGCAACTTTGTCGCCTGGGACTATTCCTACAACCTGCTGATGACTTGCGAGCCTGATGCGATCCTTTATACCAATGGCGACAATGACACCTTCCCGCTCTGGTATCTTCAGGTGGTCGATGGTGTCCGTACCGACGTCCGGGTGGTGAACCTCAGTCTCCTCAACACCGGCTGGTTCATCCAGCAGATAAGGGACAAAGAGCCGAAGTGCCCGATGACGTCAAAGGTCACTGACACCTACATCGATAACGTCGTCGAAGGGCGCGATATGAACGCCCTGCGCGACCGGCTCTGGGCGCAAAGCCGCAAAGTGCAGGTTGAAGGCCCCACTCCGGAAGCGCCGAAACTGGTCTGGGACGTTCCCGGCCCCATGGTGATTCCGGTCGGCGGCGGGCGCAACGAATACTTCCTGCGAGTCCAGGACTTGATGATCCTGAACACTATCGCGAAGAACGCTGCCGACGGCTGGAAACGGCCGATTTACTTCGCGGTTACGGTCTCCGACAACAATCTGGTCGGCCTGCGCAACATCCGCGACCCGCAGAAGAACTACCTCGCGATGGAAGGTCTGGCTTTCAAACTCCATTCCCGGCCGGTCGATCTGATCGACGCCGACCGGGTGGCTGAGAGTATGATGAAGGTCTATAAGTATCGCAGCGTTTCGGACGACCGGGTCTATTTCGACGACAACATCATACGACTCCTCGGCAACTACCGGCAAGGGCTCATCCAACTCGCCTATCAGTGGCAGCAGGAAGCACTCGACAGCGGCAGCAACGATACAACCTTCCAGGACCTCCCACTTGCTGAGCGGGTCGAGCGATATACCGACCTGCCGCCGCGGGTCAAAGCGCTCACCGCGCTGGAGTTCATGGACTCCACGATCCCTGAATCACGGGTGCCGATGCGCTACGACGCGCTCACCCTCAGCATCGGCCGTCTATACGCCGACCTCGGCCGTCCCGAAGAGATGCGCAGGAAACTCGACATCATCGTGAAAGACGACCAACTCGACGCTGCCAAAGCAATCGAGTATGCCAACTATTACCTTGCCGAAGCGCGCTCGCTCGACCGGGCACGCGATCTCTATAGTCGGGCGCTGGCTTTAAATCCTTCCGCCGATATGGTCTATAGAGTAGGCTACACCTGGCTTCAGTTCGGAGGCGACACGACGTGGGTGATAGACCTCTACAACCGCCTCCTGACCGCCGACGACTCCCACACGACGGCGATGAAAGCCGCCGGGCACGCGCTGAATCTCGGCCTCTTCGATCTGGCGGGATCGATCTACGAGCCTAAATGGCGATCGAATCCCCGCGACGGCGCGGCGCTCTCGGGGTTGATTGAAATGAACCGCCGCAAGGGCGACTATGCCCGCGCGCTCAACTATGTGAATGACTGGCTGGGCAACAACCCGGGCGACGAGGTGATGCTGAAGAAGCGCGACGAATTGACGGCGCTGGCGGGCAGGTAGGTTTTGAGCATAAGGCTCAAGGTGAGGAAGTTCGCGGAGGGGCGGATTCCAATCCGCCCATCTTGGGAGTGACTTATCGCGTAGGGGCGGATTCCGATCCGCCCGTTTGGGGAGTGACTTATCGCGTAGGGGCGGATTCCAATCCGCCCGTTTGGGGAGTGACTTATCGCGTAGGGGCGGATTCCGATCCGCCCGTTTGGGGAGTGACTTATCGCGTAGGGGCGGATTCCGATCCGCCCGTTTGGGGAGTGGCTTATCGCGTAGGGGCGGATTCCGATCCGCCCGTTTGGGGAGTGGCTTATCGCGGAGGGGCGGATTCCGATCCGCCCGTTTGGGGAGTGGCTTATCGCGGAGGGGCGGATTCCGATCCGCCCCTGCACGATTATTCTACACGCCTTTACTTCACCAGCAGCGCCTTCGCGGTGGCGGTTCGGCCCGATGCCTCCAGCCGCACCAGATAGACCCCCGACGGCAACCCACCGGCATCCCACGCCAGCCGGTGCTTCCCCGCACCATAATAACCATCCGCAACCACCCCCACCTCCCGGCCCGTCCCGTCCATCACCCCCAGACGCGCCAGACCCGCCTCACCCAACCCAAACTCCACCCCCAAGCGCCCGTTGAAAGGATTCGGATAGAGCGCCCTTAAGCCAAACCCAACCGGCACCGCGACTTCACCAGCACCCTCCACCCGCAGCACCCCCCACCCACCCCC